>Ga0126342_10006651_pt1 | contig 20532 bp, 19 predicted proteins | sample Cyp1metagenome_FD_92528 | JGI IMG/M metagenome (GOLD analysis project Ga0126342, IMG submission 92528) | Coral microbial communities from Lord Howe Island, Old Settlement Bay, Australia - Cyphastrea 1 metagenome | ecosystem: Host-associated > Invertebrates > Cnidaria > Coral ...
ATACATACATACACACACAGACATACATACATACATACATACATACATACATACATACATACATACATACATACATACACACATACACACATACACACATACACACATACACACATACACACACATACACACATACACACGTACACACATACACACATACACACATACACACATACATACATACATACATATTTTTTCTGGATGAAATACAATGACCTCACGTTGTTACGTCATTGGATTGATGGTTAGTAAGAGGAATCTCCGAATCTTCCCCAAAATGGCTGCTATTTTCAGGGTGAATTACTATAATTCAGCCAGATATGTGTATATTCCCATAACATCTTTCAAAACATCTGCCAACTTCCCCATGATATCCATGATATCTACATGTTTTCACAGGTAATGTTGGACCCTTCACTGCCGTAGTGGGGGCCCCTGGCGCCAATCGTAGCATCGTGGTGGAAGGAGGACGCTTGGGCTGGCTGGGACCAAAAAGATGCCTGGGACGTTGATGGGTAAAGGACTAGGGATTTACCCTCTGGTAAACTAACATAGCTATGGAAAGTCACCATCTTTGATAGGTAAATCAACTATAAATGGGCCATTTTCAATAGCTATGTTAGTTTACCAGAGGGTATACGACCTGGGTTATGAAGGGGATTATGAACTAACCCATAGTTAAGGGGAAACCGTTTTCAACCAAGTAGTATAATGAGATGAGATGGGTCATGGGTATTTTGAGTATTTTGAATGGCTCGAGTGGGTTCATATATCTGAATATATGTAGATTGGATATGATTGGATGGTTATATTTTATGGTTATATGATATCATATGGGTGTAAACAGTTCATATGATATCGTGATATGGTCTTATGGTTTGTATAACGTATTGGGGTTGAGATCATTTCTAGACTTGTGGTTATTTGTAATGTTGGGGTGATACAACTGGGGTAAGGAATATCAGTGTTGAAATTATGGTCAAATCTACCCCTAACTATAATTATAGTTTGTTTAAACAAGGCTTTGTTGACATTTAGATTATATGCATATATAGATATATATGTATTTGTATATACACATGTATCTATTGTTAAGACATGGGTGTTGACTAACCATAAAGTTGTGATACAAGCATGCTTCTCAAGCACTTCCTCACTATGATGCACATCAGAGTCACGCACGGCTTCACTCCCCAGAAAGGAAGAGTCATTTCAGAGTTCAGCTAGACTTCAGACGCCGTCGAAACAGTCTTCTTCAGGTGAACAAATCTGTAGGTTCCAGTCACATTTCCGTCGTCCATTTTTGGTGAAGTTTGTGAAGTGGGAAGTCCCTATGGATCGGCAGGCAATTCGATGATGGGAAAATCTGTAGGAATCCAGACACGCCCAATAGATCATGGTGTGATATTTAACGATACTTCAACACTACGATCTATTGAGTATAGTTGGTGATATCATTCATAAACACTATGTCACCATGATCTTATCATCACTTTCCCAATAAATCACCCCGTTTTCTATTCTGGGCGGTATATCCCCATCCCGTTGTGACCTGTGTGCACCACGCCATCCCCTGGCAGACTCCACGGTTTTTTCGCACCAGGATTGCCCACCACCAGCACGACCACCACGAAGACATCGACGAGCAGTTCCACGAGCTCCGCCACGGGCACGAGTTCCTCCACGGTGTCTTCGTGACTTGGAGCAGATGTGACTGGGATTTTTAGCTCTGGAGCATGAAGATTTATCCTCTGGTTATTTAACGTAGCTATGGAGAATCACCACTTTTAAGAGGTAAATCATCAAACAAACATTTATAAATGGGCCATTTTCCATGGCTATGTGAAATAACCAAAGGGTATATAAAGATTATCCCGGCAAGAGACCCCAAACAGTGTGGTGGAGTGGGATGATAATGTATTATAATGTGGATGATGATGATGATGATGGTGATGATGATGATGATGATGATGCTGATGATGATGATGATGCTGATGCTGATGCTGATGCTGATGGTGATGATGATGGTGATGATGATGATGATGGTGATGATGATGATGGTGGTGGTGGTGATGATGATGGAGATGATGAGGATGATGAATGAGGATGATAATGTTGAAGATGAAGTGGAGGATGATGATGATGTAGAGAAGGATGAAGATCATGATGTTGAGGAGGATAATGTTGAGGAGGAACTTTGAGGAGGATGATGACAAGGATGATGTCGCGCCCCGGATTGAGCCCAGAACGCACACACACACTTTGTGCGAGCCTGCGCAGTCGAAATGCACTTCAACATTTCACAAGAGCCACTTCATACGTAAATTTACAGGAAAAATGCCGCGACCCAAAACCACGTCGCAGACCTTGTGCGAGCCTGCGCAGTCGAAACCAAAATTTGCAGGAAAAATGTCACGCAGAGAGTCAGCCCAGAACGCAGACAGTCACTGTGTGCGAGCCTGCGCGCCTGCGCAGTCGACATGCACGTCAACATTTAACAAGAGCAACTTTTTACGCAAATTTACAGGAAAATGCCGCGCCCCAGCTTGAGCCCAGAACGCAGACACATACTTTGTGCGAGCCTGCGCAGTCGAAACGCATGTCAAGATTTCACAAGAGCAACTTTATACGGAAATTTACGGGAAAAATGCCGAGGCCCAGAGCACCGGCTTTTACAGCTACCGTAAGAACCCGTCAGTGTGGACACACTGTTTGGGGGAATATATATATATAGATATATATTTTGTAGACATATAGTAAGAGGTTGCCAGAACAGTTGAGTTGACATGGGTAAAACTATGGTGAAATAACCGCTCGTAAGTTATAGGAGTTCATCTGGAGGTTTCCTGACATAGAGGTACCCTCAATAGCTGGATGGCTCAGAAGGGAAAACCCATCTATACATGGATGATTTTGGGGCACCCCTATTTTGGGAAACCCCAATATAGACATATAGTAAGAACTGTCTGAGGATCAGCACAAATTCTGATAACCCTCCGATTATTTTAACATAACTATGGAAAGCACGCATTTTTAATAGGTAATCACCACGCTAACTGGGCCATTTTCCATAGCTATGTCAAATCACCAGAGCGTAAACATAGGCCTACACTCACAGCAACCCCAAAGTTAGATGCCGAAAGTTGTAAAACCAATCCTGAAATAATGACAAATTACCTGTCGATCTATTTGGCGGTTACTATATACAGGGTAGGTTTCATACACATAATAGATATATGGGGGTTTCCTAAAATTGGGGTACTCCCAAATCATCAATTTTAGTAGGATTTTCCATGAAATAAACCATCCATCCCCATATGGAGAAATGTATGTATATACTCATGTGTAAATATACACAGCTTCTGGGATATTTGGATGAACGAAACTGGATGCACCAGTGGACCAGGGAAAGGTCATTGGAGGGGGAAATTTACCGCGCTCAGTGAAAAGGGACATGGGAACATGCCGGAAAACATATGGAAATATCGTCGGAAAAAAACCATGGGGATTCGAAAAAAAATAATGAGATGTATCATCAACAATTGGAACCCTACTAGAAAAAAACATTTTTCAAAACCGAATGGTTTTTAGGGTCGTTCCACCTTGTGACCTACTCCGTTACTTTGGTGGAAAAATCCTCCGGTTGCTGATCACGAAGATCCTCCAAGATGTATCTCCCCAAAAGGCCCCCAAAAGGCCCGTACGGCCCCTGATTAATATTGCATCTATTCATGAATTTGGGTCCCATTTGTTGGGCATTTTGTTATTTATCATGCATTAGTCGTAAGATTGGCCATTATTTAATTCATATATGAGACAATTTTTATTAACAATCATGAATCAACATTAACTATTATCATTTCTATTTATGTTTACACATTCTTCATTCGCTAATCAATACTTTATTCATCATTCATCATATTAATCAGAATTACGATAAGTATAATACGCACCGTTTGTACTAACCATGGACCGTATTTTTCTAACCTTTTGGTTTTTACATACAGAACGTCAATGGTTATACGATTAAAGACGCTGGTTATCCATATTTATACTAACCATTTATACTCACTAGTAATTATAGACACTGGTTATCCATATTTATACTAACCATTTATACTAGTCACACCATTTATACTTATCAGATTATCTGTCGTAATTTTGTCAACACCAGAATTATAACGTTTCTACTAACCACTGTTTATACATGTTTATACTAGCCATTTGTATTATCCATTTATACTAACACCACAATTTATACCAAGATTTATAATAACTGTTCCACCAACCACAGGTTATACTAATCATTATTACAAGGTGAGGCCAAGCCAGTGATGTTTGTTGCTGTATAAACTCCATGAATAGTATAGCTCATTGTACTCCCCCCCCAAAAAAATCAATTTCACCAAATGAGTTCTCTGCGGAAAAACATCTCGCGATTTCGCTTTTACCGGGGGCCTCGCCTTATAAGTTGTTGGATTAGCCCATGTCGAAACTGGAATTATATAACCAATACTAGAATTATAGGAGCCGTATGATTCATATTATCTAATCAAATTACAAGGATGCATGTCTATAATTCTTATGTTAACAATGAACTTTATTTATAATACTGGTCTATCTTCATGAATAGTATTTACCATGTATAGTTATTTGACACCAAACATCATTGCTATAAAAACATACTAGCCGTTACTAGCCATATCTTAATTATTAACCATAACTTAATTATGAATGGTATCAATTATTAATTACATGTAGTTATGGTCTTAAGTTAATTATCTTAATTATTTAACATAACTTAATTTTTAACCGTTACATGGTATATGGTTTACCATATCACCTTCAATTACCCTCTCTTAAACTAACATAGCCATAGAAAAGCACCACTTTTTACAGGTAAACCATGGTAAACCATCTATAAATGGGCCATTTTCCATGGCTATGTTAAATAACCAGAGGGTAACCATCATATCTCGACCTAGGAGCAGCAGCATCACCTCCAGTAGTAGCGTCACCTCCACCACCTCCATGACGTCGATCACCGAGACCGTCACCAGCACCTTGGGCGGGCGATTGTTGGCCGGAAAATCCATGGGAAAACTCAGGGTTTTTACCATCGGAAATAGGGAAACCCAATGGGAAAGACCAAGTTCTTTTAGGACCAAACATAGGTTATATAAAGATTTTTTTTCCAGCCAAAATCGGACACATCTATGGGAAATCGCGTTTTTTTTTTTAACCACAGAAAATAGGGGCCTTTCCTGAACAAAAAATCCCTTGAGAGTCAGCTACGGAACAACATCGTTGGGATCAAAAGCTTCCCCACAGTCTGGGTAAATTATAACGACCTCACTGTTCTCCCTCACTGGAATCATAGTCAATAAGGGAAATCATCCCCAAATGGGCCTTAATTCAGGTTAGTGAAATATTATAATTTACCCATATATACATACATATATATATATATGTTATATGACATGCAACACTTCTTTTAAAAAGGTTGTGTTCTCCGGGATACGACACACATGGTTAGAAACACTGTTTTTACTTCAAGATCTTTCGAGAGATGTGTCCGTTTCTGTTCATTCTCATCATGTTGGCATCCTCATTGCAGTGGGTTAAGATCCCATTTAAGGGCGGGTTCCAGCGGATCTTGGGGTTGAGAAAATCCCCAAAGTTGCTGCCAAAATTTTCAATTTTAGGGCGGACAAAATTGACATATCGACTGGTAAACATACAAAAAACGATGGAACATCATCATTTTTAATGGGTAAATCAACTATTTCGACTGGGCCATGGCTTCCAGTTTGCTTTTTGTTTGTTTACCAGGCCGGGTATCCTTGGCGGATTTTCATGACCTGAATGACAGCTGAACATCATATCTTGAGAGATGCTCGTTTGTAGATGCTCGTCAATTCATGAACTCGTAGGGATTTCTAGACCCATTCGCGAACGGATTCAATATGATGAATTTCGCAGGGATTTATATACCCATTTTCGTAGATGATATTTCGTAGGGATATATATATATGCACCCATTTTCGAAAAAGGAATGATATAATCCAATCCCCCGTTCATATTAAAGACCACCTAAATATCAGATGTGGAAAATATTAGGTGGATAATAATCTAATGATACCATTTTCCTAAGGATACAATCTAATTCCCAATGTGGAAAATCCCTACATCCACCACGGTCCCATCCGATTTCTGGATTCCTATGAGGGATGACCATGACCGATTTCTGGATTCCTCTATAGGGACCTTTAACATGACCCGTTTTTTAATATGATATGAATAGCCTAGAGTTTATAGATGTTTATAGATGTTTATAGATACCATGAAGAACTATCTTAAGCACATCCAAAGTCTCTAAACATATCAACCATATCATAAAGCTTCAAGCGCATGTTTTGATGAAAAGGTCCTCCAAATTGATTCAGTCTCCGGAAAAAAAAAGCAGAGGCCTCACAAGTAGCTCGACATCACTCACTGCAACCACCAGTGCTTTGGATTTAAAGGGTCCAGAAAGTCGAGCCAGGTTCAGTTTGGGAACATTTTATCGAACTCAATGGCAGATTTTCCAGAAATGATGACACCAAAGGTTAGTCCTTGTTTCTTTTCTTCTTTTGGTCCAGTCATGAACCAGTCCGTCTGAAGTTTCAGTGGGAAATGGCATTCTGAAGATGACCAGCAGCTGGGTCCATTCCCATTGGTGAAACATTCAGAGAAGACCTTTGCATTGTAACACCACAGGTTTCAGCACAGCTGATGAAAAAAACGGTGTTCCACAACCAGCCAAAACAGTCATTTTTGTAGACTAAAGATGAACAATCCCAATTTTTATTGCTTTAGAAAACCCATTGAGCCTCCAGTAAATCAACATAGATACGGAACACCAGGAAAGTATCTTGTTTTCCTTGGGGCTCACCATGGGTTTTCCATATCTTTTCTGTCAATCTACTGAAGGGCAAAAAGTAGTCCCAAAACAGGTGCAACATGATGCGACATGGTGCGACCTCACTCTTGACATATTGGAACAATTCTATAGCAAATAACAATAACGATTCACATTTTTGAAAGCAATGTATACGACATTGAGCATGTGTGCTTTATTGATGATATATCATATATCCCGTTCTATTCCCATTCTACCCAGTCATGGTTGGCATTTATCCTACTTCTACCGTTTGTTCTGGGTTAAAACCATTCTTTTAATCCGTTGATTCAACATTTGTCCAGTTTTTTGTATGATTAAGCCATATTACACCATAGTAATCCATATTAAGGCAATGTAAAAACCACAGTGCAAAACAGAATCTTCCAAATCTGTACAACATTTGGTACTTCATAGTTACAAGTCGGTTTATTACCTAGATGTAGTTATTTCATCACCATAAAGCCAGCAATCAGGGTTGCTCCAGCCCATTATAGGTAAATTATAGCCACGTTTGGTGGGAACATGGGCAATTTTATCTCTTTATCTAACTAGTGTCCCCCCAATGTATCTACGGTGTTGGGAGCAACTCTGGCAATACGTATCATTGCTGTTGCTAAACCATGTATTGGGGTAGATAAACCACAAAAGTTACGGTCACTTTTATACCATGAAGAAGATCAGTGTATATTTCCAAGTTTACTTTCCAGCAAATAGTGATCGCCATGGTAAAAAAGATAGAAAAAGTACATTATCAAATAGAAAAAGTACATAGATATAATTATATAATGGCTACTTTCATTAACTACTCATGTACTTTTTCTATTTTTTCTAGTTTTCCATAGCTCCTTTTTGTGGTCGGTCAGTTTCCCCTATTGTGACCGACGTGTCGACGTTTCGTCAGGTACCTCCTCCAGCGTGACCCGAACAACGAGTACCTCCTCGTCGGTCACGTTGACCACTTCAACGGTGACACTTACGACCAAGACCACCAAGACGCTTTGACCGGAGCTAGAAGATGGAAGAAGCACTATGGAGAATGTATATTGTTTATGGTCAATATATATATATATTATATATGGTAAATTCGTCAATTAACACGGTTAATGAACATGGTTAATGAACATGGTCAATGAACATGGTTAATGAACATGGTTAATATCTGATCTAACATGTTTAAGTGAGATGATCGACATTTCTTGGAAAAACGAGAGATGGGAGATGGGCGTAGGTAGGTGAAATATCCCTGGCTTAATCGGAGCCACCGGGCCTCCAATCATTGGGCTCAATTTTGACCCCATACACATTGCAACTGTATATCTATCTCCCTATCTATCTATCTATCTACCTATCTATTCCTATCTCTTGCTATCTATTCCTATCTCTTGCTATCTATTCCTATCTATTCCTATCTACTATGTATCTACCTATCTAACCTATCTATGCTATCTATCCTTTCTATCCTATCTATTCTATCTATTCTTATCTATTCTTATTTATTCTTATCTATTCTTATCTATTCTTATCTATCTATCTACCTATCTATCTATCTACCTATCTACCTACCCACCTATTCCTACCTATTCCTATCTATTCCTATCTATGCCTATCTATTTCTATTTCTATTTTCTATTTCTATTTCTATTTCTATATTATCTTATCTTATCTTATTTTATCTTATCTTATTTTATCTTATCTTATCTTATCGTATCTATCTAATCTAATCTAATTTAATCTTGTTTTGTCTTGTCTTGTCTTGTCTTATCTTATCTTATCTTATTTATCTATCTAAGTTTGTCTTGTCTAATCTAATCTTGTCTTATCCTATCTTATCTTTTATCTACTCTAATCTAATCAAAATCTAATCGAATTGAATCTCATCTAGTCTATTTATCCTATCTATCCATCCATCTTTCCATCTATTTTTTTGATGTTCGCAGATCAGGACTGAAACCTCCACCTCAGAGACCAGCACGTCAATGACAAGTACTTCAAGGACCAGCACATCTGACACCTCGCCCCTTGGCCGTGCCGAAAAATCCGCCGGGAATCCGACGGGAAGCGCTGGACGTCTCCGAACAAACGGGGAACGCTTGGGGATTTGGGGCGGATTCACCTTCATTCTGGCGGATTTTTTTCGGTTTTGGGCCCAAACATATGGGGAATTGAAAGGAAAAAGAGGGCTTTCTATTCAAGATTTTTTGGTTTCCTGTGTATTTTTATGGCGAATATATGGGTTTTTGAGAGGGTTTTTTCCCAGCTTCGGTATTTGATGTATCAACCAAATGAAGGATGGGGATGAAACCGATTATTTTCTGGGGGACATAGTGGGAGATTTTGAGCCAAGCATGTGAGATGGGTTTGTCCGCATATAACCCCAAAGAAATTACATTAATTAATTGGACCACACCATTTTACGAGGCTAGTTTAAGGGATTTCATGGGATAGGTGTACTCGTACCATGTTATGTGAGTTTTTCCAGAAATCGGGGATTGGAGCAGCAATTCCGGGAGGAAAAAATGATCAAGCGTTCGATTTTGGGTATACTCTATTTCAGGACAAGCTCATATTAGATGTGCAGGGATTGGATGCTGGCAACATGTTCTGAGGACTAGTTCGATCTCATCAACGAAGTCCAGCACAGAAACCTCCAGGACACTCACCAGCGTGACAGACACCAGTAGCAGCAGCGTAATTACCTCCACAGCAACCACCACGCGCACCATCTCCGCGTTCAGCGGAGATGGTGGTGACGGTGATGGCTCCGCTGACGGCGATGGCAACAATGACGGGAGTGGAGACAACGATGGCGATGACGGCAGTGGTGACAACGATGGCGACGACGGCAGTGGTGACAACGATGGCGATAGTGGTGACGCTGGTGACGCTGGTGACACTGATGGCGATGCTGGCGATGCTGGCGATGGCGATGGCGATGGTGGTAAGACAGTGACTGTGAAGGAAGACTTTGGAAGTGGAACCGACCCTTCTGGTTCTTGGACGTGGGAAGCCCCTTAGCTGCAGTTGAATGGGATGATCTTCCCCTTCCCAAAAAAACGAAATAGCTCCATCCGGCTGTTTCGAAAGATAGAAAACTCCACTTTTGCCGAAAATTGGTGATTTTCATGTCATTTTCATGGTAATTTGTCCGAGTCAAAGCTCCAATTTTTCGGCTCCTGGATCCCCAGCCTCGAACCGTCAGGAATTTGAGAGCTCCTCACTTCACTGCGCGGTTCCTTTGTTCTTTTTTTTGGGTCACCTCAGTCACTGGATCTGAGTTGGAAGATCTGAAGCTGTGGATGGATGATATTTATGATACTCATGGTATATGGTATATATATATATAATATAATATAATATAATATAATATAATATAATATACTATAATATAATATAATATAATATAATATAGTATAATATAATATAATATATAATATAATGTCATATATATGATATATACATATATACACACATATATCTGATATATGTATGTATATATGGGGTTCTTAAAATGGGGATCCCCAAAACAATGGCTTTTAATATCAAAAGTGGTCCAATGTTGAATGATTTGGGGGTAGCCGTACTTTAAGAAACCTCCATGGGAAGGGGTCAAGATTTAAGATCCAGGGGACCACAGACGGCCTTGTCATGGTATGAAGCATCTAGGTATTGGGGTACCCAATTTTGACTCATACCCAAATATAAAATGACTATAGTAATCCCAAAAAGATAGACCAGTGAATCCTCACTATTTTGATGGGGATTTACTTTTCTATTTTTTTGGGAGATGACTATATATAACTTATATAAAGACGCGAGTTCACATTTTCTACAGTTTTTTTTAAAACTGTTAAACATCCTGATTTCGGAGATGCAGTTCAAAATATCACAGATCTTATTGGAGGGTCCCCAGTTTGGACCCATACAACAGTGATTTTCTATAGATCTCCATGTGAAGTCAAAACATCCACCTGATCTCAGATCGGCGGAAATTGCATAGAGCTACACCTGATAGCTACATTTTGAAAAAGGACGAGCGCCGTTCACGGCGAAAAATGACCAGCCGTCGTTTTCTGGCCGTGGTCTTCCACGCCACCCATTTTGGGGACCTCCAATTGGGGAGGTGTGAAAGAGCTGTGGCAAGTCTTCTCGGGAAGACACGACTCGATTTTTCTCCAGGTGCAACGTGATTCTTGAAGCTAGACGTTAGAGACTTCAATGGGTGGTGTTTTTTTCTGGTGACTTGAAGAACGGACAAGTCTTGAACTTGCAGATTCTTGAAATTGCAGTTTGAAGGTTTGCGACCATGTTTTTTTCTGGTATTTTGTACTGTTGGGGTCCATTCCTAAGCAAACCTTGGTGCAAAGAGACTGGAGGATCCTTAAACCTCACCAAAACCTCACACAACAATGATTTTTGGGTCAGGTTTGTTATGATTGAATCTCAATTTTGGATGGTTAAATAATTGTTACCATCTGGTTATTTAACATAGCCATGGAAAGATCCACCATTTTTAAGAACGGTAAACCATCGAACTTTCTATGGGCCATCTATACCAAAATCCCAACCATAAACGGAGGTTTCTAGCTGGGAAAATCATCTATTTCTATGGGCCATCGAAAAACCATGGCTATGTTAGTCATAACATGTCATAACCAGAGGGTAAATCTCATTATATCCCCTATAAATCCCCATAAATCACCATTAAATCCCCATAAATCACCATTAAATCCCAATAAATGTGAGTCATAACCAGGCCGGGTAAATCTCCATGATGAACTCCAGTTTTTTAAGGGTTTCTCAGATCCTCGAATCCTTGGAAAGAAGTCGAGATCAAACTCTGCGGCGCCATCTTCTAAAAGGAGACTTGGCGAAAAAGGATAGGACCGTCTTTTTATGGTGAGAAAAAATCAGCGCGAAAACTGGGTTTTGTGGGGATGAAACTGCTTGAATTTGATGCTTGGATTGTTTCAATTTCAAAGACAAGGGAGTCAAACTGAAATAGTGTATTTTCCCATTAAAAATGGTGGATCTTTCCATAGTTTAATTTACTAGAGGGTAATCTAGTTTTGATAGTCAATGCTGGTTGGTGGTTTGGACCATGACTTCTATTTTTCCAGAATATATGGGATAATCCTTCCCATTGACTAATATTTTTCAGAGGGGTTGAAACCACCAACCAGATGATTATTGTTTTTGTTATTCTTGGTGTTATTATTGATAGTTGGATTTCTTTGTAGTTTGTCTTCACGTTTTCGCGGAGCGAAGGACATTGTTGAATCACCGGCGTTGAAGGGAACATCTGCAACACAAAAAGGTGGAAGTACCTGACAAATGATTCCACATGGGTGAAACTGAAGTCTCCAAGCACCGAAGACCCAGAGATGGAAAGTGCTGCCTTCGTTGCTGTTTTTTTTAAGCTGTGCACGCGGAATGGCACGCGGAATGGGGATTTTCCATGCCATGTTGAGACATACGCAGGAGACGCTGTTGGTGGGGCCCCCAAAGAAGTTTTGTGTCCTCCCAAGAAAGGTTCGGACTGGGGAAAGCCCGATTGATGACAGTGGATCAACCAATACCCCAGGTAGAAACAGCTAATGTCTACAGCTGGGGTGCCATCCCAAGATCCATTCGGAAGCTGTCCAGACCCCCAATCGGCCCCAGTGAAATGTTTGTTGGTCTAGCTTCACCCATCCAATTAGCATACATTCACCATAAATCCTTAGAAACCGTAGTCGTAAACCTACTTAAACAAAGCAACTTACCTACCTACTTACCTCATGTTTGGGCGGCCTTTTCTTCTCACCATCATTCATCATTAGTGTTCATGATTTCTCATCTTTAAAATCAATCTTAGCCAAGCATATGGCTTGCACCACCGCACCTTGAGTGCAGCTTGAGTGCCATGGGATGCGCTGCGCGATGCGCTTGTCGCGCTTGTCGCGATGCCCAAGACACTCTTCACCTTCGGTTCCGGACCCTATGGTGAGTTGGGCCAAGCAGCTCGGCCTGTGTTTCTGTGTTTTAGCTGTTGATTTCACCGCACTTGGACATGGTGATTTTCCAGTTCGCAAACTTGGAGACTTTACCGGTTGAGTTTTTGCTGGTTTTTTGTCATGTTGAATCCCTTCCGGCCTTCCGATTTGGTATGGACATGTATGGACTATGACCAAAGAAATTGGGGGATAGCATGTCTTCCATCTTTTTTTCCAAGACCTCCCAGCTTGGCGAAAGATTTCGGAAGAAAAGCTGTTGGCAAATCGGTTTAGATGGGCGGCAATTGATTTCGGACACAGAGTTCCTCCCTCCGCATACAATGGAGTTAACCCAATTTTCAGCGGGTTTTTCCACTGTTTTGCCAATGAAAAAGCAAGACTCCGGTGATTTTTATCGCCCATTTTGAGTGGATGAATCTGATGAATCCCTGATTTTCCCCATGGGTTTTGTTGAGCTCAGGCACGACAGGACAGCTGCCACCAGCACCCAGAGGTTGGTTCCATTGGCTCCAGATTGACCCATCATTGGTACCCGGCCTGGTAAACGTTTATGGATGAATTCCTATGGTGATTCAATGGCATTTAATGGCATTTAATGGGACATATGATGATATACCCGGCCTGGTAATGACTGTTATATAGCTATTTTTCAAATTGCCATTTAGTTCGTGGATTTACCCATAAACAGTTGTGATTTTCCATAGCTACGTTAAGTTGCCAGAGGGTAGAGGTTTAGTTTTTTAACGGCTTGGATGGACACATGATGGAACACCCAGCAAGACATGCAAAGTTTTCTGGGTAGATGGTGGGTACGAAGAGCCCACTCTGAGAGCTTTGGTCCAGAAATGGATCGGGTGCATCCCCTCAGGCAAAGCCATTGAACCGTAAATGTTGATTGTGTTTGACCAAAGCGCAGCCTTTTTTGATCTTTTTTGGAAGAAATGGGCCCGGGTCAAAAAAGGATTACCCGTTCACAATATATATATATATATATATTTGTGACACCGTTTGCTTTTGGGGGAACCCACTTTGAGTCATGGCCATTTTTTTTTCCGAATTCCGATCCTTCACCCGAAGATCATGTTGGGTTGATTCTCCGTGCTAATCATACTATAACCATAATTGCTGCTGTTTTTCACTGATTTCGAATGGTTTCATGTCGATCCAGTAGAGTCAGTAGAGCCCCTGTTCACATGTTTTTTTCCAGGTTTTGTCGGATTTTCGTCGCATTTTCATTTCTGGAGTAATGTGGGTAAAACAACGTCATAAACAAGCCATTTGGGAATGGTTTATAAGTTTATACCACCTATCTATTGTGATTTGGGGGATGTTTTATGGCATTGTTTTACCCACATGATCTTTATGAACAATCGATTTTATAAGGATATTTCTTACCTATCCATGGATATTTATTATTGTTTTACCCACATTAGAATTTTTCCAGCTGAACAGCAGCATTTTTTTCCGACTCCAGGCAGTGGCTGTGCCCTTCCCCAGCGCCCCGCAGCTCAACGGAGAAGCGCTGGTGGAGGCGCAAATTGGGTAGGCGAAATTGGCCATTGGAAAATAACTTTGGAATGTGGAACTTTGGATGTACAGTTTTTTTTGATCCGTTGTTTTTTGGGAAGTTCGGACTTGGTTGGGTGCTTCTGAATAAATGTGTGCGGATGTGCCGTTGCTGCATTTCTTGGATGCTCCCGATATGCCCCATTTTTCCCAATCCCGTTCGGTTGATGGAGACCATTTCCAGACACACCCATAACTATCATATCAAGTTGCTTCTCCCATGAAATCAGCATTTTTCCTGGTTAAATGGGTTAAATCCTATGGAAATCAGCTTTTTTCTTAGTGCTGAAGGGCATTTCTGGAGGCAGTTGCGCTGGGGACGGACCATTCGCCTGGGGGCTTGGCTTGAGGTGTCGCCCACTTTGGGGATTTTCCAGCCACCTTTGAGAACACCCCTCCGGTGACTCTATGAAGTATCATCCAAGTATGGTGTGTTGAACTAAGAACATCTCAGATACAGACTGGTTGGTGGTTTGGAACCATGGAATTTTATGACTTTACATTCAGTTGGGAATGAAAAATCATCCCAACTGACTAATGGAAGATCCACCATTTTAAATGGGTAAACCAAGTATTTCTATGGGTCATCATCCCAACTGACTTTCACTCCATCATTTTTTCAGAGGGGTTAGGTTCAACCACCAACCAGCAGAGATGTCCAGGGATTCGTCAGATCCGTTCCGTCAGACTCTGTGTGAGGTTGGCGTTGATGGGGGGCAAGGTCTACAGATGGGGATTGTACGGCCTTCCCGGCATGGCTTGTGGAGCGCACGAAGCGGGCGCTCCACGCGAAGCATGGGATTTATGGATATTTATGGTGGATTTCAATAGCTAAGTTGGTGAAGAGAAGTCCAATTTTCAGGATTTATGGATATTTATTTATATATGTGTATATATATATACATATACATATATTTGAAATGAGGCCGGATTTTCAGCCAGAAAACCTCTGAGCTGTCCGTTGCATGTTCGCCACGAGACGCGTACAGTCCCAAAAGGCCGAGCAAAAAAAATATATATATGGATATTTATGGATATTTATGGATATTTATGGATATTCATGGTAGATCTATCGAAGTACTTGGGCTTTTCTATCGATGTGCCTGGGATGTATTTTTTTCCGGATTGACTTTTGGAGACCTGGTCGAAAAAAAGGAGAGTCTCTGGCGAAGCGAGGAAAACCATAGGTTTTCCCAGATGTTTTCCAAGAGCAATTATAGGTGTGGGAAACCATGGGTTTTACCAGAGAAATCATGTGGGAAACCATGGGTTTTCCCACTTCTGAATGGGATTTCCCACATGATTTCTCTGGTAAAACGTCCCCTTCTCTGGCAGAGATTGGTCATAAGATTCATAGATCTACACATGTTCAAAACGTGATGACACAATGCGTAACTCGTACCTAATCGGATTCATATTACATTCCCAGGAAAATTCCACTTGATATTTAGATTCCACGACATTCCAGTGGAATTCCTATATTTATTGGAATAATCCTATGGAATATATATATATATATATATATGGTAATCCTAATATATGGTATATAGTATCTAATGGGAAGTAATGGGAGTATTCATTCCATCAATCATATTAGTATCAGTATAATACTCCCATAATAAATATAATATCATCCCATTAAATTGGAATATATTAGTATCAGAATATATTAGTGTCAATTATATTTATTGGCAAATATATATATATATTTATAGATATTGATTGGAATACTTCCATTACTTCCCATTATACTCCCAATTACATCCCGTAGGACGTTCTTGTTCCCTAAGGTGAGATAGGCACGCTAAGGGTATACTGCTGCGGACGTGCAGCCCATTGGCGTCCCATGATGGGTAGAGTTTCTAATCCTACTAACCTAATGGAATAACCCCACTTGCCAATATGGGTTTATATGGCTTATGGATTATAAAACCATTGCCAATATATAAGTGGGGATATTTCATATATATATATATATATGTATAGGTCAACCATAATATTTTGCAATAAATGTATAGGAATATCTACCTACTCACCAGCTAAGAATTTGTCATTTCTTGCAGGGTATCTGGCTGAGTGGTCCCATGAAATGGGATGGATGACTTGGATGACCATAAACCATACCATTTGAACATGGCACATATGGGGTTATACATGGTTATACTATGTTATACTATCCAATGTTAGCCAGGGGATTGCCAGAATCCATGACTTGGGAAATACAAATTCTATTCACCAGGCTTTGTGGATGAACGCCTAAGAGAAATGGGGATCGAACTCACCAAAATAGGATTCAGAATGGGAAATCATGGGAAGAATTGGTCATTTATTGCAGGGTATCTGGCTGATTGGCAACGTCTTGGTGATTTTTCCCTTACCAAAATACCCTCTGGTAAACATACAAAAAGCTATTGAAAATGGCCATAGAAATAGTGGATTTTCCCATTAAAAATGGTGGATCTTTCCATTGCTATGTTAGTTTACCAGAGGGTAGCCATAACTCATGGCCAGGCGCTCATGCTGTACCACGCTCCTGGCGCGGTCATGGGCGATGGGACTGGTAGCTCAGTCTCCGATGGACTTTGGCCTTGGAAAGTGACCCTCTGCCTGGTAAACATACAAAAAACGATGGAAAATTACCATAGAAAATCACCATTTATAGTGGAAAATCACCATTTATAGTGGATCACCATAAGTATGGAAAGATCCACCATAGAAATAGTGGATTTTCCCATGAAACATGGTGGATCTTTCCACAGTTATGTAACAGTTAACCAGAGGGTATAGGAAAAGATGGGAACATATAGATCACATAGTGATTTTATAAATGGAGACATGGTGATTTCACAGGAAACGAATGGGATAATCAACTTGATATTATAGTTTTTGAGTGTGTCTGACAATTGTGATAAACCATGGGATTTTACATGGAACAAGGCTGATTTCATGGGATATCAATGGGAGAACCAACTTGATATGATAGTTATGGGTGTGTCTGGAAATGGTCTATATCCTTCAAATAGCCAATATTTAGTGGACAATTATGATAAACCAATGGACACTCCCCCATTTAGTTCGGTGATTTTGCCATATTTTGCCATTACCCTCTGGTAAACTAACATAACTATGGAAAATCACCATGTTCAATGGGAAAATCCACTATAAATGGCCATTTTCAATAGCTATTTTGACATAACCAGAGGATAACACCTCCATTTAGTTCGGGGGATTTATGTCACACTACGTCCACTTGCGCACGGCCAACATCCCGATGCTTCGGTACGGAATTGTGAGGCCAGTGAGAACGAGAAGAACACGCCCGAGGTGGGCCCACACCAGCTGAAGTTGCAGATTTTTGCGCCGAGTTTTGGTGAAGAAATCATCGTTTGTCAACATTTGTGGTCAATTTTGGCCTGGCACATGTTTATTGTATCGCAATCTATGGACATTTGGGGAGAACAAATCATCATTTGCATCATTTTCGAGCAATTTTTCTGTGCACAACCAAAACCAATCATTCTTGGATCTAGCGAATAATTTCATCATCACTTTTGAACATTGTAGTAACCCCCAAAACATCAGAAAACACCATTTTAGAATTGGATTTTACTTTTCTGCGTCTTTGTGAGGGTTACTTGAACGGAAACTAGTTTCTCCTTAATTTTCTGGTGTAACTTCTGTTATAGCACCCCCCATCATTCGTTAAGCCCTGCACCTGCCTGTTGCGAACACAAAATGATTCTGAGTTATCTAGTTTTAGTTGAGTGTATAGATTATGAGTTGGTTAATCACCCCATGAAACTAGTTATAAACCCGATCGTTAGCCTACTGAAATAAGGCAACTTACAAAGTCCCTAATTTGATGGTTGGCATCATTGGAATCTGAAGTTTTTCTTGGTCAAATCTAGATTTGGGTCAATTCTTAGCTTCGTTGTTCTCCATGAACATCCCGAAAATGTTTTTCGAGGTTTTCGAATGTGTCGATTTTTTTTTTTGGCACCATTTCACAAAATCCCCTGTGGGAATCAAACATGATCAAACATGGCTGGAATTTGCCCACGGAGTTCGATGATTCTCCATAATTCTCCTGTTCAGCCATGGCCATGGCTAGTTCGGGGATTTCCCAGCCCGCCATGGCAATGATGACACCATGAAGTATGCCCATGATTTCATGAGTTTTCTTGCTGAAATCCCAATTTTTCTTGATTAACATGATATTAATATTAATAATAAGATTAATATTAATAATAACATTGATATATATATATATATATATTAAAGGTCCATTTTTCATGTTGAAATCATGCGAAATCAGCATTTTTCATGGTGATTTTTATATGACATGGAGCACTTTTCATAGGTTTTCCCATGGTTTTCCCATGTCTTTTGGCCCATTTTGACCTTGAAAAACGCTGCAGGTGGTGCCCGCGCCTCGGTTGTTGGCCGACCTCCGGGCCCGGAGCGCGTCTCCCGCGTCTCCGCAGGCGCAGCTGGGGGACAATTTTTGGAGAAGCCTTGGTGGTTCACCGTGAAATGGGGAAAAACTATGGTGATTTCAGATGATTTATACAATGTGAGGCCCCAGTTCGATAGCTAAGTTGGGGGCCACATAACTCCAATGTCACGAACAGGTTTATGGCATTTATAACTATAGTTACTGGGGCTTATAAACCAACTTAGAACTGGGGGGCCTCACATTGTAGAACTATGAACCATTGGGATTGAACTGATTGAAGGGTGAACTGATTGGGATTGAAGGATGATTTAAAACTATGAAGCTGGATTTCCAGCATGAAGCATGAAGATTTCAGCATGAAACGAACAGATTTCAGCATGTTTCAGCATCAACAATGGGTGTATTTTTGGATGTAAAGATAGGGCTTTGAAGAAGAAGTGGAGAAGTGAAGCAACATAAGCAACGTCCGAGGGACGTAAACCAAGAAGTGGAATTGCACCATAGGAGATAGAGAAGGGAACTCAAGTTTTTGTGGATTGCCCTAAAAAATGATGAGTCTACCATCAAAGTTAGGGTTGTAGATGGAACCATGGGTGTGCAATAAGTGGGATAGCGTGGGATTTAGCCGCAAAAACATGGACTGAAACACCAGCTGTTGTTTTGGGCTGGGAATGAGAGATGATACAAACAGCCAACGGAATGATGACAAGAAAGTGATGTCAATTTAGATATGGGAAGTGATTTTCGCAACCATGAGATTTTTCGGTACCTTATTTTCAGACGAACCTATTTGGGGATGGCTCTTTTTTTTGCTGAGCATCTATGACAAGCGGTTATGACATTTTGCAAGGGTATCAGGCTGAATCATATTCCATGCTGAACATTCTTAAATTGGGGGCATGCCAAAGTTTCATCTAAACATCTCCCCTGAAACAATGCTGTAAATCGCAGGTATAATAACATCAAAGTGACATTAGTTAGCATGAAATAACACTAAATAAGACACATACAAGACAAAATAGCATAAGACAACATGACATCACATAAACTAAAATAGCATCACCAAAGATGTCCAATTTTTGCGTGTGATAAGTTGATTTTGACCCAACCCCGCAACAAGCAACGCCCCAAGCCAGGTGACCCTTTCCAATGATGCCTAGAATTCGCTAAAAAAAATTGGGTCATTCCCAGAGGGATTTAATCTTAAGACTTGGAAACGTGGGAAACACTGAGAGAGGATCAAATTTATTTTTTAGCTGTTACTTAGTTGTTTCTGTATGTTTCTGAAGCTTTTGGATTAGCTATTTTGACAGCTGATTTTCACCAGATGTGAACGCACCCACTGAACGCGAGCTCGAATGGGGGCCCCTTCATTCATAGGGGGATTTCCCTTTGACACTGGAGGGCAGCCTCGCCTGGCTTGAGACATCCAAATTGCCAAATTTGACCAGGGGTGGTTCAAAAATGGAGTAGGAAAATCCCCTTGATTGTCATATTCCCCCATGAGAAAAGGATTTTCAAGCACAATTTTGTGGGAGCGTGCTGCTTTGTAAATGCGAATTTCAGTGTTTTTA
>Ga0126342_10006652_pt1 | contig 20529 bp, 18 predicted proteins | sample Cyp1metagenome_FD_92528 | JGI IMG/M metagenome (GOLD analysis project Ga0126342, IMG submission 92528) | Coral microbial communities from Lord Howe Island, Old Settlement Bay, Australia - Cyphastrea 1 metagenome | ecosystem: Host-associated > Invertebrates > Cnidaria > Coral ...
AGCTGCGTGGGATCAGGCGATTTCTTTGGACATCACTTCTGTTCTGTTTTCCAGAAAATAATCTTCCACTTTGCAAAAAAATACTATCCTTGCAAAAACATTACCAAAAAACATACAATATGACTAACTAACCTAAGTATGAGCTAAGTCTATGCTAAGTTACCCATACTTTAGTACTCATGAACTTATAAGTAGCTAAGTTGTAGCTAAGTCAGGGGCTTCCAAACCATTAACTTAGCATGTACTTAGACCAGTTACACAAGTTATAACTGTACTTCTAAACATCTTATGATAAATATAAATCCATTATATATTCTCTAACTCCCCGGGGCCATCCTAGTACAGAGGCCATGTACTCTTTCATCTTCTTCTTCTCCTCTTCGTTGTACTCTACTGTAGAGCTTTCGAGCAGGTAGAGCATCCATTGTTCGACAATTTTATCACAGTGGTCCGGCAAGATTGGCGAACTATCGACTTTGAACTGCTCCTTGGCCATGAGGCCAGACGAAAGGCCCATGATCAGCATGGCCGACACTGCCGATGCGTCGGCGAAGGTCAAGTTGGTCAGGGCGTTCCTGTTGACAGCCATCGTTACAAACATCATTTGTACCGTATCAGCCTTGTCTACAGGCTTGAACACTTTCGGCCTGAATGTGTCCCAGATATCACTCGCTTTCTCCACTCTGCCGGATGCGAACGCTTCAATAACGTCTTTTGGGGCTGACATCCCGGATTTGATTGCTGGGCGGGAGTTAACTGCAGCACGCCAGGCGATGGTAGCCTCTGAAGCTGCATCTGGCAAAAGTCCAAAATGGGGCTTCATAGTCTGCAAAAGACAGATATATATATAATGGTTAATGATTATCAGTAATGGTTAGTAATGGTGATTGATGGAATATACCCTCCTGGTAATTTCTGACACTTAGCTATTGAATAGATGGCCCATAGAAATAGTTGATTTAGCGAACTTAAAGATGGTGATTGTCCATAGCTATGTTAGTTTACCAGAGGGTATGTCTTGTGAATGCTTAGTCATTGAAATAGTGGATGAAATGTGTTTTCATTATCCCGTGGGTAACCACTATTGGATGGCGCATAACTTTTATAATAGTCATTCAAACAATATGATGATACTTTGGATTCATTCTATTCACTATTTAGTGGGCATAATGCTAGTGGACATTATATAGTCACAAAAACGGAACTTTTTCTGACACAGTGGATGAAATCGGATCCCATGAACTACCACATCTGGATAATATCCAAGCTTAGACGATTTTTATAATGGTAGTGTTACTATTATCTGGGTTACCCTGAGGTTATGACTAACATAGCCATGGTTTTTCGATGGCCCTAATCGAAATAGATGGTTTACCGAACTGAAAAATGGCTGGATTTTCCCTGGCAAACTGTTAAATAACCAGATGGTACCTGGGTTAGATGAAATAGTGGATGAACATCTGAAATGGTAGTTACAATTCATGGTTACAATAGTTATAATCCGGTCTAAATGTGACAGAAACGTCGTGAGTAATTAGTCAAATATAGTGGAAAGATATGGATAGATAATGGTACTTATTACGGACTTATAATTCAAGAGTGACATAAATATCATAAATGCTGTGGAAAGACTAATAATGATACGTGTATATATATAATTAATGGTGAGAATACTTATCCAAGTATCAAGATGTGTGAAGTATACATATAATGGTGTAAAATGTTGTAAATATGCAATGATAAATCGTTATAAACTTATAATAACCAATATATAACTACTATAACTATAATTCATTAGTACACTCATTTTATAATACTATAGTTACTAAAGTATAGTTATCATAGTTATGATCATCAGCGGTGTCTAGGATGGATCTGCAGAAATATTTCCAGTTACATTATTGGAAAATTCCATAGTCATGGGGGATCCCCAATAGCTGGATGATTTATTTCATTGAAATTCCTATAAAAATAGATGATTTGGGGATGACCCCTATTTAAGGAAACGAATGGATATGGAGAAATTACAAGTGTATAATTGTTTTTAGAAGTAAATAGGTTATAATGCTATATAGTATATATCTTAACGTACTAACACTTGGGTTATATTTATGGTTACATAATAGCAACATGATGCAACATGTAAGAGTGGATAATAATTTGGTTATTGTTGTAGTTCTAGTAATTACATTAGGTACAATAGTGATCATCCAAGGGTAACAAGAGTGATAATAGGTAGAAATAGTTTTAGGACAATAGTTACAATAGCTATAACTGTCACATTTAGTTTTGATAGTTATAAACGTTATACATAATAATATTGACAACATAGTCATAAAAGTCAAAATAGTTATAACAATAATGACCTTATAATAGTTTCAATGGTCATAATCCAAGTATATATCCAAGTATCAAGATGTATTACCCTCTGGTAAACGAACATAGCTATAGAAAATCACCATTTTGAATAGGTAAATCAATTATAAATGGTGTATTTTCAATAGCTACGTAATAAATTATAAAATGCCAGAGGGTAAAGTATACTGGATATATAATTCCATCAATCAGCACCAATACTAACCATTACTGACAATCATTAACCATTATATATATATATATAGATTAACCATTATTAACCATTTTACCAAAGGGTATAAATAGGGGTAATTTAGTTACTGAGGGGATGGCCATGTACAAGCTGAGGCCCCATGTTTTTTACCCGCGAAAGATGTGAGTTCGTCGGTCGAATGATTCACCCATGAAGACTACGAAGTCGTAATTCATCCCATTTAGTAAGTAGCTTAGTTCACCAGTCATCAAATGGTCTAGGCAAGCTTTGTCCACTTATAACGGTTACCCTCTGGGAAACTAACAGTTCGCTATGGAAAATCACCATCTTTAAGTTTGGTAAATCAACTATTTCTATGTGCCATCTTCAATAGCTATGTAACAAATTACCAGAGGGTACAGGCGAATAATCATCCCATATGAATCATACACCTACAAAAAAGAGGTTGCCCAGTAGTTTGGCAGTGCACGCTTCATTTTTTGGGGATGTGATGTCTCAAAATGGGTCATCAATGGGCGCCACACGTAGTCCAACCGGGGTTATAAATGAAACCACTGGGATGAAGCACGGACTTTTCGTCCGAGTGGGATGTCTGACAAAACACTGCTTGGGATGGATGAAGTGCCCCAGGCTGCGGGGGCTCGCGATTTGTTGATATTTAGCGGAAAAAATGCTGCATCTGGTTCGAGTTAATAGAATTGAGTTAGCTATAATTGGCTAAATTGGCAAACATAGGTACCCTAACTTTTGGCTTTGTGGTAGTTAATTGAGCGAAATTAAACCAACAAAATCAACAAACAACTGGGTTATCCTCCAGTTGTAGTGATGGGATAATGATGGACAAGCAAACCATGCTTGATTAGCGGCGGGTATATAGTATATCCCCATTAGACACCACTAAATTCCAATAAACTCACCATTTTTGGATACCCTCTGGTAAACTAACAGTTCGCGAACTGGATAATCAACATGTTTAATGGCTAATTCATCTATCAACGGCCATGGCTTCAATAGCTATGTAACAAATTACCAGAGGATCTATTCCATCAATCACCACTAATTACTAACCATTACTGACAATCATTAACCATTATATATTAATTAACCATTGTTAACCATTAATTCACTATTAGCCATTAATCACCACCATTGGAGGGGTACATCCACATAAAACCCATTTAATCACCATTTTATCCCATGAAATCACAATTTTATCCCATGAAATCACCATTAAATCACCATTTGGCATAACCAGAGGCTAGTCGTTGGAGGGTAATGACTAAGTCATGTGCCAGGCTGCTCACGATGCGTAAAGTCTCCCACACTCGAAGGTCTGCCTTGCAACTTCTCCTTCGCATACCTCGGCGTTCGAAGGCCGGCAGACGCAAGAAAGATATGGAGGTTTCCATACCCTATGGATCCAAGTACCTTCTTAGGAAGTGTTTGGGGTATGATTTGGGAGTTAAGTATCTTCTGAGGAAGTGTTTGGATCCATAGGGATAAATTGGGGATCCCCAATTGATGGAAATCCGGAAAAACATGGATGATGGTAGGGGTATCCCCATGGATTGGAAACTCCATTTTTCTACAGTACCATAGGAAAACATACAATAACATGTTTAACCAGCAATTTCATGCACATCCACCAGCAAAATCGGAGATTTAGAGATTTATATAACATGATTGAAGAGCTTAAACCAGCGAAACTAATCCAAACTACTGATTTATGAACAAAAACATGACTTTTAGATACTTTTAGCTTATTTAAGCAGAACAACTGGGAAGTGGTAACTGACAGACACCACGATTTCAGCAACAAAATTGCGTTAAACCAGCACAAAAAGGATGGTTTCTACCCAGCAACTTGGGAAACAAGCAACAATATAGTGTGGGCATGATAAATCAGACTTGAGTGTAAGTGAAATTTCTGCGACACTGGGCCGTACAGAAACTGATCCTGATTGGAAACAAGAAATGGCTGGAAACATCCCACTGCTTACGAAAAAATACTGACACAAAAATGATAAACCCACCAACCAAATCGCAGGTCAATCCTGGAACGCTCTGATCCCAAAAGCTAATGATGTGCTGTTTCAAAGGTACTCTCCACACTAAGAAGACCAGGGCTCAGCTTTGATTTTGTTGGCTGACCCTGTAATGACTACCTGAAAAACATATATCCGTGTCCAGCAAGGCATGTTTGATTACAGCAAGGCAATGACTCATCCTGGTGAAAACTACCCATGTCTTTTGGATTATATGGAAAATGAATCATTTATTTGCATATAGATGACTTCCAAAATCAGTTCCGTGGCTATGTCGTCATCGCTGTCAGCATGGAACTCGTCTTCTGCTCCTTCTCCGTCAATGCCACCATTGATCCCATCATGCTCTGACGATCCGTTACTTTGATTCGTTTGATGGATCCCTGCGCTTGTTTTCCGATCCCGGTGCTTTCGCCGAACCCACAGCATGATCATGACGATCCTGACCAAAGCTCCAAGCTTTAGGGATAAAAAGCTCCATTTATAGGCTATTTCCCATTGCCATGTTTCATTACCGGAGAGAGTTTTGGTTGGTGTGAGCTCGCTGTGAAGTTGTAATGTTTCTCCCAAGAATATATCCCATGATCTTCCTATTCTGGCTGGTCCTGGATATCGCATATCATCTTTGTTGTTTGAATTCAGTTCGATTTTGTGGGTAAAACACTAATAAACCATCCCCCAGTCATCACCATTTTCATAGGTGGTATGAACCATTCCCAGTCATGGGTGGTGTATGACATTGTTTTTCCCACATTATCGCAATTTCCCAAGTAATTACCCTCTGGTAATTTAACATAGCTATTGAAAATGGTCCTTTTATAGTTGATTTACCCATTAAACATGGTGATTTTCCAGTTCGCGAACTGTTAGTTTACCAGAGGGTAATTCAAAGTTGACATGGCCATTGTAGATTCCTTGCTGTTTTTTTTGTTGCTGTTTTGCAACCCAGGTGTGGGGAGCATCCACCGAGGCCCTGACAGCTGTGGCACGTGCGCCTAGCGGCTTAGCGTGTCAAATGACCGGTCGACCCGGTCGACCCGGTGGACATAAAAAATGGCCAATGAAATTCCAAACCATGGCTTAAATCTTACACACCCTGCACGTTCATGCAAGTTCACTATAGTTTGTTTGGTTTGGTTTATCACTTTTTTAAGATTACTCTCCTTTTTAAACGTTTACAGTGGAAAACCCACCATGGGTTTGATGTCAACGTTTATCCTAAAGCATCACCTAGTGGGTCCACATATTCCAGAGATCAAGGAACTATGATATGATGTTATGTTATGTAATATTGTGTTATACTGTACCATACTATACCATAGTATACTACTATATACTCGCTATGATATGCTATATCATACCATACCAAACTATACTATACTATATTTTATTATAGTATAATCAACTATGTAAACATATATTACATTATATCAAATTACATAATTATATAAACATTATACAGTACAATGTTATATAACTAACTGTATTAATAAAATGTATTTATATATATATCATCATACTATATTAAATTATGCTATTTAATATAAGTTTCAAGTATTCGAAATATTTGGGAATTATTTGTCGGGGCGCGGCTTTGGACTATCCCAGCTAGCTATAAGCCCATTAAAAAAAAATGGTTACAGGGGGTGCCATTTCTGTACCATTTAATCATATGTAATCCATAATCCCCAAGAACCAGAATTATAGTTTTTAAATTAATAATCATAAAATGGTATTCACAATCCATCATCCCCATGATTATACAGCATTATAATCCCCACGTAAGCCATATAATCCCCTGCTACAAGCCCACCAAAAGCCTCTTGACTTCATCCACCAAAGTCCCGATGCCAAAACGATACTGAAACTCGCCTGAATATGTTCTATTGTTATAACACCGGAATCCCTCTAGGAAGCCAAATTCAAGATTTTTTTGATGACTTTAATGTGGTTTTAATATCTTCTATTATCCTCCTCTTCAGAAACCTGAATGAAAAGCAAACGAAAAGCTTGACGTGATAGAATCCCCTGATTGTTTTAACCAAATGGACATACCTTATTATAACCCAAGTCACTTCAGTATATCCCTAAATAGTTGCAATGGAATCACCATCAAAACACCATTGAGTCCTCAAGTAAATGATTGATTTTTGTTCCCACTATCTGCATCAATCCTTTGTTTGCCCTCAGGTAATCAAACATGGCATGGAAAATCACCCTTTTTATAGATCATGTTTCCCAGCTATAAACATGTTAAAACCATCATTTAGACATGATTTCCCGGCTAGCCACGTTTGATTACCAGAGGGTATTCCATCAAATACCCCGTTCAATCCCATTCAATCACCATTTTGGTTTGTCAAATCACCCTGAAGTCCATTCTTAAATCCTATGAAATCCTACAAGATCTTCAAAATCCTATAGACACCCTATAAATCACAATTAAAACTTCAAGATCCTATAGAAACTCACTAAAATCCCATGAAATTCCCTTAAATCAAACCATGTTTCGGCACCGCCAAGCGGCCCCGTGGACCCCCGCCTGTCGGCGCTGCTCCCAGCGCTCCTCCCGTCGTCCCGCGGCCGGCTTCACGCCACCGTTGCCGGCGTCGTCCGGGGGAACGAGGTCTGATGGCAAGGCATGGTTTTTTTAGTGGGATTTCGTTGGTGATTTCATGATTTTCAGCTGATTTGTCGCGGGATTTTTCGGATGAAAAAATGATTCAGTGGGGTTATTGATGGGATCTATAATGTTGATTTAATGGTGAATTGGATTTAATGGGATTTTTAGTGAGCTAAGTCGGTTTCAGGTTCATTGAGGTCGTTGTGAAAGAGTTGGCTCTTGGATCACCGTCCAAGCTAGGAGGAATTACCCTTTCTAAACCTGGCGGATCAGCAGAAGCTCCTTACTTGTCAACCGGAAATCAATAAAGCAATCTGGGCATATATATATATATATATGATACACCTATCATCTATAGATACCTATATGTATGTGAATATATAGATATATAAATAGTCATAGGTTGGTTGATACACCCAGGTGGCCGTGTTAAAAACGACCGACTTCCTCAACAGCCGCTTGACATTGTCATACCGGAACGATCGCCGGGGCGAGTTGTTGTTACAAGGTGGTGCCAAGTGACGTGAACGTTGCTTTATCACACCCATACAAAAGAAAACTACAGATATGTGGGGGTTTCCCCAAAATGGAGGTACCCCAAAATGGATGGCTTATAATGGAAAATCCCATCTAGAAGTGGATGATTTGGGGGTAGCCCTATTTTAGGAAACCTCCCCACATGATGATATATGTCTCATAAACCCGAGTTATTGGATTTATAAGCCAACTTAGCTACAACTATGGGGGTGGTAGGAACTGGGGTATATATCTCGCCCCAAAAACATCTTCGAAGTGAAAGCACCCTGTCACTCAGCAATTCGACACAGTTCTGGGATCATCCTACAATGTGGGGCCCCCAAACGTCATATATTGATTTATAAACCCCATGAATACTATGGTTATTTGCGTACCATAAATCATAGTTACTGGAGTTATGTTCACCAACTGAACGCTATCGTAAACGGGGCCCCACATTGTAAATACCCTATACCAAACACTTGAGTTTTTGAGTTGCTTCGGTATCACGCCTCTCCATATATACAGACCATGCGACTTACCCTGGTGATCTGCTGGGTGAAATCCCCCAAGTTACAGTAGGCCCGCGAGTGATGTATGTCCACTATTGTCCCCTTATCTCTAAGATACTATAATTTGTAATAATCTATATTATATAGTGGATAATTATTCATATTACATCTACCTGGACCTAGACCCTGCAAATACCCCTGAAAACACATGGTAGAAGTACTGAAATTATGGGAACAACAAGCACCTTTTTGTAGGTGAGAATTTCTTTTCTACGGGATTAGGTCACTCACAAAATCAGCACTTATTGTTGCTTATTGCCCTGATATCCTTCAAGGTGGTGCCCCCGGTCGATAGCTAAGTTGGTGAACATAACTCTAATTTCACGTTTAGACTTATGGTAGATATATCGAACTAGTTAATGGGATTATAAACCAACAAACATAACTTGGGGGGCACCACCTTGTTGATATCCTCACAATTCTTCGCCCTACCCAATTTTTCTTGAATTTGGATGAATTTGGAACATATACTAAGAACCTAACAGCTTATTTTTATTGCTTACTCACCACAAGGACTATTGAAAAACATTGTGATGGTTGATTCTTATCATTGTTTCTTCAGTACTTTAAGGTAGTGCCCCATTAGTTACTTAGCTATGTTGGTTCATAACTTTAGGTTCACCATAGTTGCCATAGTTTATAGTGATTGAACAATTATGTTTATCTATACATAGTCAGGTTAATTTATACACCAAACAAAGAGAACTGGGGCCACCAGCTTGTATGATGAACTAGCAACCCATCACTTGTCAATTATGGTTAAATCACTGATAAAGCAACTAATCAACGAGAGTTGATCCGAAAAAAAATGATTGATAATTGAACAATGTTGATAAGCAAATCATAACACTTGAGTCATATGGCCACTAAAATTCACTAAATACCTACGAAACCAGGCTTGAGGATATAGAAATCACGTCTAAATTCCTGGTTGAGTCATACCCTCTGGTTATGACTAACATAGCCATGGTATAGATGGCCCATAGAAATAGATGGTTTACAGTTCTTAAAAATGGGGATTTTCCATGGCAAACTGTTAAATAACCAGAGGGTAACACAGAACACAATCATCAACCAGTTTCAACTGTCACCTCTCAACTGTCACCACATCTCCCAGTTTCTGAACGGAACCTCCAGGGTAAGGCGTCTGCACTTTGGGTCGCACCTCATGGGCTGAACACATCAGGATCAAATGGGAACCTATAACTGGCGACATCTTGTAGAACTGGCGATTTTTCGAAACTCTAGCAGCGTGATTCCACTCCCCACTGGAATCATGCCCAAAGGGCATGGTATTGAACCATCGATTTTCTAGGTAACAACCTTGAACCAACCTTGCAGAACCGACCGAGAAATTTGGTCAGTATTGAACCATCCATTTTCGGAGGTGAACGGTGAACATTCTGACCGATACAGGATGGTGCCCCCCAGTGATGTGAACGTTGGTTTATAAACCCAATGAATACTATAGTTACAGTATATCTACCACAAACGATAGTTAAGCCCCCATCCTGGACCTGTACCAGCTCTAAATGTTTTCTGTCTCAGTAGTCCAAAATGTCTACTTCTTTGGAATGCAATCCCATAGTAGAAGCTGAGAATGCTTACTTGGGGCTGCAGTTCCACTTATAAGTGGATAGATAACCATAGTTACAGTGCGTATATCATGCTCCCAACTTATAGAATATTCTCATGGGTCAAACCGCATAACGTGTCCTAGGTACAGTCATAGATTAATGGATGGTTATTCCCCAACATATTGCAATAAAAAATGGTGACCCATACCCATATGACCTTGGTGATATCAATTCATATCCCCAACTGCACCCTCAAGTGCTGTCCTAATTCTAAGTTGTAAGTTATAAGTGGTAAGTTCTTAGTCTGTTGGTTAGAAAACACCCATTTTCACAATCATTAACATCCATTAACCATTAGATATATCTACCATAAACCCAAGTCAAAAACCATGGGTTCTACTCCCAATATGTATGGTCAAGTTATATGTGACCATAGATATGTCCACCATGTGGGGCCCCCAAACGTGATTAGTTTATTGGTTTATAAACCCTACTAACTATACTAACCATAGAAATAATATTGTGGTGTATGATACATTACTAACTATGTTAGTATACAAAACTATACTACTTATAATATTAACATATATTAACTGTAGTAATAAGTATCATAAACCATAGTGAAATTGGAGTTTTGTTCACCAACTGAACGCTATCGTAAACGGGGCCCCGCATTGCACCATAAACCCAAGTTATGTTAACATCCAGAAAAACCATATCCATATACCATAAACCATTAACCATTAACACCCATTAAATCCATTAACTATAGATATGTTCATGATAAATCCAAGTTATGTTTGTTCTGAATGGTCTGTGTCAGATCGTGCCTGAACTCCAACAACTGGCTCAACCCGCTCGCAAGGGTGTCATGTAAAACATGGCCGCTGGGAAATTGCCAAACAACGAGCCATGGGCATGTTGAATGGTACAATTTTTCTCAATATCTATGGTTCATGGATGTTAAGAGTGTTTTGTAACCAACAGACTAATATCTAATCAGATATAATTTTCAATCACTACCATCTGGTTATTTAACATAGCCATGGAAACCATGGCCCATTTATAGACGATTTTCCCAACTATAAACCTCCATTTATTTGGGGGATCTATACCATGGCTAGGTTAAATAACCAGAGGGTCAATCACTATTTAAAGTAATTTTCGCTTGAAAGGCAGGCGTAATGGTTGAGGCTGCGCCTGTGGTGCAGAGGTGGGTCTTCTCCGAACCCTGACCACCTGTGGAGCAGGAGTTGACGTTGCCAGTGCGGAAGTCGTTCAATACCCTCTGGTAAATTAACAAAAACCACAGGAAATTCATAGGAAAACCATAGGAAAATGGGCATTTCATGGGATTTATAGCTGATTTAACATAGCTATTGAAAATGGCTCATTTATAGTTGATTTACCTATTAAAGATTGTGAATTTCCATAGATATATTAGTTTACCAAAGGGTCCAGGTGGGATTTCACATGACATCAACAAACATAGATCCAATATGATAATATGATCCAATAATTACATGTTGATGATTGTGTGGGTTTGATCTGTTAAGGGGAAATTTGCCAAGATGCGAACATTGGGGATTTAACTACGGAGATGAGATGGACATAAAATGCAAGCATTGTTGAACAAGCGTCTCTATGTTCATTGGTCTGTCGCACCGACAGCATACTCCCTGTTTTTTCTGTACTGGTACCCTCTGGTAAACTAACATAACTATGGAAAATCACCATTTTTAATGGGAAAATCCACTATTTCTATGGCCATTTTCAGTAGCTATTTTGACATAACCAGAGGGTAATAGTATTGCTGCGTGTGCCCCCAAGGAATTCCGAAAACCACCACGATTCATCCGTGGCCTTCGATGTCATCAACCATCAAAATCCTTAACCCATCATTTTATAAGTGAGCAGCGTTCCAAATCCCCTGTCATTCCATAATACTAGTTTGTTGATAGGTCGTTTCCCTACTATGGATTATCATAATCACCAAGAAATTAGGTGATGTAACTCCCTATACTAAGCAACCACTCAGGGTATAAAATGTTCATAGCTCAAGTGTTTACCCACTCTGAAAAACATCACTCCAAACTGGCCCCGGAAACTCGTGGTTCCTAGATCTTCCTCCAGGACATGGCATTGTTTCATCGCTCCCCAACCAGGAAGGATTTCTTGGCTGAGGGGATTCAATACTTGGATGATGAATTCGGGTACCCCCATGGATTGGAAATCTCCATTTAATTGGGATTTCACATGCTGATTTTATCATATGATTTATCCAAGAAAAATGGTCATCCATGGCTTGGATGATTTGGGGTGCCCCCCCTCCTCCTCAAGGTACTCCTCACGCTCCCCAAGAGCCAATTTCAAGGCTCGGTCGCTGAAGTCCCGCCGACTAGTGACCCGGAAGGCTGCTCCCATTCCTCCTTTAGCCAGTAACTTCACCGCCTCATACTTCCTGAAGCTCTTCACCTGGTCCTCCCAATCCTTTTGCGTCATCTCCTTACCCATGGCTTCGGCGAAGACGGTGGCTGGAAGCCAGTTCAAAGTTGTAGTAGTTGTTTTAGTGGACCCTGCATAACTGGTTCTACTACTTTCTTTGTAGCTCTTCCAATAGGTAAACCATGTGGATATTATTTGTGGATAGTGAATTCTAACATGTTCCACATGTAATAGTGAGTTATTTGCTGATCCCTTTTCAACAGGTTAAATTTTAACATCGACTTTGACGACCAATGGGTTTCTTGACATCGCTTGTTGGTTGAATCCCATTCATATTCCATTAAAGATTCCCTTTAATGACCATTACAGTGCCAATTTTAGATATCATGCAAAAAAAAAACTTACAGTAGTTGGTTAGTAGATAATCCCATTGATACCGAAAGACTAAAGGATCACACTATCTAAGACCTAGATTATATCAACAATAAACCAATGGCTTTTTGACACTGCCCCATTAAATCATCATCTTCTTCTTGGAATTGCACTTCCAGTTATTTTTTCCAAACTTATGAGGCATCCTGTCACCTAACGGAGTTATACCCATTCATATCCCCAACTACACCCTCAAGTACTGTCATATCCCTCATACACCCTCAGTTATTCGTACTTATTCGTATGTTGTCAAAATGTTAAAATAAAACAACCCATTAACCAATATTGACCCATGTTGACCCATACATCTATCAATATTTGCCAATATTTAACAATTTTAACCATAGATAGATCTACCATAAACCCAAGTCAAAAACCCATGGTTCTACAAAGTGGCCCCCCCTACATAGCTAAGTTGGTGAACATAACTAGGTTAACTATGGTTTATGGTACTTATAACTATGGTTAATAGGGCTTATAAACCATTTTAGCTATCTTGGGGTCCCCGCATTGTACCTCCCCATTTTTGGTCCCTGCCCCACCTGCTCTTCGCTAGGTGGGGAACGGTTCTCCTAGCGAATGCGCAGCTTGCACGCGCAGCCGCGGCATTAGTCGGCCAGAGGTCAGGTGAAAGGTCGGTAAAACTGGGGCTGTACTTGGGCAGTCTCACTAATAAGTAGTTAAAAAATATGTTTATGTGTATGTATATATATATATGTAACTGTCCGACTGTCCTATATATATATACATATAACTGTCCCTAGTGCTCCAAATACCCTCTGAGAAGGTGTAAACAGACCCCCAAGTTAAACCCCTTCAAATACAGTCTCAGTCTCGGTGTCTGGAGCTGTAGTGTGTATACAGTATTTTTTGGAGTTATGGTTATTATATCTTGGTTTCCACCCAAATGCTCCGTGGTTCTGGAATATGTATCAACATGTACCCCAAACATCACCCAAATGTAGGTAAATATACCATACATGGAGCATCTGGGTAGGATACTATGGGAATACCGAGTTCTTCAAAAAAAACAGCCATCCTCCTACATGTGGTCATATCACACCTGATCCCCCGTGCCCCCTTGATCAATGTTGTTGCCCAATGCATGCCGGCATCCGAACCGAAATGGCTGTTTTTTTGAAGGCCTTTCCAAGCAAAGCGATATAACAACATTGAACTGGGGGAAAGGGGGTATGCAAGTTTCTTCGCAATGAGTTTGACAGGATGGCTGTTTCTTCTGAAGGACCCGGTATGTAGCTACAAATGTGAGATTTAATGAGCAAAAATATGCAAACATAGTGCTTTAATGCGGTTCAATAGTTATTTATACCAATTGAGTATATAACTATGAGGGTGCTCGGGTGGGCTTCCCAATGTCGCGTTTTATGGTACAACTCAGGGAAAAGCCAACGAAACATTCCACAATTTGATGCAATTTCAAAACTAGTGTTTTGGGTACGGGTAAGGATTCTACGGATTTGACAAGAGCTTAACTGGTTGGTGGTTTCAACCCCTCTGAAAAATATTAATCAGTTGGGATTATTATTCCCAATATATGGAAAAATGAAACATGTTCCAAACCACCAGCCGGAGATTTAAGGCTTTCACCATAGAAAAAAATGGATTTAGCCCTACGGATCCAACCAGTTAAAGGCTCCACTCATGGCTGGAGCCATGACTCACTCTACAAGGGCATACTTCCCCAGTTACAAGATGTTAATATGTTACAAATTGGTGTGTATACACATATGTATATATATATATATATTATAATGTATATTAAAATATATATATGATATATATATGATATATTATAATATGATATAATATAAAATAACATAATATAATATAATATAAAATTATATTATATTATGTTATATCATATTATATTATATTATATACCCATCCAACTATGGCTAGAAAATAAACATAAACCCTGGTTAACCATGGTTAACCTACAATTCTTATCTTAACAAGCTGAGCTGACGGCGGTCTGGGCGGCCACATGGTAGTGGTCGAACAAGCCAGTCTTTTGACCCGAAAAATCAGGGCACATTGTTCGGATCTCATTAGGATCATTATAGGATGAGCGACCCCACTGGACATCACACCGTGTACTCCTTCAACATGAAGCACACTGCAGATGCTTCAGACGCTTCTTGACAGCCAATGCCTACAAATATTGGAGCTCATCCTGAACTTTTGAGTAGTCACCGCCGTAAGCTGACGGACCCCAGGCAACCACGGATCCATCGGCCAAGATCGCCGCAAATGCCCTAGTTGTGGCTTGAATTTCCTGCACATCCCTCAGTTGATCTTGAACTGCGGAGCAGTCACCACCCCAGTCTGGATGGCCCCATGCAACTACAGATCCATCGACCAAGACGGCGGCAAAAGCCGCATATGTGCCCTGAATTTGTTGAACATGTCTCAGCTGATCTCGAACTGCTGAGCAGTCGCCACCATCCCCCCAAGCAACCACGGATCCATCGACCAAGATCGCCGCAAATGCGCCATTTGCTGTGGCCTGAATTTGCTGCACATTCCTCAGCTGATCTTGCACTACTGAGCAATCACCACCCCGGCCTGAATCGCCCCAGGCAACCACGGATCCACAGGCCAAAACCACGGCAAAGGCCGATTTTGTGGCCTGAATTTGCTTGACATTCCTCAGCTGATCCTGAACTGCGGAGCAATCGCCACCGCTGTTTGGATCGCCCCAAGCAACCACGGATCCATCGGCCAAGATGGCGGCAAATGCCCTATTTGTGGCTTGAATTTCCTGCACATCCCTAAGCTGATCTTGAACAACGCAGCAGTTGCCACCCCAGCCTGGATTGCCCCAGGCAACTACGGATCCATCGACCAAGATCGCAGCAAATGCAAAAGCTGTAGCCTGAATTTGTTGCACTTGCTTGAGCTGATCTCGCACTGCAGAGCAGTCAGCACCACGGTCTGGATCGCCCCAGCTGACTACTGATCCATCGGCCAAGATCGCAGCAAAAGCGCCACTTGTCGCCTGAATCTGCTGCACATTCCTCAGCTGATCTTGAACTGCCGAGCAGTCACCACCCCGGCGTGGATAGCCCCAGGTAACTATGGATCCATCGGCCAAGATTGCGGCAAATGCCCTACTTGTGGCCTGAATTTCCTGCACATCCCTAAGCTGATCTTGAACAACGCAGCAGTTGCCACCCCACTCTGGATGGCCCCAGGCAACCACGGATCCATCGACCAAGATCGCAGCATATGCGCCATCTGCTGTGGCCTGCAATTGTTGCACATTCCTCAGCTGATCCTGAACTGCCGAGCAGTCACCACCACGGCGTGGATCACCCCAGGCAGCCACTCTGTTGCCTCCACAGCACCACAAAGCAAATGATCTGTGAGAAGCAGCTATTTGGCTTTGCTGCACTACAGCCATCAAGTCGTGTCCTTCTTGTACTCCTGCAGCTTGCAAAGATTCCTCGGGGTTAGACAGGACATGTCCATCCGCACAGACCAGTTTCAGGAAGCTCTTGCCCAAAGTTTTTTGGGCCAAAAGCTTCAAGTCCCCTACTTTGGAGTGTTCAGGGAGTAGAAGAGTTTTCCCAGAACCACTCGGGAACGATATGTTAACTCGAAGCATTCCAGGAAAGATCAAAGGTAAACTCCAATCCAAACTATTGTCAACGAATTGCTCTCAGTACAATGATCTCGAGCCATACTTGCGACATCTTGCGACCATTTGACCAACTACTATTTACTGTATATATATAAAAATATAATATGGAGGTTTCCTGAATTGGCGGTAACCCAAAAATCATCCATTTCAATAGGATTTTCCATTATAAACCATCCATTGTTGGGTACCTTCATTTAAGAAACCCCCATATATATATAATTAGAGTGAAACTATATAGGCACAAGACACCTCGCCAACAAACATCAACAAAATTAAACATAAAAATAGTTTCCGGTACAGTCTGCATCATGGAATCAACATGAATCAATACCCAGATGCTCCATGGTGCTGGTATAATGACCTACATGACTGGGTGATTTTGTTCTCCAAATGTTGGTAAATATTCCACACATGGAGCATGTGGGATATGACTCAACAAGATTCAAATGAATCAAACAGTTTGGTCGGCCAACCTTTTCCTTTTCTTTGGGATTCCGACGTTGAGCAAAAAAAATATCACGTTTGGTCTAAACTCACCGCAGAACTACGCTTTCAATGGCGGAAACCCCAAACCATGTTCTTTTCAGACACATTCAGGGAGAAACATCAGGTGCCCTCTGGTAAGTTACAGTAGTAATTTAAACATACATCTCTTTTTTCTTATAGAACGACATAGATGACCAATTAAAAATATTAGATATGTTCATTCTTCCAGTTCTTAACTAATAAATATTTCACAGTCCGAAAATTCCCAGGAAATGCTGTTGCGGACCTGTAGTACCATTACCCTGATCGGATCGTCCCATCAGTGCCGTCAGTGGTTGATCCCCAATGGATGATCCAGTCCTTGTCAGGTGGTGTTTCGACCTTCTTTGGCCTCGCCGGTGCCGGCAAGGCCGGGAAGCACGTCGTTGGACGAAGGTGGTGAAAACCATGCGAGTTTTCGCTTGGTTTGCTCGATATTCCATCGATATTCCACGGTTTCCCCACCTATGTTCTTACAATCATATTTACCCTCTGGTAACATAACTATCAACAAAAATCACAATGTTCAATGGGTAAATCCACTATAAATCACCATTCTCAATAGCTATTTTGACATAACCAGAGGGTAATTGTCGAATCACAATGTGTGATGGGATGTGATGGGCAAGCTAGTGAATCATCCATAAACCAAACATGATCTATGACATCCCCATGTTCAGTCATTCAACACCACAATTATAATAGCAAAACAAAACATTAACAACAACAACAACAACAACAACAACAACGACAACAACGACAACGACGACAACAACAACAACAACAACAACCACAACGACAACGACAACAACGACAACAACGACAACCACAGCAACAGCAACAGCAACAGCAGCAACAGCAACAACAACAACAACCAGGTGGGTATTTATACCCATACAACACATGCATTGTTGGCTAATTTCATTGTTGGCTAATATTCGTTTCAGGTCAACCCAGGGTATCGACTTATCAACCATTAATCAAGTATCAATCATCAATGATATCCGCATGTTGAGCATTTAAGTGATGGTAAAGTCCTTATTCTCATAGACAAAGCATATCACTAACCCTCTAGTGGAAGATCCTACCGTCTATGCCTGCAATGGGTCTGAAAACTGGAGTATGCCTCTCCAATGACCATAAACAAATTCTGAGGGGTACCACATTTTCAGACAAACCCAAATATCAGATTTTTTGGTGGTATATCGCCATGAAATACATATACCACATTAGATGACCATAATGTTTGTGAAAATATTCATCTAGATATCCCCATGAAAAATCATTTTTTTTAGATCATGCTTAATCAACAGTTATGCACCGTAATCATATCCCATTAGATATTCCCATCAAATCCTCATTATAAATGGTTCATATACCTTCAAGCCCTGTTCTTGCAAAGTGATGCCCCAGTTATAAGTTGGTTTATAAAGCCCCATGATATTAACCAGAAACCATAATTCATATTCATCAATGGTATTCACAATCATAATGACATTTCAATTAGCATATAACTGTTACATCATACCTTCATGGTAGTACATTACACTATATTCAATTGCACAATTTATTACATTATGTGTCACAATAATATAAAACTACTACAGAAAAACTATTACACATAGTGACTCAAAAACCTTCATGGTACAATCAATTAGCATCAGGATTAATGGATTCGGGAAAGTTACCCCGAATCCTTAATGGTATAATCATTGGTACGTAGAAACTCACCAACAATTGGGATAGGTTTCCCCCTACTGTTACTAATCATAATTCACTAGAATCTACCCTCTGGTAATTTCTTAGATAGCTATTGAAGCCATGGCCCAGTCGAAATAGTTGATAAAAACCCATTAAACATGGTGATGTTCCACAGTTTTTTGTATGTTTACCAGAGGGTAAATCCCATTAAATCCCAATAAATCACCATGTTTCTTGGTCAAATCCCATTAAAAAGCCCATGTCCAACTGTTGAACCCTTGAAAATCACCCATCACTATCGATTTCTCACCAGAGGTATGGTGAGTTGAAGCCTTGAAAAACCCAGCATTTTGGTGAGTTAACACCTCTCTGTCATAACCAGCAGTCTCAACGGCCATGGCTCAGGAACCGATTGATTGGAGGTACCTACCATATATAAGGCCTATGTAAGGGCTATGCAAGGGAATATCCCCACAAAATATGGCCTTATATGGTACAGTACCTCCATTTTAAGATCCTGAAATTCCCATTGACAGTCCGAATTGCTCTGGGTAAAGTATGGTGAAGTGGAACCGATTGATTTATTCATAGATAGGTGAATGACTGGTATTAACCAATTATACATTAACTATTATGCTATAAATGGTCTCATAGATGATTTAATACATAATACGAATGGCTTATTAACTACTATGGTTTATAAATTGAGACCATTAACAATAATCAATAGCTATAATAAATCGAAAATTAAAATAAACTATTATTCAAATGCATTGTTCTTATGGTCTATTATTTTTTGCTAATTGAACCCATTCATTATATATTAAATTATTGACTATTAGTAACTATCAACCATTATTGTTTCATATATTGTTACTGTAACTATTATTCAATAACCATTAACTATTGTTACAGCATTCATTCATTAAATAACTATTCTTAACCTACATAAGTTGGTTTAGAAACCCTGCTAATTATAGTTATAAGAATCACAAACTATAGTTATTGGATGTTATTGGATGTTATTGGAGTTATGTTCACCAACTTAGCTATCGCCCGGGGGGGCCACATTGTAGATAATCCCATATAGTTATATATTTCATGGCGGCTGAATCCATTACCTGACTAAACTAAAAGGCCATTAATGCTGTATTAACTATTATGGTCATTAACTATTGTTGAAACTAATTATTATGTTTCATAAACTAAAACCATTAACAATAATCAATAGTTTTACTAAATCAATGATTAGCTCTGAGATTCTTGAAACCATTCATTAAGTATTTCTAACCTACAATCAATGATTTATCCAAGCGTCTCCAAGCGCTGCAGGAGCATCTCGGCACTGGGCCGCTGCCGCATGTCGCGCGTCAGCAAAGACTGCACCGCCTGCCACCGCCATGGAAGATGTTGGCGACTTCCGGCAGAAGCTATACGAAAAGCATAGGAAAAGCATAGGAAAATGCCGCAAACCATACGAAAACCATAGGAAAAGCATAGGAAAATGCCAGAAAACCATAGGAAAAGCATAGGACCATTGAAAACCATGAAAAAGATGTGAATTTAACCAAGAAAAAATGGAATGTACTGGGATTTATAGCTGGTTTTATGATAGCGAGGTGTTGACACACATTACATGGTATTACTAAGGCTGATTGCTGGGTTTATGGTGGATATAGTACTGGGATTTGTGCATCCGAAATATACTTGGTGATCATTGGCGATTGAATGGGATTTAATGGTGATTTGATGGGTTTCAATGGTGATTTAATGGGTTTTAATGGGATTCAATGGTGATTTAATGGGATTTAATAGTGATTTGATGGGTTTCAATGGTGATTTAATGGGATTTAATGGTGA
>Ga0126342_10006653_pt1 | contig 20528 bp, 19 predicted proteins | sample Cyp1metagenome_FD_92528 | JGI IMG/M metagenome (GOLD analysis project Ga0126342, IMG submission 92528) | Coral microbial communities from Lord Howe Island, Old Settlement Bay, Australia - Cyphastrea 1 metagenome | ecosystem: Host-associated > Invertebrates > Cnidaria > Coral ...
CTGGCCAGCTGGCTCCGCACCCGCCGCTTTAGCGAGCCTACTTTTCGACCCTCCGGAGCCACAAATCATTGGAAAAACACAGTGAATCGCGACTTTCCTACCTTTTCACGCATCTCCATCTTCCTTCTTCTTACTCTTTCTCTTCTACTCTTCTCTCTTCTGATCTTTCTCTTCTCTCTGCCTCTGCCCTGCTCTGCTTTTCATCTGTCCATATTGTCGGAAGATGTCGGAAGTTTGACTTCTAAACTTCCTTCGATAATATATCCCCACGGCTACCCACTTGAATAAGAAATGATAAGACCGTAGCCATGCTCTCGAAGACATCCAGGTGGGTTTCTTCGTAAATAAAGAATCCCAAACTCCTCAGTGTGTGATTTTATGGTCTTGCAATCTGTCACTTTCCGGAAAAAGCAATGAAAAGTTATTTTCAAAGTCATCAGATTTTTGAGGTTTCCCACAGTTTCCAACCAAGACAAAGTCCTCCACTTGGTCAGTGACTGAAATCCGTGTCTCCCTTCAGCTGCGGCTCGAAATGCCCCGGCGAGACACAGATGTGACACATTGAAGGACTGGGCACATTTGGACGCACTGCTAAGAAGTTTCCCGGATCGTCAACTGAGACTGTGATAATAACAACATGGCGATATACATATATGATATATATATATATATATATAATATACCCTTTGGGTAATTAAACGTAGCAATGGAGATTACCACATTTGCGGATTTTTTCCCATTTAGCCTTCATTATAGGGGGGTTTTCATTGCCACATTTGATTGCCGGAGGGTATGTGCAACAAACTGTTGGGAACCAAGCTGCCACAATGCGGATACTACAGATGAATGCAGAAACGATAATTGTTTTCTTTGTTCCATTTTGCTCTCAGCTAGCCAGCCGAGTTATATATCGCCATGGACAATCAAAGGTTGCCACAAAATGTAAGCTAGGATACACCCCCTTCAGTTGTAGATGAGTTCTGTTGACCCTTGAACCCCACAGTACCTTGCTGGAGGTCTCCAAAAGCTCTTGCAGCTGACATGTTGGGATCGTGGCTGTTATGATTCTGAGGGTTGGATCCTTTTGGCTTCGAATATACGTGTGTTCTTTCGTCTTTACATAGTATAGGTAGGTGTAGTGTAAGTGGTTTCCATCATTTGGCTGAAGTACCTAAGCCACAAAGGCTTTGGGGCATACACCCAAATAGTCAGCATGGTCCAGGTTTCATGCAAATGTCAGCAGCCTGGGGTGTGTGAGATTCTGAAAGATTTAGTTGATTTGGGTATCACTCCAAATATCTTATACTCCAAAATTTGAATGGTTTAATATCAAAATGACCAGCGTATGCCAGCGTTTGGTGGGTCCATGGTACGTCCATTGGTATGCCAATGTACCCCATCAATTTGGGTCGCCATTGGACGACGAATCCATGGCGAGGATGCCAAAGAGCTATGAGTTAAAGCTACGGGAAGCGGAAGAGCGGCGGCGGAAGCCCAAGCAGCAGGAGGCCTTCTGGCGGGTGTGAAGCTGGGAGTCCAAGCAGTCCAAAGGAGCATGCCCTGGGGCTAGCCATACTTGGTATTTTACAATGAGGAATTCCAAAAATCATATTAGTTCCCCGGAAACCACAGGAATGCTCAGGAATCCATAAGAAACCACAAGAATCCACGGGAATCCATCGGAGTTGGCAGACTCTTCATTGAAACAGACATGGCCTAGCGAAAGGCAGCATTGAGGGGGTTGAAGGGTCCATGCCCAATGATCAAAACATGTTTTGGAAGAAGGAGTGAAGATTTAAAGAAAAATATATTGAAATATACTAACATTATAAAATGATATGAGGAAAAACGCAAATATTTGAACATACTGCGCAGAATGCCCCAAAATAATCCAACATTGCAATATATATTTATATATACATAATGATTATTCTTTCTTTGGATTTCAGAATGGTTCATTTTCAGACAAATCCGACAACAAATACTTGAGATCACTACCCCCGCATCTGGCATCGCCCCGTTATCCATTCATCACGACCACCAGGATGAGATCTACACCGCGATCGAAGGGAAGTCACAAAAGTTCCTTGTCGAGGGTATCACTGGCATCACCGTGTAGGGAATATGTGTATAATATATACATATATGTGGAATATGTATATACGTGTGTATATTTATGCATAAATCATATATTGATTGTAGTTTTACATATCGGGATGTAAGTCATATAAAATGATCTATATAGCAATCAAATTTATACGCGTGATGTGTGTGTGTCATTTTTTTCATACATGCATACTGTGCATTGTTTATGATCATCATCATCATCAGCATCATCATCATCATCATCATTGCCATCATTGCCATCACTGTCATCATTGTCATCATCATTGAAATGTTGTATCTATATATATACATATATATACAATATATACATGTGTATTATGTGTATACACAATTATATATATATATATTATGTGCATGTATGTATGTTATGTGCTTATAAACTGTAGAGGTATAGTGGTTGAATCCTGCTGAGATGATTAAACCCTATGTCCGTTTGCTACCTGGGAAGGTATAGTCTGAATTGACCAGCATATGTTTGGCGTGGCTTGAAACTGCCAATCATATATCGTACATTATGTAAACTGTAGATACAATTTGGAATTTGGCGTGTTGGCCATGTTTCTTGCCTCAGGGTTGCCATGTATACTTCATAAAATCACAATCCTAATTGCTTCATTTGTCACACCTTTCTCTACATACGCGCTGCATCACTTTGTATCTTTTGTATTTACACCATATAATATCATATAATCCCATATATGTCTAGTTTTTTATGTGCCCTTCCTCAATCGCGTTCTACATTGTCACTTGGGCAGTATTTAAAACCCCTGCCTTGCCGCTGTCTGAAAATCGCGCACACATAAATCCATTGGTTAGTCCTCATTTTACTCAGATCTTAATAGAATAGCCATTTACAGTAAGGGGAAACATGTTTCAGACATTAGATCATGAGGATAGCCACGGATAGGGTATATGATATACCCCATTAGCCATGGATAGGGGAAACAAGCCCCATTTCCAGACATGTTGCTGATTTTATTAGGCCATCTACAGTGGAAACAAACCTCATATACCCCATTCCCAGACAAAGCCGAGGATTATGTTGGGTTTTGATCATCCCGAATCCCTGCAATTTGAGATGCAACTCACCTGGGTCGAAGACACCTGGACGGTGCCTGGGCAGGGCGAGGATGCATGTTAGATGATATCAACCTTTACATATGCACATGTATTTACTACTCTATATATGTATATATATAACACATTTCATTTATATATATATATGTATGGATATATTTCATGTAACCTGTGTTTGTTTGAACTGAAATGGAGAATTGTAGCTAGCCTGCTGCGTAGCATGGATGTTCACCTACAAAGCTATTGACAAGGTTGAGTATTGTGACCCAAAATGGAGTGAATTCAAGAATTGGCTTCTGACTTTGGGGATCTTGGACTATCCAGCTTTCGAGATATGTGGGTTTGTCCGAAAATTGGGTATATCCCAAATCCCAAAATTGGGTATATCCCAAAATGTGCTGTTTGGGGAGAGTCGCTGTTTACTTTTTTTGGATCCCCCATTCTTCAGCTGTTTGCTCCCCTAAAAATTCAGTCTCTTCTCCGTCCAGCAAAAAAAATGGTTGAATTGTCATCCAAAAAAACAGCAAAATTATGATGTTTAAAAGGAAATTGGTTCATCATCATTCCGAAAAGGGTTCCAACATTTATCGAAAAACAAAGGGACTTTAGTTCCTATTCATCCAAACATTTATTGAAGGAAGTTTAGAAGTCAAACTTCCGAGAATATGGACAGATGGAAAGCAGAGGTGGGAAGAGTCAGAGAAGAGAAGAGACAAGAAAGAAGATCAGAGAAGAGAAAGAGTCAGAGGAAAGAAGATGCAGGCGCGCGAAAAGGTAGAAAAGTCTCGGTTCACTGCGTTTTTCCAATGATTTGTGGCTCCGGAGGATCGAAAAGTAGGCTCGCTAAAGCGGCTGGTGCAGAGCCATCTGGCCAGATGAGAGATGAAAAATTGCACGCCGTTAAGGCGAGAAGCACATTTCGAAATCAAAATGTACAAAGCACACCAACGCCGGACCACTTTTGGAAGTTGAGATGTCGAAAAAGTGCATGCCGTTGTGGCGCGAAGCACATTTCCAAGTCAACATGTACAAAACACTTCATGTTCGGACCACTTTTAGAAGTTGCGCTGTCGAAAAAGTGCACGCCGTTGTGGTGCGAAGCACATTTCGAAGTCAAAATGTACAAAGCACCGCAGCTTCGGAGAACTTTTAGGAATTGAGTTGTCGAAAAAGTGTACGCCGTTGTGGCGCGAAGCACGTTTCCAAGTCAAAATGTTCAAAACACTAAATGTTCGGACCACTTTGGACGTTCAGATGTCGTTTCGCGCAGCAGGCGCAAGGGATTGTGCACCTTGTCAAAAGTGACAAAGCGTGAGGGTTTTGTAGCAGTTTCAAAAACGTTGGCAGGCATGGGGCATATGAAGAGGATCTGCAAAGATGCATGTCGCTTGGCAGGCGCAGTACAAGAGAAATGTTCATCGGAGATGTTATAGGTCAGGGCGCTGATTTCCTGAGAGGGGTTGCATTTTGGAGCATCAGATCTTCAGGTTTGCTAAGATGATTATGTGTGACAGGCGCAGCACTTCGTAGGACCTGGCCTCACTTTTTCGTGGCAGGCGCAGTACTTTAGACAGATGGAATGGAAAAATCGCAAAACGCATTGGTAAGAGGCCGTCTGCTCTGCCAGCTCTGCACTCAACTTTCCATTTTTGAAGGAAGTCTCGCAGATCTGTTTCGTTTTTGACGTTGTCAAGTTCAAAAATTGAGGATGTCTCGCAGAATTGCTGCGTTTTTGATGTTGTCAAGTTCAAAAAAATTGGGGAAGTCTCGCAGAATAGCTTCGTTTTCAAGCTTGCAGCTAGGCAGATAGATAGATAGACACTACAACTGCAACGACGACGACGACGAGGACGACTACTACTACTCCTCCTGCTACTTCTACTTCTACTTCTACTTCTACTTCTACTTCTACTTACTACTTACTACTTACTACTTACTACTTACTACTTACTACTTACTACTACTACTACTACTACTACTGCTACTACTGCTACTACTACTTCTTCTACTACTACTGCCTCAAATACACATGCAAACATATTACGCTACATTACACTACACGAATTACACTACACGAATTACGTTACACTACGCTAATTACATCTAATTACACCACACTACACTAATTACATTACAGCTACAACAACAACAACAACAGCTACTACTACTACTACTACTACCACTACTACCACTACTACTACCACTACCACCACAGTTACAACTACAATTACAACTACACTACATTACACTACACTACGCTAATTACACTGCAGCACGCTACAGCTACAACTACACATACAAATGCAACTACAACTACACTACATTACACAACACTACACTACACTAGTTGCACCACACCACAGCTACAACTGCAACTGCACTACGCTAAGTATATTACACCACAACTACAACTCCACTACAGTACACTACAACTACAACTATATCTGCACTACACAACACTACATCCAGCAGTTGTGGTGAGGTGATCACTGCAACCATTGCAACCACTTCAAAAAACACAACTCCAACCACCTTTCGGTCCATCAGTGGATTCGCTCTACCATCCATGCATCACAACAACGAACCTCTCCTATAGGCTTCCTCTTTTTGAATCTTCCGCCACCGCCTTGTGCGGCACTACTGGCACGGATACTGCACATGACATGACTCCTCATCAAAGTCAAGAACGCAATTTCTTTCGCAGTTGCCCTCCACCTTGGGGAAACCTTATCAAATAAGGGGTTGGAAAATGATTTTCCTCTAGACATGGGCAAACTAACGAGGTCTACGTGGTCGTTGGGCGGGATTGTAGACGAGCTGAGATGTCCACTGGAAAACCACAGTAACTGAAAATCCAGCCTCTTTGTACAGGCATCCAATAAATTAGGTGTCCAATTTCCACGAAAAAAGGGGGTAACCCAGTGCTATGTCTGAGTGCTGCAAGGTGGAGCAGTTGCATGACCACTTGATGTCGGAGGTGCTGCGCCTTGACGCGGAATACAGGCACGGCCCCGTGGGGTGTTCCTGAGGATTTGGGACCACTGCCTCTGCAGAATTTTGGCCTTATTCAGTAAACAATTTGGGGAAAGCAACATTTGAGTGTCCAATACTTTCCAGGGATGAGTTGTCAAATTTGGCGTGTTTTTTTTTGGCATCTCCCATGTGCATTTTGGATCCAATTGATGGACGAATTCATGAAAACAAATTGCAAATGATTAGATGTGGACAACTCCAATTTTGGCCCATAATATCTGAGACATTTTGAAATTTTGAAATTGCCGTTTGCAAACCATCCAAATGGGTTTGTCTGAAAAAGGATGCCTAAAATTCAGATGTATTGTGAACATGTTCCCCACTCTCAAAAGTAACCAGTTGGGGTCATCCCTATTTTTGAACCCGAATTGGTGCCCTCCCTTCTTATTCCCAGTTAAAACGAAACCCTTCAGGCGGAAGCCTTTGCAAGGAAACTACTCGCAGAAGTACGTGTGGTTTGACAGGTGGGTGAAGCAATTTCAGATCATTTGTGTTGGAAAAGGGATGTGTATGAAAGACTTGAAATGATCATGAAGTATCATTAGACCCCTTTTCTTTCTTGGAAATATCTTTTACAGAAGTACCAAGCGGGTTTAGATATTGTTTGATGCGTTCCTGGCAAACTGAACGCCGACAGTCAGGATCTATACCGGATCCAGACTCAGGTTTGTGCTAAGACCTCGAATCCACGGAAGGGAATTGACGCTGCAAGACTATGGCATTGCTCCTTGGTATCGACTTTGGGAGGATGAATAGATCCAACGCTAGGGTTCGGTGTATTGGCATATATTGGGGGGATGGGATTACATTGATTACATGTACCATGGCCAAACGATGGAATATACACCCATGCCATAGCTATGGAACAGATCATATATATATGCCTTTGCATACACATAGACGTAGAGATTACGAAGCAAGAGTCACGCATTTTATGGCAATGAATTTGGGGCATTTCTTGCAGGACCAGTCAGCTTAAAAAGAGCTTTGGCAAGTGATGAGGAATTTGAGAAAGTATTCAAAATCACAAGTCAACGCCTCGCAATAAAACAAGTTGATTCATGTTATGCTTGCGAATGGTGCTGCGCAATAAACCATTTGGGTCTTGTATTATAGAAAAATTGGAAACTGGGTGGTTCAAGTCAAAGGAACCAGAATGGAACATACCACACTATTAAAATATATATTATATAAAACATATTATATATATATTTATTATTATTATTATTATTAGTAGTAGTAGTAGGGTTTTTGGTTTGATGATGATGATGATTATTATAATTAATTGATATTAATTGTATATATATATATATATATTTATTTATTTATTTATCAATATGCTACACGTGTCGGTATTCTAGCCCTCATTGTACCCATGCCAGGAACCTGGCTTCAGGGTGAAGGTGAGCCCGTTTCTTGGAAGTGATGGTCAACCTTGGGACAGGCAGAGCTGCAAATTTTCCCAGTGATGTTAAAAAATACTGGTGATGTTCAAACTGCTCAGAAGATATTAGATATTATTAGATCTAGTAGTATGGACCCAGTATGGATATGATCTAGTATGTTCTTTGAAAAGGAAACAAAGCTAGATATTGGATGAATAGGTAAATTGGAGTATCATAGAAAAATTGATTCAGGGCAGCCACGATCTTTTTTTGCCAAAATTGCCATCCACATTGCGGAAATGCTTGGCTTTGGGTCAGACTTGATGCCCACCCACATGGCTGCTTGTTTGACTATCAATATCTCCGGTTTATAGTTTCAGAATGCTAAGAATTGTGATCATAAACATGTATCACTATGCTGAATCATTATTTCATAGTTTATAGACGTTCACAGTTCATAAATGTCATATTTCATCCATGTCCACACCGGTCCTTTTCTACTGTCGCCGATGCAAAAAGTTGCCGAGGTTCTATCAGTCTGAGATGATGTGGGGTCAGCCATGGCCTTTTGATCCGAGTCACGTGGTTAAAAAATGCTGGGCACAGCAAGATGTTCTTGCTCTATGGGGGGTTTCCTAAAATAGGGGTACCCTCTGGTAATTTAACGTAGCTATTGAAAATGACCATTAATAGTGGATTTTCCCATTAAAAATGGTGATTTTCAATAGCTATGTTAAATTACCAGAGGGTACCTAAAAACTGTCCATTTTAATGGGATTTCAATGGGATTTTTCATGGGATAATCATCCATTTTAATGGGATTCTAATAGGATTGTTAATTATAAAATATCCAGCTATTGGTGTACCCCCATTTATGGAAACCCCCATATGGGGATGGGTTTTTACGGTAAAACCGATTGTTACCATAGGGGAATAAACATCCATTAACCAGCTATCTTTGGGGGTCCCAAGGCTTTGCCTGCCATGCCTGGCAACCCCCAAAACGAAAAGCGCAACAGTTGGACATCTGGAAATTCTGGAGCATGATCCATAGCATCCTGGAAATGCCTTTTTATCTTTTTTGGGGCTTACGGCTTACTGTAAATCTGGATTTTCCCTGATATTCCCTAACCAGCTAGTCAAAGATATGTGTTGTTTATGCAATCTAAGATTGGCCATGATTGATTGTTCCCAGAACTTTGGAAAATCTCCAGGAAGCCCCACGTGGATACAAAGCTGGTACCATGTTGGGGATGGTCACTACATACCTGAATCTTCTTCAAAGGATTTCGGCGGAAAATCCGCCAGACTTTTGGATGGGAAAAGCATCCGAAGTCACCACGATCTTTTTCGCAGTGAATATCATTCAATCCCATCCCTGGAGTAAACAGCCCAGAAGCCATGCAATGTCTCAGATCCAGTCATTTTTGGGGCCCACTCAAGGGTGATTTTTTGGTGTTTGGGCGAATGATTAGGACCAAGACCATGCAATTCTTGGCCGAAATTCACGGCTCCAAAATGGTGCCTCAGTGTTGAGCCAAAGCCACATGCTGTCATACAAATCCCAAGTCAGTCAAACTCAATTTAAGTGAGGTTTATGCATCCAGAGATCAAGACTGATCAAGATGTGTTGACTCGTCCGTTTCCTTTATTTCAATTGTTTGAGACCCAAAAAGCCACCATGTGCCATGGCAGGAGAGTAGAAACCAATGTTCAAGGTATATTTAAGGGCCACCCCATGTGGTGTCTTTTTGTTTAGTACGGCATTTTGTGTGTCAAACCAACTATCCAAGAATTCGATTCCAATCCCCCCAAGCGTATGTTGTTGGAGTGGTTCACAGGTCATGATTCAGCGAGAAAAATGGCCAAGTCACTGTCCAGGTAAGGAGAGGCCGAAGGATCAGATACATCCCGCAGAGGCGCCTTGGCAAATCTCAGCGTTGATTCCCCTGATTCTGTAATCGACTGTGTAGTATATCTCTACACATTTCCATACATATTTCCGTATGAGTCATATTTAATCATATTTATATTATACATATACATATACATATACATATATATATATTCGTTGTGTACAAAGAGAGAGGTGTGTTTTTCATCGTACGAAGTTGCGGAGAGCATCGACATTCATCGACCATGGCAGGATCCAGACTTGCTTCTGCGGCTGGATAAAGGTGGCACAGGTCTATCGAAGCCTGGCGGAGACATACCGCATTTTGAAGTTTATCCAGATGTCTAGGTACCTACTGTATATATTCACATCTTGTCTAATATGAACATATGAAATTATATATATATATATATATAATTATATAGATGAGGCAGTTTCATGCGGGTGTCTCCAGACATGTTGCCTGTAATCATCATACTCTAATCCACTTCATGGGTTTTGGCCAAAATTGTTTGGTTACTAGATTACTACGGAAAAGCCAGGAATGGTTCCTTAAAACCAACAGAATGACCAGTCGCTTTGGGTGGATGTTCAATTCCAACATGTGAAAGTTGGAAGAAGCTGCTTGGACACGGCCTATTTCCGGATCCAAAGGACGCGAGTCTTCTTCTTCCCCTGGTTGGGTGGAAGTTCTTCAGCGTACCTTGGTCCTTGGTGATCCTTGGTGGGTGCGGCAAAGATTCCATGCTCAACCAGCTTGGGGGCGCTTGGGGCATGGCATGACAGGTGAACTGGGCGCTTGTTGGAACTTGCCCACTGCGTGTACCTCTTTTCCAATCTATGACAAGTATGGTTTTGCGCTCACCAGATGCACATCACAGGACGAGGAGTGACTATGAACCTTGAATTGCAACATAAAATGTTTAGGTGCCGATGATCTGAGAGGATGCTAGTGGGAGCCCGTCACAAGAGACTTCCCCCTAATTGCCTTGATTAGAGAGCTGTCGCCATCAATGAAGAATTCAGAACTGGCCGGATAAATTGGGCCAAGACCCTCAATTTTGGATGGGAAAACATGTAAAACTCCAAGGGTTTCTAGCCAACCGCTTCACTAAAAGCCAAAAGCATAGACGTGCGCCTTGTGCCCTCAGGTACATCCCGGTTGTGCAAAAGATGTCGAAGGACACAAGGGGCGGGACCCAGGCATCGTAATATGGTTAATACTAAATACCGTAACCATGGTATTATCCAGTTATACATGGGTTATACGTATATGATATATATATATATACATATGTATATATATATACATATATATATACGTATACTGTGTATATACATATAATATGTATATATACATATATTTATATATACATATATATATATATACATATATATATACATATATATATATATATATTTACATATATACATATATATATATACGTATACTGTGTATATACATATATCATATATACATGTACAGATTAATATATGTAGGTATATATCAGTATCATATATATATATAGCTTATAAACGACTTGCGATGCGTGGAATTCACATCCAAGTGGTTATCAAAAACTCTTTGGTGGATCTTGCGAGAAACTCGTGTGAAAATAGCTTCGTTTTTTTGCACTTGGGATCCGATCCCAAACAGCCAGACCAATTGGACCAAACAACATATATACTGTATATATATATATAGGTGTATTTGCTTTTCCCAACCATTCCCACTAAAGCACATGGAGCTTGAGTGTTCGATCTTCTGTTTGAGTGGAAATTGTGGGGGTTCATCTCCGCTCTATATATCCAGTTGTTGTAAAATGGTGTAAGCATATATATATACAGTATATATATATATATATACAGTATATATATATACACATGTAGACAGACTAACAAAGACAACAGGAGTATGGATCAAGTGAGAGGGATGATAAAAATCCAGGTTTTTCAGAGTTTTTCATATGAGTTCATATTTTGTGAGCCGTAGGAATCCTATAGAAAATCCCCCAGCAATAGTTGGATGATTCCCCCAGTGGAGCCCAAGGATATCGCCTGCTATGCTTTGGACATGCCTGGGAGAGGTCAGCGAGAGGATGCTGAAGGCTATCCGCAGCTTGGATTAGCAGAGTGCAACTCATGAAGATGGCTGGCTGAGAAATCCCCGAACTAGCCATGGAGGTTTATAGCTCGCAAACTCATCGAACTCAATGAATGATTTTCCAGCAAGCCATGTGACTGCATACCTGAGGGTAAAAGCAATCATGAAGGGTACACAACCTATCAGTGGAATATAGTGGCATGCTTTGGTATCTACATTAGTGCAAGTAATGACTGGCGAAAGATAGCGAAAGTATGAAGTTTGGAATATCATCTATCAGCAAACAGGGAAAGCATCTCTGGCTATATCTGGCTGGGTTTTCAGCATTCTGGATATATGTTTGCCTTTCCTGTTGAAATTTGGTCAAGGTCGTACGCAGGGACTACTGAATCCAAAGAGATTTCACTGAATAGTTTTATTCATAGGTTTATCCATGAATATCATGCAAAACATGAATTTCATCGGTGTTATATCTATAAGTTGCATCTATTGATGATGACATTTACATGCCAAAACCATAGAGAACTGTGGAAAACGATGGAAAACTCCGGTAGATCGGTAGATGGCATAGTAAAAAGCCATGGGTTTCCGGGGCTCACGAGTCTCACGAGCGCTCTGAGGACGGGTCTCTTCGCCATCAAAGTCATCGCCATGACTTTGGCCAAGGTGGGCTCCGTGGTATCACTGTCGATGACATGGATGATTTTAAGGAGGGAATATCCAATAGATAAATATCAATTGGTATTGAGATTCTAGAAATTGTGTTCTATGACATGGATGATTCTTGATATGCAATAATTGGTTTGAGATCGAAGTTATTTCTCGATTTGGATACTATTCATAGATAACATATGGGTTAGACCGTCTTCATATGTGGTCTGATGGATTAGTCCAATGATGATGCACCATGGGGTTTGGGGTACCCTTCATGTCAAATGTACAAGGATGAAAGTTGATACCCTCTGGTAATTTAACAGTTTGCTATTGAAAGTGGCCATTTGTAGTGGATTTACCCATTGAACATGGTGATTTTCCATAGTTATGTTAGTTTACCAGCGGGTAATATGATGACTATGTCGTTGTTCAAATACGAGGGGACAATGAACGGGGGAACTCGGGCAATGTGTCCCTTCTCGGACAAGCAGACAAAGCAGTTCAGAGTGCAGAGGCTAAAACAAACCGTGAAACGGAAAAGATCGCCTTGCATTTCGCATCTCCAACATACTTCAAGATTTAATAGAATAGGATTTATATCCAAGTTCATTTGTGTATTTACATATAACGGTATATATTTATATTTAAATGAATGGCTTCGTGGCCCATGAATGTCGCCAGAAGTCTAGCTGTCAGTGGGACGAGATCACGTGCTTCATCGAGGAAAGAGCAGAGTAGCAGGGAAGGCCACACCGAAATGTTCACAATTCAGATTCAGCAACCACAGAGTCAGTTGAAAACTGTGTCGGCAAAAATCCCTGGGTCACAACATCTTCCAATCCGCCGGGCTCGCAGTCGTAGGTGTCGTAGGTTGCACAGCGTTGCCCTCTGGGATGAAGGGAAACCTTGCAGGGAAACCTTTGAAACCCATGTGACACCGGATGTTTAGGTCCATTTGTTGTTTAGGTAAAGAGCGTTCCAATGTTGCCATTAAAAAAAACTCAAACCATCCAAGTCAGCCCAACCTGTAGGAGATGCGCCGTGGCTCGAACTTCATCTTCGCGCACTCGCAGGGATCCCACTTTGCGTATTATGTCACGAAGCTCTTGAGGAGCAACTACAACGTGAATGTGAAGGCCCTCTAAGAATCTTTTTCAGAGACGTCGTTGGACAATGTTGGACCTGGTTTTTGCTGCGTTGGACAGTATACTACTCTTAGATTGGAGGGGGAGACCCTTGGAATCATGGTTTAATGTTTTTGTTGCTTTTGGATGTGAAAGCGTCTAGTAGATTTCTTCGGAAAAGGCGGTGTACCTGAAAGTTCCAGCAGAATGGGAAAGCGATGCTAAAACAGTGGATTTGGGATCCCAATTCTTTATTTTTTTTGGAGAACAGTGATTCACCCCAATAGATCCAGTCGGTGCGGGCCATGCTAGTCATCTTATAGGTTCCAACGGTATCTTTTCGACAAAGACCGGGATGATCGATGCCAGGCTCTCTTTGTGAGCAATTTCGCTGTACCAAATAGCTCCGTGCAAGCTGACCTGAGCACACTGAAGAGAAGGCATGGTTGGGTGATAGCTACGTTGTGGCTATATACTCTTTCGTAATCAAACATGTCAGTGGGAAATTCCCGAAAATGGAAGGGCTAGTTAGAACATCATCAAGAAACGGTGCATTGTCCACTGCCAGATTTGATGAAACCAGAGGGTAAATGAATGGAATATGGTCCGCGGCCATTTCATTTGGGATGACTCAAAATTTCCAGAAATTGGATGGTCGAATACTAAAAAGATGGATCCTCTGGGTTCACTAGTACCTTAGCATAGCCAAATAAGCCAAGAAGAAAGGATTATGAAGTCAGCAACCCATCACCCCCAAGAATTGCCAATCGCGCGCTGGTGATTTCCGCGAATCGTTCTGCTTCTTCCCGTTTACAATGATGAAATCCAATTGGTCTTAGGGAGTTCACACAATCAATCAATCAATCAAACAAACAAACAAACAATCAATCAATCAATCAATCAATCAATCAATATATCAATATATCAATATATCAATATATATCATATATACTGTACATATACATTTATATATATATATATACATATGTGTATACACATACACATACACATACACATGTACCTGGAGAAGATTGTGGCATTAGGATTCTCCACATATCATTGTATACTTCGATGGACCACGGGGCTAGTTAAGTGATAAGTGGGATTCTGGCCCAAGTCCTGATGAACCACTGTGACACGGAACCACGGGTTTTGAGTAATCCACTTTGAGGAGACATAAACAATGTGGATTTCCCCAGCAGTAAGCCATCCCATTCACCAACCATTTGGTGGTCATTCTACATCATCAAATGCTACAATTAATTAACCCCAATTGGGGATGGTTTAAGTTTATTGTTGGATTTACAACGTTACATCATTATATAATATATATATACAGGTAGATAGAGAGAGAGAGAGAGGGTACAAGTCCCCTTTTGTTGACCTCCAAATGACCAGCGAGACAGAAAGTCATCGGGCCCAGCTTCAGGCAGGAACTGTGCGTTCCGCTACGCATCTTTACACACTTGGTGAAGGCGAGAGGGGGAAAGAAGTTGGGTGAACAACCTCACTCATGCTACAAAATATATGGGTCACAACCCCAGTATATTGATAAACATCGATTGTTTGGGTAAAATCCCAATTATATCCAATTATGGTCCCATAGGTTTGACTGCCCATACCCAAATTTACATGATGTCACAAGCAGGTACCTCCACGTACCCAAAGCCAAGGCAGCCAAGGTTTGTTTCAGGTTTGTGAATGGTTAGGCAACTGGGGGTTTGATATCATTTGATATCGCCTGGAAGGGGGAAGCTTCGTCAATGGGACAGAGGGTACTTGCACAGCATCTTACTCATCAATGAATAGTCAAATAGTCTATACCAGGCGAGGGAACATGACTCATTCATCATGCCGGGTACAAAGCAGAAATGTTCGGAGATTCAACTAGAGCATGCAAGTCAAAAAAACTTGTTTGGAACCAAAACATGACAACCAGAGATGGTCCGAATCCCCCAACTCACAAATGGGGATGGATCAAAACCTATGTATACACATACCATCACATAACATATTTGGATATAGGTGGGGGATAAACATAATCCATAAATCCTAGCTATTTCGTTTGTTTTTGTCAGCAGGGGATTCCATGGGTGAGCCGATTCCGCCATGAGGGTGGCTGGGGATGCGATCCCAAGATGGCGTACAAGAGCCACATGGGCTGCTGGGCATAGTGCGGGTGATCAGATGATGTGTGTATATATAATTATGATGATTATGTATATATATATATATATGGTTGGTGGTTTGGACCATTTATTATGTTTCCATATATTGACTTATAATAATGTTTCAGAGGGGTTAAAACCACCAACCAGATATATATTGCGGGCAGATCCGAGTGATCAAATAGGGCACACCCAACAAAGATCAACAAAGGGCTATTTCTGCAGGTTCATAGGGAAGCCGATGATTAGGTTATAGTGGATGGAAGAAGGTTTTGCCAATGTTTAGACAAGCCCACCCTGTGGTTCTCGTGAGCCAAAAACCCATTGGCTTTCAAACGCCTTTTGGGATGGTCAAGGGCCATCGGGGCCATGGGGCCAGTGCTGAGGTTACCAGGCGTACCAAAGTCAAGAACTTTGGCCGGTGGCTAGGTCTCTGATCATCGATCACTGGATCACCAAGGACCTGCATGTGGCTGCTGATACATGACAACACAAGGCCAACTGATACCCAGCGTTGAGCCACCAACATAGCTGTTGGTAGCTGTTGGATACATAGATTTTCATCACCCCAGGTTCCATAGCTATTGATCCTTTCCCAAATTGTCAAGGTCTAGGTTTTTGCTGAGAAAACTGACACCCTCCAAAAACTGGTTCCAAGATCGTTGGATCACACAGACAATTTCATGTAGGATGAGCTTTGAAGTTTTACTTTTTCAAAATCCATGTGGCCTAGGGATTATCTTTTGATGGCAGGATACATCCATAACTAGCAGGTTTATGATGGATTGTCAAATTGTGACTCATCGCTGGGGGATGCCCCATGCCCCATGGCCACTCAAATCACCTGATATGGAGAAGCCTGGGCTATCCTCAACTCCTGTAGCAGTTCACCATATGTTGTTTTTTTCAAAATGAAAGATGTCATATACATTCGCAGCAGATATTCAATATGTATCATCCATATCATCATGGGTGTAACGGTATAACCATATATATATGTCACATTGAAATAATACATTGAATATAATATATATATATATATGTGTAGTATACTATACCATGGTGCTGTCCAATGTGAATCCGCTCAAGTGGTGCGTTGGTGTGAATTGAGTAAAAAATGACTCTGGGTTTCTTCGATCGGGACCTCTTTAGCTGACCTCACCATGAGCAATGGCAATGGGATCCCAAAATGGTTGGCAAAATCAAGATAGCGAATTCAGAAGTGATTTTCCAGGAAAACACCTGGTTAAAACATTTTTGTGGAAAATCATGTCAACTTTCTCATAGTTTGAATCTAACTATTCTTGCCGTGTGTTTGGCGCCATGGACAGTGACGATCCGACAGACAAAGCAGCTGTGGTTCGGCGCTTTGAAGACTGGTGCAATGAGCGCCTAGTTGGCAGTCTCCGATATGTTCAATGTTTCCCTCCACAAAAAAGAGATAACATAACATAACCAACTATTTTTCTGGGGGACTAGTTTTGATTGTGTTCGTTAATGTTAGTTATATCCCCCCAAACCATGTTTCCCTCCATAGTTAGAGGATGATGATCAAAAATATGACGAACAATTTTTGGCGAAAAAACCGCAGGCACAACTGTGTCATGGAGAAAGTGCAAGTGGCCTCAACAGCCTTTGGTTTCTTGTCACTGCGGGCTCTGGACGCTGCCAACCTTTGGCCATTTCTGCCCAAGATTTTTCTTAGTCATCTTCCAAAGCTAATGGGGGTTCAGTGGGTTCCATCTGCGATCGGGTTTTTTCGTCTCAAAATCAAAGGGTTTTATGATGTTTGATGTTCCTTTCCCATCCGAAGAAATGAGATTAAAGAACCCAGTGACAAATGTTTCGGTGGATTGTTGGCTCAACCACCAACCAGTCGGTGTTGCTCGATACCTCAACGTGACAATCTCCGCTACCTCCGATGGTGCATTAGTTGGGTTTGAAATGTGTTGCGCTTTTCAGCAGGTCACGCCTCATCTATATTTTACTGTATATATATATATCCCCATTGTATATCCCGATTGTTTGGTGGATGTCTCCAGATCCCTATTTGGTGTGAAAACAGAATAATTATTTCTATTATAGTTAGCGAAATCCAGATCCGCAAAACGGTCAAAGATCGCAAGTATTCTTCCTATACTCTCCCGATTTCTTGCAGACAAATCCCGTTGGTGTTGCCCACAATATGTTAAGATAAAAGTTTTTCGATGCGGTTCTCCAGGGCAATGCGTCAGAACCTCAAAAGAACACCTTCAGTAATTACTTGACATTCACAACCCGTCTTCCAAATTTGATTCAGAAAGATCATGAAAACGCATTTTGTTCCTTGAAATCATGATCCGAATGTCAGCAAAACCAGGACCATCAGGACCATCAGGACCTGATCCCATATATATTATATATATACATATATATATCATATATAGAATATATATATCTCGTAGGTCTTCCCAGATTTTCCCCACACCGAAGAACTGCTCCGGCGGAGGCCTGGGGCTCAGAGCCACCAAAGACGTGGAGCCCAATGAGGTCGCCCTCGCCATCCCATTGGACCTGGTGTTGACGGTCCCGGTGGCTGCGAGATCCATTGCAGGAGCCTCGAGAGATTGTTCTTCGGTATACGTTTGTTAGATTTTTTTAAGGTATAGGTATGATGATAGAATCGATAGAATGATGTGCTAGAATGTGGTATTTGATTACGTATAGTTGTACACAGGTATATTCAAAGTCGGACCTGCTCGTAAAACTAGTAATTAGTAAATAAATATTATACATTATTATACAGTGGAGATACGTACATTTGTTTAACTGATAAGTTATTATATATATAATATATATATATATTATACCCAGCTGTGGGTTTTTTTGTTTCCAGGCTATCTGTAGATTCTCCCCGTTGTTACTCGAGATTGTCCCAATTGATAGTGACCATGCCAGTGGCAGAACGGCCAAGTGGCTGTTGTTTCATCCACCTGGTGAAATCCCAGCCAGTGAAAAACTGGGAACGAGATGCCAATGAAATACCCAAACTAGGGATGTGATGAAAAATGCTTGGGAATAGGGATGAATCCTTCAAAGATGAAGACGCCGAAGACTTTACACTCACTACGTTACCAACCAGAAATGGAAATGTGATATGAATCCTGGTCATAAGGGTGTGTCCAAGAAAATGGATGGTCAACGTTAAACGTGCCCAAAATCTGAAGCTTGAGGCAACTTGAGACATCTAAATGTCAAATCACTCTCCATGAGCACGAAAGGTGCTTATGAATCATGGTCATGGTGAACCAGTCGACCACCGTTGATTCAAAACGCACACCTGAGAGGCCAGGCGCTATTGAGAAGCGAAACCACCCGCGAGCAGCCTGTGAGCGCGCAGGCCTTGATGTATGTGGTGATGATTCACGGTTGGCACGATGCTACCAGCAAGTGGCATCCATATTTGCGTTTCTCGGCCTATTCGATGCTGCAGTATATGCTTGGTTGAATGGCCTTGCACTGGCCCAAATCAACTCGCATCCCTTTTGCTCTCGAATGTATATGTTGCATTAGTTTGCATGATTTTGCAAAGATCCCTGCTGTGCCATTTCACTTCCATATATATATAACTATTGATATGTGAACATATGCGACTGGATACTAGAAGCCGCGGATTTGGATGAACTTTGGGCGGAACCTTTTTTTCACCAAGCAACCTTGTTAGGTCCACAATGGTTGATACCTTCCCCAATTCCTTGACTGGGATTCCCGACTAAGATCCGCCAAGCTGGTTTTAAAAATCACCCAACTTTGGCAGTTTGATGGGAAAATCATGAACATTGAACCCTTGGATTCTGGGGTCCCCATGGTTCCCCTGTATTTCGGAGAACCACTTCGTTGTGGACCCCAACCTTCCTGATCGCCAGGTCAGATACCCTCCAAGCATCAAGATCCCCTGTGCTGGACACAGCGTGAACGGCAGGCCCGCTTGAAGGGCACGCAGTTACTGCATGAGGTCGAGCGACATGAAGCGCTCTTGCGATTGGTTCATCAAAGCATTTTCCCGGCATTGTCGCAACTTGGACCCTTGTTTTTCGAGAATGTCAACTCTGGATTTAATAAACCTCCAGGCTGTTTCATTGGGGTACTATCTAAATTCTAGATTATCACTAAATTTGGAGAGTACCCCTTACAGTACTTAATAACCCATGGTTTATTCCATCCAGGATAAAGTCCGATTCCGAAACTTCTCCAGATTGCGCAACTACGTTTGCGCAACTCTTTCGTCGGATTACGCAACTAGGATTGCGCAACTTTGCTTGCGCAACTCCCAGGATGTGCCACTCTGCTTGCGCAACTCGGGTCGCCGGATTGCGCAACTCTCCAACTACAGTTCCCCCAAACAATTCCAACCCCCATGAAACTGCAAACGCCCATGGAACTTCAAACTGACACGGAGTGTGCACAAGGGTAATGTAAGATGATATCAATGTTCCCAGGTCCTTCCAGGCCAGAGACGGCAGTCTCTAACGTCACTTTCTGAACCCATAGAAAAAGGGTAGCTTCAAACCCAGCACACGGAGCTTCCAAGCTCTCCTATAGGTTTCCTACCTTTGAACTTCCGCCACCGCCTTGCGCGGTGCTACTGGTAAAGATATAGATAGCGATATAGCTGGAGATATAGCTGGCATTAGCTGGCTATATAGCTAGATAGCTAGACACTTAGGTAGCTTGGTAGGTAGATAGTTAGGTAGCTAGGATAGTTTAATGGCTAGACAGATAGGTAGATAGAAATCCGCCCGCACCGAAGGTGCTGGGGCGTGATCTTCCGGATGGCACTCGTAAAAGGTTACAGGGTTTCCTGGGGGGGGGGGGCATTTTTCGGCCAAAACCTCCTGTTTTTGATAGGTCGTGACGCTCGCCTTCAAAAAACACTGTAAAAAACAGTACGGAAGACACCTGTTCGTGAACGCGCCCGTCCAA
>Ga0126342_10006654_pt1 | contig 20528 bp, 14 predicted proteins | sample Cyp1metagenome_FD_92528 | JGI IMG/M metagenome (GOLD analysis project Ga0126342, IMG submission 92528) | Coral microbial communities from Lord Howe Island, Old Settlement Bay, Australia - Cyphastrea 1 metagenome | ecosystem: Host-associated > Invertebrates > Cnidaria > Coral ...
AGATAGAAAGCCAGAAAGAATGCCGGATCGAATGCCGGACAGAATGTCAGAATATCTGTCAGATAGAAAGCCAGAAAGAATGCCAGACAGAATGTCAAAATATCTGTCAGATAGAACGCCAGACCGTATTCCAGATAGAATGTCAAAACGTATGCCAAATAGAAAGCCAGAAAGAATGTCAAAAATAATGTCAAATAGATGCCAAATAGAATGTCAGAATAGTTTTCGATGCCAGATAGAATGCAAGAATACATGCCTTAATAGAATGCCAGAAAGAATGTTAAAACGAATGTCAGAATAGATGCCAGAAGAATGTCAGAATAGATTTCGATGCCAGATGGAATGCAAGAATAAATGCCTTAATGGAATGCCAGAAAAAATGCCAGAAAGAATGTAAAAAAATGCCAAATAGAATGTCAGAAAGAATGTCAAAATAGCTATATATATATATGTATATGTATATATTATATGCCAGAAAGTATGTCAAATAAAATGTAAGGGTATATGCCAGAAAGAATGTCAAATGTCAGATAGAATCGCACAAATATATATATATATATGCCATATATACTTCCAGACGATATGTCAGAAATTTTGGCAGAATAGTCTGTCAGGATGGGGGTCACTCGAAGTAAAGTAATTTCATGTAATTTCATATAAACCATGGTTTAAATGTGTTGTTTTTTTTAAGTACACAATTTACACAATCGTTTAAATACATGTGGTTTAGTAGAAAGCATAATTTTGGGGTAAACCACTGGAAATTCAGATAAATGGTGGCTTAAACATTTCTGTAACGCCTTGGAATAAATGTAAAATAATTGTAGATTGGTTTCAGAAAAGAACATCATGTCTATGCGGAAACCAGCAGTAACTACTGGCCAAAATAAACCATTCATATACTCATTCGTTAAGTAAACCATCGGCAGTAACGATTTACGACTGGGTATGTGTTAAAAACAACTGGTGGCATTTACCACCATGTTTGGAAACACTGTTAATTGAAATTACAGTCCAAGAGGTTGAGGTCAAACTCCTCTTTTTGATTCTCTTGTCTGTTTACTGCTGGTGGTGAAGACAATGTCAAGCAAAATGGTTGTTGATGTCTGTTGGTCAAACATATTTCTTTGCTGAACATCACCAAATATCTGGCAAGACCATACCCTTTCACAAGCCAGATAGAAGGTTGAATGTGGACAGGTTTCCCATGGTTTCCCTTACCAACCACCTTCCAAAAATATCGTTGTCATCTTTCAACAACGACGAACCGTAGTACTGGCAACAGTCCTGAATCCCTGTGACACGTTTCCCAGTGCTGGCAAGCCTTTTTGGTCAAGTTGTTGCTGGAGTCCCTACAATGTGGGGCCCCATAATCAGTTATGTTTGTTGGTTTATAAACCCCATGAATACCAAAAAGTTATATCATGTTATATCCACCATCAACCATAGTTAACCAACTTATAAACCAACTTAGCTATCGTTTGGGGGCCCCACATTGTAGTTTGTTGGTTAAAGCCTATCCCATCTTTGTTGGTTTGTTTGGCACTGGATGGTTCGATGATTTTCCCAGCCATAACCCTGCATGGATCGTTCGGGGATTTCCCTGGCGATCGCCACTTTACCGGAGGCTTATTAATAATCCCTGCCTCCTAATACTAAACGCCCCCCCCCCATTACTAAACACAGCAGGTAGTTTTTAGTATTATGGGGGTATTTTTTATTAGGGAACCCTATTGATAAAATTAAACCCTTAATAAAAACTATTTTTTCCGATCTCAAAATCAATTGAAATTCTTTATATAACGCGATTAAAATATTGCCAAAAATTGGATTTCGAAGCTTCCCCCTAATATTAAATTAAAACCCTTAATAATAAAAACGATTTTTTCCGATCTCAAAATCAATTAAAATTCTTTATATAACCCGATTAAAATATTGCCAAAAATTGGATTTCGAAGCTTCCCCCTAATATTAAATTAAAAGTCAAATTGGCCAATCTGAAATTTTCAAAAAATTGGAGATGGACACTAGTTTTTAGTATTTGGGCGGGGTTTAGTAATAGGAGGAAGATGGAGGAAGGGATTAGATATTATACCCATTGATTACAGTAATTCCCATGAATAACTCATCCAATTCCCCTTACACCCCCACTATGTCCCGAATAAATCTCCATTAATTTCCAGGAAAATCGCCTCGGTTTCTGCCGCAACTGGACCGACTTCAGCTCCGCGGGCCAGAGCAGCCTGCGCCTTGAGATCTCGCAAATGACTGTGCCATACATCAGAATCTATGCAACTATTTGCATACATAATATATAATATCATATGTACGTGCAACTATATGATATCATAAATAAAATTATGTAAATAGAAAATATCATACGTATGCATATATGTATCATTATATATCATTATTGTTTGATGCGGGAATTCTTATTCTCCCAAAGATCAGTCCCAACAGTCACACTGCCTCGGCCAACTTCGCTGTCAACTCCGCGATCTTCTGGTCCCGCTCCGCCAACTGCGCCAGTTCGTTACGCGTTTTGGTGGCACTGGGAACCTCCCAACTGGATATATAAAGTCGCGCCAAAGTCCAACAAAAATAGATGGATAAAAACATCAGAGCATCATCTTAATCCATTGAACTAATAGGATGATTTTTATCATTCATCAATTCATCAACAAAAAATGTGAATAATCCATGACATCTACCATCTGGTTATTTAACATAGCCATGGAAAATCACAATTTTTAATAGGTAAACCATCTATTTCTATGGGCCATCTATACCATGGCTATGTTAAATAACCAGAGGGTACATCTGATCGAAACAAATCCATGTCATGGTGATTTTTTTCCCCGGCCTGGGCGGCGAATTCCGCCTTCTTTTTGGTGATGAACTCATTCGCCTGGGAACATCATCCAAATGGGGGGGAGATTTTGATGGTCCATTGACGTTTGAAGTCATATAGAAACCATTAGAATCATTAGAAACCATCATATGGTTACTTAGGTTTCTATGATTCTAATGGTTTCTATAGAGTTTGCTATGGTTTCTTTGCCATTTCCCAAGGATTGTGTTACTTAGGTTTGCTATGGTGATGTTTGCACAACCGCTGTCAGATTCACACCTCGGTCTTGAAGCGAGCGAGCAAATATGCCAACTCCACAAAGGGTATTGGTGGATTGAGTCCGGTGGGTTCAACATATTCAAGCACCTAGTTGTGTTGGCAGTGTGTCAAAACCTTGTACCCCTGGTGAACATCAAAATAGCTGGTAAATGGATGTTCATCCACTAAAAATGGTATTAATAGGTATGGATCCATACCCTTATGGATATGGATAACAGCATAATACCTTGCAGTCATTCCCGTGAAATCGCCAAGTAGAGGCCTCAGTTCAACATGCTGAACTCAAGAAATATCAAACCATCACCACAAATTTCTTGGAGGATTTCGCCCAAGGATTCGCTACTATCGGAATGACGCAGAGCCCAGAGCCCCAGCTGGCCTTTCTCTTGATTTCATCACGCCTTTGGAGCTTCGCTGAGTTGTCGTGCTTTGTATTCTGAAGTTCTGTCACCAAAAATACACGAAGAACATACACAAATCACTAGCAGTAGAATTCCATAGAGGTAGACACCAGCCCCATGGGTATGGGCAACAATCCTTGGCAGGTTTGGATGTTTGGCATCAAATAGATAATTGCACCTTGTCCTCAGAATGCTTTACATAAGGCCACATTCTGGTTGCAGGGTCGCCTGTTAAACAGGCCTGAGCCTTTCCGTGGCCAGCCCAGAGAGCAAACTGACAATATCTCAATCAACCAATACCTACACAAAGAAAACAATGATCACTATATATATATATTGGTTTGTATCATACAGTCGTCTTATAGTCCATAGTTGATAAATAGATGAATGTCTCATATCACTATGCAATGGTCACTCTATCATGATTCCTACAACTATACTGATAAAATGAAAAAAAACACATGTTGTGCGATGTTGTGCAAACTTCACTCCCTTTAAATAATCGTCAAATTACATACAATGTCCATAACATTTCAAACATATTCATAACCTTACTGCTCTATGAACCACGGTCCGTCTCTCATTTTAGGGTGACCCAAAATCCATGGATTCGTCCCAGCATTTCCCCAATCAGTCATCCCCAGGAAAATGTGTTGGTTTCCTGAGTCATGTGGCTACCCCCAGTTATGGCTAGCATTTCTTCATGGGATTTTCCAATTTTCCCATGGAAATAAACCAACAACAGCGAACTTGGGGTATCCCATGACTATGGAAACCCCCTCTTTTTTCTTGCTAAAATCACCGCTTTATATATGCTTAATGCTTAAATCAACCTCAAGCCTCGCAAGGACCGGGTTTCCAGGCTCTTGCTCTGCGTTCCGTGCACGTTGCCGGAGCCTAACTTGCCCCGTTGACGACCGTAGAAACCATAGAGTTTTTGACGCATGTTGACGCCCCATGGGATTAAGATGTTCAACCAAATATATATATATATATAATATATATAATATATATATATATACAAACAAAAGACAATGATCTACGTATTCTAGGCAGAAACAGGCAGTATTTGTGAAGGTTGTGCAAGATCGACTAAGAACATGTGGCGATGATCTCCGGCTGTCTCTTCTACAATTTGTATCTGTGGAGATTACTTGGCCACTTGGCCACCACAATTGTCAATCTGGCAGTGAACATTCTGACAAGTGAAATGTTAATCTTTTAACCGGGCATTGAACACGACCAGCAGCTACCAGCAAACTGCCATCTTATTTGAACTGTTTTTTTAAAATAAGATCGACAGTCTGATGGTTGTTTCCAAATTATTCGACACAATGAAATTCGGTGATCCATGTTTCTGATCCATGCCTTCGGTTCACGCATGTTTTAGACTCACACATGATGGTTGCTGGTGGTTCACAAACACAAGAACAACGCCCAACATAGTCGGGGCAGTGCCTTTCATACTATATTATATATATATATTATATATATATTATATATATATATTATATATATTATAATATAATATATATAATATATAATTATATATATATATATTAAATATTATATGTTTACTTTATGTTTATCAATATGTATACATATCATACATGTATAAATAAACAATACTACAAGTATGTATTCACATAGAAAGCGGGGTGTAGCCACGATTCCCATGATTCTTGGGAAGCAGGCTCAGAAAGCTCATCCTGCAGCTCGATTTCAATGGAAACTACATGAAATTGCAACACGAATTGTGCCTTGCAAAATGATGCTCCGCAATTAGAGCGTTTATTGTGTTTCTTTGCCTTTTATATAATTTATACATAAATATAGTGCACATATACACACATATGGTCAGTCCTGAATATCACATTATATCTTAATTCTTTTGTGTAATCGGGTTTATTGTTTTGGATGTATTTTTCTAGCTCATATGTTAGCGTTCTCACATATTCAAATCGAAATTCTGACGTGCGGCTCCAAGCGCGTTGGAAAAAACCTTGAAGTCGCTTTAGCAAATCCACGTCTTAAGAAACACTATGTGGAACATACATGCATATATATATATGATCATATATAACTATACAATTTAGGGTACTGTATCCCATTCCTTGAATCATGAAATGGAAATACGGCAACAGAACATCAACACGAGCAAATCTAAGAATATCAAAGTCAAATGGAATCATCTAGCCATACGGTAAACGTCAAAGTTCCAAGCACTAGCCGCCCGTCTCCCATAGTTCAACGAATGATAGGTCTGATGGGCCCTGAAATGGTGACCGAATCTTCTACCAACAAGGCAATCAACATCAATCAACATACATAATCACCAGTCACTGCAATGCCCACCCAAAAATATGTGGGTTTCTCAAGACATGGGTAGAAAAATCACTTCTGATAAGCAAAATTCTGATAAACCATGACTGGTTGGTGGTATACCTACCCCTCTGAAAAAATATGAAAGTCAGTTGGGATTATTATTTTCAATATGAAAAAAAACATGTTCCAAACCACCAACCACTGCGGTCTCCTGTGGGCCAGAAGCCTTGTCCTCAGATGGTGATGCTGGTGATAGCGATGATCATTCTGGTGCCGGCGATTAAAACATAACTGAATATAATATCTCACAATATCACAGTATAATAATTCATAATTCATAGTTCATAGTTCATAACCATAAGTCTATGTATACTGTACATGATTATAGTTATTGTGGCAGGTTGGTTGATAAGATTTCCCCCGTTCTGTGTAGAATTTAAACCAAAAATTGTACATAGTTAACTGACATTAACCTCCGCAGAAATATGTTTTTGCTACATATATAAGCTTTATCATTCTTCACGGTATCCATGAAAACCCTCATGGCAGCTTGGATCGACCATAGTTCCTCTCAGCATCTCGCACGTCGAGAAACTACCCACACTTTTATCAAGGCCTAAAAGGCACTCCTACTAAGTGCCTTTTATATTGCAATTGCACTTTGAATGTCCGACAGGATGATTTATTCAATTTATTCAACACATTTCAACACTATAACACAGTCCCTGCAATGCAACAAACATTCGACTGCAAACAGACAACACATATAAAACCCTGTTCAATTCCACCAAATTAATACTGGAATTGCATCAACTGTCTATGGGATACAGCCACTTTGAATGAGGGGCACAACAGGTACAATGTCAAAACCTTGGAACTTTGATGAGGATCCCGAACAAAAGGCATAGTCTTAAATAGTCTACCCTCTGGTAATTTAACATAGCTATTGAAAATGACCATTTATAGTGGATTTTCCCATGAAAAATGGTGATTTTCCATAGTTTTTTGTATGTTTACCAGAGGGTAATAATTTGTGTTTCTCTTTTTGAAAGGTTCATCTAGCATCATCTTGGTGGCATTGAGTATCCAAGCTGACCAAAGGTCGATGTCCACCCAGTTGGCAATGCTCTGGTGACAGAGCGCGACCGCGGGTGAAATCAAACATGGCTGGGAAATCCCCGAGCAAAAGTTGGGAAAAATAATCTATGAATATCAGTTAAATATCTATATTATATATATATACATAAATATGGGGATCTTTCCACTGCGAGCTTTGATTTCCGGAGTGTTTTGTCAGAACCAGTTGGGAGTCGTTGCCAACCAGATGTCCTGCAAAAACATGCAGGCATCGCCAACAAATTCATATAATTCACTGTACATCAAGGGAACGTCTTATCTAAAAGTGTTTAAAAGACTCAAGTGAACTAACATAGCAATGGAAAATCACCATTTTTGATAGGTAAACCATCTATAAATGGGCCATTTTCCATTGCTATGTTAGTTCACCAGAGGGTAAAAGACATCCATGGGAAGTGGGTCCCTTACGGTTCCCAGCTATCGGTGCCCCGAAACGCCAGGTTTACGGGTCCAGCATGTTGCACCTGTGTCAGACCAGGGCTCCTGGTCTGCTGAATCCCAATGTGGATGTGGCTCAAAATGGAAGACCGTTAAGGGGACCACAGGTGGAAAAGTCTAGTTTAGTATTAAGCCATTCATAATTTTGGGGTACCTAATTTTGACCCATACCCATGTCTCCAATGTGTGTTGCTTAAGCAAACACAACTATCATTGATATCATCATTGGTGGTCTTTGTTTGATCATGGTGAAACCTGTCTTTGAGGTTTATCCGTTTATCCCATTCTATCCCCCACAAATGTTGACATCAATGACATCGTTCATAAATCACCATTAATATGGGGATGGGTCAAAATCCTGTTACCTTTTAGTTCACCTAGTCCAGGTTTTGCCCCACATTCGTATGGGTCTGTGCCAAGATAGATACTTGAAAATCACATAGATGATTATGTCGCTCATCAACAGTGGGTGTACGTCCCTCATTTCTGGCCAAAATCCATTGGGCTCATAGTTGATCCCATTTTTGATGGTTAGATTCCCTTACTGTATTCGGTAGGCTATTATCGCATATATAATTTCTCAACAATCGGAGTCACAGTATCCCAAAATCATTGGTTCCCTATTTTCTAGCGCACAGTTTGGATAAGTTTGAGGTCCCCGTTTCAAGGAAACGCATATACATACATGGGTTTGTCTGAAAATTGGGATCCACAAAATCCAGTGGTTTATCATGGTTTATCCCAATTTCCCTGTAAAAATGTGGATACTTATGGAAAATCACCATTTTTAATGGGAAAATCCACTGTAAATGCTGGGGGGTTCATATCCCATTTTCACACACGCCCCAGGGTCCCAGGTTGGTATCTCCTGGTGCCGGTGGATGCACCACGGGGATCCTGGAATTGGCAGCAGCCAACGTGGACCTCTTTTGCCCGCAGTAGAGATGTAAATGATGGTTAATGATGGTTAATGATGGTTAATGATGGTTAATGATGGTTAATGATGGTTAATGATGGTTAATGATGGTTAATGATGGTTAATGGGATTTTAATGGGATTTCCAGGGTTAATAATGGTTAGTAATAGTTATATAATGATGGTTAATGATGGATAAGACTATAATATATTCTGGTTGGTGGTTTTAACCATCTTGAAAAATGATGGAGTTCGTCAATGGGAAGGATGACATCCCATATATGAAATGGAAAATAAAACATGTTTGAAACCACCAACCAGTTATATAGGTGTTTCCATAGATGGGGGTGACCCAAATTAGATGGTTTGTAATGGAAAAACCTATTTAAATGGATGATGTAGGGGTATCCCCATGTTTGGAAACCTCCATAGATGAAACAGAAAAATAAGGTAGCTAAACAAAACATGTTGAAGAAGAGTTAACTGGTAACTAAGAAAAGGTTGATCAAAAAGAGTGCAGTGTGGCAAAAAAAAGGATGGAGTGGCCGACAACAAATCGGAAAACTCATGAAGAGATCAGGAGCCCTGAAAGGTGTGAGCGGCCTAGCTGATCCGCCAACTTTGGCGTTTTTATGCCAACTTGTTGTCTCCTGGTGGGCACAATCCATCGGGTCTTGTCAGTTTTTCCTCACAATGTATTCGGGAATCCCCCCACAAAATACTCTCTGATTGGCCTAGGGGTATATATTGAAGCTTGCAGATCAAATAAACCGGGGCCCATGATGGCAATCTATTTTAATTTGTTTTTTTAGCATCACCAAATGGTTTAGTGCACCTTTGAGTCGACGCTCAATGATGCCTGCTCATTTGTGTGCCAAAACATGAGGTACAAGACATCACAGAGTGATGGTAAGTGTATGTAAATCTTTGAAATTCATGCTGGTAGTGACACATGTTTTCCAGAAAATCAGAACGTTTGGTGATGTTTGGTGCATCCCTGGAGGGCAAAAGCCGGATCCCCTGCAAAAACACAGGAGAAGTCCTGCACGGCTGGTGACTTTGCAACAGCCTCCAATGAAGCGAATGGATATGTCACTGACCATTGCAGGTACCTAAAACGGAGGTACAAACAGAACGGCAGAATGGCATATGTTTGGGATATTCCCTTACACAGGCCTTACTTTAAACCGTACATATAGTAGCGACCTCCAATTTACGTACCTGAAATGTCCCCTGAATATGACAACATCAAAATGGGATAGAATGGGGATAATGTATGCCTGTGTATGGCGGTGTCTGGCAATGGGTGTACCGGTATACCATGATATACGAGTACCCCCAAATTATGGCTATGAAAAGCCATGATGACCAGTGGATTCAGGGGTACCTCATTTTCCGACCTTGCAAACACGTCACATAGAAATATGTATGTAGATCTGTTGAGCACCAGGTCATACTGGCTAATGTTCAGGCAGAATTTTGGAGCCCCTTGATTTTCTTGGCACGATGTAGCATGCTGCTTGAACCAAAGCGTAGATAACACCTAAGATGATATAGTCTTTAAGAGCCTCTAAAGTGAATAAACCAATCTGCAGATTGAACCACCATGGTTATTGTAAGGATCTATGTATCAACTAAAGATGAAAGTCCGAAGTGAATCAAGAATTTTGGCTATCAACATGCTGGCATGTTCCCAACCACTCCAGACTTCCGAACAGCACCTGATCACTAAGTTTGGCATAGGCTTGTCGCCCCGCTTGCAACAGACCCTGCGAATTTCAAGCTTGGCGAGGTTTGGACTGCCTGGGTGCTTTGTCGGATATCCTTGATATACACCTGCCTGCAGTTCATTGCCATATGCAAGACATCAAACACTTTATGGATCCTTTCCTACGCAACCATGGCTTTTCCACACCGACCTGAGTTCACGGAAATAGTGAAGGTCCGAAGGTGTCTTTGGGATCAAAGCAAACAAACCTGGATCAAGTGTTTATCTGATAGACATGAGTGTAAAACACCAAGAATACAAAAGGGAACATTCCAACGTGTGGACCCCTCGAAAAAGCAAGGTGGAATTTGTCAATGGTCTATAGAAAAAACTCTCATCTCAATGTGGAGAGTGACTACAACTGCCACCGGTATGGCTGTGACCCGTGGGATTTTGTAACATATTGCAACTATTGAAACTGGATTCAACTGGATAAAGTAGATACCCTCAAAAACAATGGAACCATGTGTTTAAATACAACACAAACATCAATAACCATCAATGAGCATCGATCGACATCAAAAAAACATTGATTAGAAAACAACAAAATACGACGAACATAGCTAAAGATCGATAGAACACAATGACAATCATTGTTTACACACCTCATCCATGGGTGACTCCACTCTCAACTTGTCGACAACATCCTAGCAAAGGGCCAAAACAGACATGCCAAACAGTTTCCCTGAGAGAATGATCCTACAGTAACAAGTAACTGACTAGTAAAACGAGTTTGAACGATGTTTTAACCCATTTCTAGGTGGCTTAACATGGCGGTTCCCCCCGAATCAGGGACTTGCGATCACCAGGGTTATGAGGTCGACCATCACATGCCCATAGAAAACCCCCGAAAACTCAATAAGGCCTTGGAAAAACCCACCACTGGGCCACTGGATTATTCCAGTTCGGGATTTCCCAGCCCTCCTTCTTTGATTACTGAAGAGTATCCTTGCCTGTGCACTCTGTGCGGCTGCACTGATAAACTGCTGCCCACGGCGCAGGGGATCCTGGTTGGGGCAAACCACTGGAAATTGGAGGGCACTCTGGGAATTGAACCGTTTGCTATGATTGCTATGGACTCATGGACAAACATAATTTTAATAGGTAAATCATCTACTGGACCATTTTCTATAGCAAACTGTTAAATTACCAAAGGGCAACCATTTTTTAATTTAAGTGATTCAAATATGTGAACTCAAGTGACATTCATCATTATCAAGCAACAAATATGGGCTTGATCATGTTTGAACCATTGAATTTGGGGGTGTTTTGGAGGGTTGGGACCATGTCCAAGACCTATGTAATGTTTAGGCAAACTCCAAAACCCTAAGGCCCAGAGGACATGCCCAAAGCATCTGCCATGCCAACAGTTCCTCCTTGTTTCCTCAGCATAATTTGTGGCCATACCCTGGAAATACGATGCTTCGAAGGTTGAGGGGCTCCAGTGTTGTTGCATACCCTATTCTTCTCACCGCCAACAATGGGAATAGATCCGATAGGTGAAATTGTCTTGCACATTATCTGGATTGAACAACTTTTTTTGGACCTATACCCAACTTGCTTCAGCAAATGCCACACATGTGTTGTTTGAAACCAGTCGACCTATCAAAAATCAACACGATAAGTGAAGCCACCAACAGCCAAATCTTGTCTCCGAGGTATTACACACTTCACTCACTTCACCTGTCACATGTCTGCCCACAGCCGCCTCGTCGTTCCTCAGTCCGGAAACCCAATGATGCTTGGTACGGGGAGGAGTGACATGTCAATCTTGAACATCAACTGCTGGGGGATATACACTTATACGGATCCGTCTATATATGATAATAAACACATAGTGTATATACAATCAAACATAACCAGACATCTCAAGATGTGACATCTTTGTAAATATAGGTGTTCTAAGTTCCCAAACATCACCAAAATAACTGGTCTAGGAAACAACAACACTGACCAATATTGGTGCCCCTTGATGAAACTCATTGAATTCACCGGCCTCTTTTCAGGACAGGGGAGGCTCCAACAACGGGAGGTACCCCCACTGGATGGTGACTGTCATGGAAAATACCATGAAAGAATGGATGATGTAACTGGAGGTACCACCATGACTTTGGGAAACCTCCATATCTACGTCATATCTATAATTGGGGTACATGTTCACCATCCAGTATGTGTATAATGGGATGGGATAGGGTGAATGATATGTTACCATGGCAGGAAATGAATCGGCCTGGCCGCCCAAGGCCCACGCACATATTGAATACAGTATGAATGGCACATTCGGTGGTTGGAAGAAATCTTGCACCACCAAAAGGATGGTTAAACATGGTTAAACCCTTTGAATAATGGGATAAACATGGATAAACCATCTATCAACTGGTGCAGGATTTTGACCGGTTTTGCAACCATCCACACCATCCCTGTGTGGGTTGTCATCATATCCCCTTCAACGACAGCCCGACAGCGCGGCCGCCAAGGCACGCTTCTCCCAGTCGGGCAGCGGGTGCGGCTGGGGCCGTTGGAGGCGACTGGACATGTGACGCCTGCGGGTGACAACCTTCTCCTGGTGATGCAACTAACGTAAAGATTGATATCTGTATTGACAGATTGATTGATTGATTGATTGATAGATAGATAGATTGATTGATAGATTGATAGATTGATAGATAGATAGATAGATCTGTCGCCAGATAATGATAGAGAAGTATATGACATATATATATATAGTCTAGTAGCTCTAGTACATTGTAAATACTACCTTTGAACTTGGTCATGGCCCCTTTGCCCAGGGAACACCCCAGTTGGAGAACTCATTGAGCCCTTCTCAAACTCGTTGGTGATTTCGACCCTGCATCTGATTACGAGGCGTCCGTCCTCCTCACTGTGTCATCTGAAACATCTTAAATTCACAATAATATAATAAATATATTCCATAAATATAAATAGTCTGAATCATATTTCATTAAATCATGATAATCATATATAATCATCATTTAATCCATTATACCCATTGATATTCCACTCATGTCCCAGAAAAATATCCCACCTGCTTCAGTGGAGCAGGTGGAGCTCTGGACAATGCACCTCGATGGTTGCTGGACTATTTACAGCATAACAAGTGTTGGTGTATTATTGTCGTATTACCCATAGGATCCATGTATTGTATATATGCTAACATTGGGGGTATATTGATGGTAAATGTTACCATATACAGCATACATGGATCCTATGGGTTATAGACTATTAGAGTGTTAATATAAGTTATTGTTGTATATATCAATTGTGGTTCCCAGCAATTATGCTGTATTGATCTGTATTGCTGATTGTCAGGACTATCACTTTGTGCTGTGGATGTTAGCTTGCGAGAGTATCGTCGTAGAATCTGTGTAGGCTAGTCTAATGGGATCATAAACGGAACAACTAGAGCATGCTTCTAGCAGTTCTAGCACATGATGAATTGGTGCATCTTGATGCAAGTCTCAATCGGGGATAATAGGGCTATGAACATGAAACCAACTTCATGCAAACTGTCTAAATCTGGCGCAAAGCGCCAATCGGAGTAGATCAATGAGAAAGGCCCCCAGAGTTTAGCAAGAAAACTTAAGTTTGTTGAAAAGAACTTGAAGGAAAAAACAGGGACTCTGACGTCTTTGATGGAAAAGCATTGTGGTTCTATTACATGTATTTTTGTCAAGACCAATCCATCGAACGTTGCGAAATATTGAATTCTTGATGATTTGTACTCCCGCTGAACCTTAGCAATCAAAACAAGCTGACAATATACAGGTACGAGTACATACAGGTCTCATATAGTACATTCGCCAACCAAAGTTGGTAAGGTTAACCAATAATTGACATCGCTGAACTGTTCGATAGTTAGATGTTTCCAATTATATCCCCATATGTTTGTTGCTTACACCCATCGAAATAATGGTCGGAACACAACTTTTCAGAACTCGTCAACAAGAGTTTTCCCAAATTCCGATGCTTAAAACTTAAAACCCCATAAATAATTGTTAAAACCCATGAACCCCATTGAAATCCTATCAAAATCCCATTTCAATCCATTAAAAACCCATTAGATCACCACTAAATCACCTATCAGTCCCATTTTCCATGAAAATCCCATTGAAGTTACATTCAAGTTCCATGAAAACGTATTATCCCACATTTTACCTATAGATTCCCCAACAAAAATAATCCACGTCAACAAAACCCATTAATCATGATTAATAATCATTAGTCAACATTAACCATGATTAATCATCATTAATCAACGTTAATCATCATCAATCATCATTAATCATCATTAATCATAATTCATAATAATGTATCATCATGAATCATCATTAATTCCTATAAAATCACATTACAAAACCCTATAAAACCAATATTGACCCTCATGAAACTCACTATAAAATCCGTATATGGTGAAACCAAATAGTAAACCATCCCCAAAATCAACATGGATGATATAAACCATCAAAATATGGCGGTTTATTAAATATTGCTTTACATTCAAAACACCCATCAAAAACATCATTAATCATCATTAGCCATAATAATAATGTATCATCATGAATCATCATTAGTTCCTATAAAATCACATAAAAAACCCTATAAAACCAATATTGACCCTCATTAAACTCACTATAAAACATCATTAATCATCATTAACTCCTATAAAATCCCTATAAAATCCCTATAAAATCCCTATAAATCATCATTAATCATCATTAATCAACTATAAAATCCCTATAAAAAACCAAAAACATGATGGTCCCGCCTGTCGTAAGGCGTTTGGCCTCCACCAGAAGCTCAGCCGCCCGGTCTTCGGAGCAGCTGCGCAGGAGCCCTGCGCAGCTGCTAAAACCGAGATTCGACGCGGTTCACGGCGGGATCAGCCATAGGAAACCAACAAATGTGGTACTTAAACCGACCACAAATGGGATTTATAGCTGATGATAAATTTATTGATTAACATTTGATTTCAGTTGGCTAAGTTTGGTATTTTACAAGCAAGCATGGTGGGATGTAATGGCATTGAATGGGATTTGGTTTGCTAAATCGATTTATAATCAACATAATTAGGGGTTATGGTAGATTTGTAAAGATATAGCGTGATATCTACAGTTCATGGGTGTTTCAACCAACTTCTATTATAGATAATGACTGATTGGTGGTTTCAATGCCCATGAAAAACATGATTAAGCAACGGAACTTGATCATCGCAATTAGGATTGGTTTGTAATGACGTAATGATACTAACAAGAAAGCACGCTACCAACCACTAACTTGGAGGGTAACTTATCTGCAATTTAGCTGGGCTAAAGAGGTGGATATATAATATAATGTATATATATAATATATATATATATATACTGTTGGATGGGGGAACATAAACCAACTTAATTTTGACTGGCACTGGGGGCCCCACAGATTGTGGATTCGTGATGTAGAAATCATACTTCGCTGATCCATGGATAGCTTTGCAGCACATGAAATTTCATGGATCCACTGCTTGGGATGTATCAACAGCATAGGCGGTGAAGTGATTCTGGAGAACTGGTGATGCGCATGAGCTGCTCATGTATCTCACCCCAACGAGAGGTACTTGTGATCACCAAGCCACCAATGGTCAAACTCCGCCTCTGTCGTCTGCTCTTGAGAGCTCACTTTGAGCACTTTGAAGCCGTGGCAAACGGTAGCAGGAAGCTCCTCTAATCTTCATACCGTCAAACGTTCTACTCCATGCGGTCTCAGCGTCGTGAACTTCAAGCTTGAGTTGATGATTGTCTTCGCAGTTGTGGTTGCATCCCCATCTTCCACCCAATCCTCTTAGTGTCGACCGAGGGCGACAAAGTTGGTTTGGGTCGTTTTATCAATGTGTACAACCCCTGGTCTTTGCAGACCAGAGATGTACCGTATTGACAATGACTAGATAGAGAATCTCCTGTTGTTCATGTTACCACATTATTGGACCACCTTTTTAGTTGCTACTCTCCATCTCCCATTTTCAGGACCCAGCTTCGCAAACACTCCGTCTGGTCGAGTCTCAATAACTCTCCTGGAGCAAAGGGAAAACCAAACCCTGCATTGGCCCCGCATGTGCAACCGCAAGAAAATGGGTCCGGGAAGCCAAGAAAATCAACAAATACAGAATAAATGGGTAAAGAAACTTAGAAGAAGAATAAGAAGAAGAAGAAAAAGAAGAAGAAGGAAACAAAGAAAAAGAAAATCTACAAAACAACGAAAACATATTATATACACATGAACAACAAAGAATATCGGAAGTCTGTCTGCACATTCTCGCTCAGAAATGTTGCTTCATGTTGCTTCTTAGACATGCCATTGAGGGGGTGGACAAGTCAATGCCAATCCCAACCTGATGATCTACTTGTTCCACCAGCCTGTCTACTTAGTCTCCATGGTGGACTTCATGACAATGCTTCGCACTACATCAGGTTGTATGCCTCTTGAGTGCTGACAAACACAAAACAAAATTAGCTATTATTTTCTTAAAACATGAGAACTTCGAAGCTAGGCAGGGCAATCATGACAAGACTCTAAGAAAAGACACACAATGAAAACAGTACAAGAACAAAAAGAGAAAACATAAGGAAACTTAGGATGACAAAGGAACATTAGAAAAAAATAACATAGTAACAACATGTCACAGCATGAATGAGAACAAAGATGGACAAAAATGGACAAAGCAACAACAACAACAACAACACCAACACCAACCCCAACCCCAACCCCAACCCCAACCCCAACCCCAACCCCAACCAACCAACCAACCAACCACAACAACAGCAGCAACAACAACCACAACAACGGCAACGACAACAACGACACCAACCACAACAACAACAGCAGCAACAGCAGCAACAGCAGCAACAACGACAACAACCACAACAACAACAGCAGCAACAGCAGCAACAGCAGCAACAGCAACCACAACAACAACCACAACAACAACAACCACAACAACAACAACCACAACAACAACAACAACGACAACAACAACAACAACAACAACAACAACGGCAACCAAAACCACAACCACAACAACAACGACAACGACAACAACAACGACAACGACAACAACAACAACAACAGCAACGACAAGAAGAAAAGAACAAAATCAACACCTGAATCACTTTGAGCACGGGTCATCATCTAAAGCCCAGAAAAACACTTATTTTGAAAACGGTTGGTAATGAACCAACCATCCCATTGTTTGAAGTGGCTTTCTCTGAACATAGGGTGTCCAAAAAAATCCTCTGCTTGATCATAATTTTCCTTAGCAAAAACATCCAAAATGAGGGTGGAACCAATGACTTGGAGGTTTCCTAATGTGGGGCATCCCCCAAATCATCCATTTTTAATAGGACTTTCCATAAACCATCCAGCTATTGAGGTACCCCCCATTTATGGACCCCCAGCCGGATCAACCGGTGAAAAGCGAAACACCGCAGCTGCGGCAGCCACATCTGGGACTTCGGACGTCTCATCCGCAGCAGCAACGCAGCAGCCAGAAAGTCCAAGAGAGGAAGTTGTCTCGAGGCCTCTGGGATCATCGGGTCCAAAACGTGGTGAACCAGTGAACCGCCAACCAATCACTAAGACCCGGTTAAACCGAACGGTTTGCCAACTGGACATTCACCATGTTAAGGAGGTACAATCAAGATAAATACGATATATGCACATGTGTATATAATATATATATACATGTATGTATGTATGATATATGCGTAAATCATCTATGAATGGGCCATGTTCCATAGCTATGTGAAATGACCAGAGGGTAAATGTGGATCTACTGCCCAAAGGCAGCTGCATCAATTCAAAGAGGTTTTCTGAATCAGTTTGGGGTCCAAGGAGTTCTAAACTCATATATGTGGATAATATGAAATAATATGAATGTTTTTTGTTCAAACATCAGTCAAATCATATTTTTGTATGGAGAATTCACCATTTGTTGGTTGGTTAGTATATATATTTAGGAGGATTTTCCATTCTAAACCATCAATTGTTGGTGTACCCCCATTTTAGGAAACCACCATAATTATACCAAATACGGCATCGTTTTCGGGATTTTGCCGACCCAACCTCGGCGGCTTCGCTCACTGCAGGACCAAGTCCCTCGTACCTGCACGGAAAAATTGTTCCCAAGGCTCCCCATGGATCGAGAAAATACGACTTACCATGACTGACTTAGTGACGTAACTACAGAAAAACAAACAAAACCATAATCAGTGAAGTTAAGTTGGGCCATTGATGGTCCAACTAGTCCAACTAGTCCGACTAGTCCAACTCACTTGAAAAACAGGGCACTGTAGCGTGGCCGGCAGACTTTGTCCAGCACTGGCCAACAGTCCGTCCCAGAGGAGATGCGTCTCCTGGGAAGTGTTGTGATTTTGGTTTGGAGTTCTGGAGGAGTATCTACAATGTGGGTGTAGTAATGGTATTTAAATGGTATATTATATTAATGGATAGTGATGGTATAGCTAGGTTAACTATATATGGCCTATGGATGTTTTTGGTGGATATAATTATAACTATAGTATTCATATGTATTCGATCATGGGGTTTATAAACCAACAAACATAACTATGACTATGGGGCACCACATTCTACAGTACGTCAATTCCATTTATCTTTGGAAGGGAAGTCCAAACATGTCCAAACTACCACCAAACCACCAGGTATAGTCATTGGTTGATCGTATGGATTATACAAATAATATCACATAATGTTTAAAATCACAGCTAAAGTGGGGTAGTTAGTATACTACAACCAATATACAGTAAAGCAACGCAACAATCCATGTCGGGCAATGTTAGACAAGATCTCCGTTTTCGCTTGGCCATGTTGGTGAGATCAGCTGCATCCCCGGCCAGAAACTATGTACTGGGACGCTCACCCATATTATCTCTTTTTTTGCCGGCTCGCGATTGCTGATGACGATTTCAAGCCATTCCCAAGACTCCCAAGACATGACCATGGCCGGAAAGGCCATGCCAAAGTGGTGGATGATGCAACTGGTCCATGCACAATCCCAATAGCCCATGGATCAAAACTCTGGGAAACTATCTTGAAGACCAACAGAAAATGTAAAGACCATAGTACCAGAGTTTTGATATTCATAAACCGATTTTATGTATGATACCTGTAATACTCACCAAAACTATGGGATATTCATATCCCCCCAATATGTATCACGGGTATCACACATATAATCGGGTACTGCTGAGGATTGATGGCTATCCCGATGTGGCCTTTTTGGGATTTCCTTCTGTTTTCTGCCCAGGGGATATGGGGGCAACAAATCAGGAAAGTTGTGTATAAATTCAATGTTGATACATGTTGATACAACATGATACAACATCATCCTTTACCAACAAAAAAGGAGATGGTCTGTGAACAATGCTTGCATAATGTATAATCATTCACATTATCATACGTTTGGACATGTGTCCGCCCATCATGACCCATCACTCCGACCCGAACTGTTTTTTCCACTTCCCGCCATTGCCGCAGGTGTCATCCACATCGGCGCGGGCACGTGAATGCTTGGCAGATCTTCGCTTGAATATGTCTTGAGTCTTAGGCGGTGGACATACACCAAGACTGCATACGAAATAATGACGTTGCTTCCAAATCAGCCAATGTTAAAAAAATGTGTTTTTCCATAGTTATGTTAGTTTACCGAGGGTATGTCTTCCACAAAAACACACATCAACATCTCAAAGTCAGGCCCAAGAGTTACACTTACCCAGGGCTAGTGGTGGTGGCATCACATGACCACAATGTCTAGAAGCCGGTTGCTGGCAAAACAAACCCGTCAATCGCAAAATACCTATATATATATATATGTTTGTGATTGACGGGTTTGTTTTATCATAGTTATACACATCATGTAATGTAATGTAATGTTATACACATCATAGTTATATATATATACACATTTACTTATTTACATGACATGATGTGTATAACTATGCATATACCAGACAGAACCATAGAACGACCCGATATTTGGCTAGATGCATCATATTGGCTGTATTCGTCTATTTGGTTTGTGTGTAATCCTGTCAAAACTCCCAGTCAAACCGGTGTATGATCCATGCAATTGCAAGGCTACTGTCCCTTCAAAAAACCCAGCAGGTGTTGCATGGTTTTCCATGGTGTTGCATACAGTTCGCTGAAAGCAGTGATAGGGTACCCCTAAATCCACTGGTTCATGATTACTTTACCAATCAAAATCACCATTTGGGGGGTATACCGGTTGTTAAAATGCAGGTAAGTTCAGTGCTGTTCGCATGCTTACTCATAACCTTCCAGGTGCATTCCCAATATAACATGCTCGTGTGGCCACTATGGACCAAGGGCCCTTGAGCCTGCACCA
>Ga0126342_10006655_pt1 | contig 20528 bp, 17 predicted proteins | sample Cyp1metagenome_FD_92528 | JGI IMG/M metagenome (GOLD analysis project Ga0126342, IMG submission 92528) | Coral microbial communities from Lord Howe Island, Old Settlement Bay, Australia - Cyphastrea 1 metagenome | ecosystem: Host-associated > Invertebrates > Cnidaria > Coral ...
ACAGGGGTTGGTAACTGTCCCATTTGGGGTATATTGGACATCACCTTATAGTAGCCATTATAGACCATATACCTAATGGTTGGGTGATGTTCAATGGGGACATTTAATGACCCATGTTTGATCCCCCAAAGTTGGGGCCATTTGGGGCCCAATCGGTTGTAGGTTGACTTTCACCTTGGAGCGGGCCACCTCGGTCTGCGAAGAAGTCTTGGACCTCCTGGGCGTGACCCCGGCGGAGTCCAGGCTGCGGATGTACGTCTTCGGCTGTGGCAGCCACGTGGCGGCCCGGGACGTCCCAAAGGGCGGAGCGGCGAACTGGTGCAAGGCCACTCTCCGGGTGGAGCTTCACGGAACAGAGGCCCTCGGATGGGATGAGATTTTTAGGGATGAAGTGGATGAAGCATTTTTTACAGCACCGGAAGATTTTGGAAGATTATTTTCTAGTAAAAATATGTTTGGGAGTTGTCGACTTGGCGAGTCTTGTTGGGTTCTGCGTCCCCGGACTCTGTGTCAGAGCAGTAGAGTCTTAGAGGGGACATTGCAGAACATCACAAATGACATGCAATATAACACTATGTGCATGAATATATATATATATATATATAAATAACAACACTAGTAATGATAATAATAATGATAATAATAATAATGATAATAATAATAATGATAATTATATATGTATATACATAAACACATGTGTTTTGATCTCATGTCAGCCAGTGGCATCATTTGTTTTCTGCTTTCAAAGCAGATGGTGTTTGGCCATTTTTTGGGGTCCAGGATTTTAAAGGAGGATCACAAATCAGTTTTGTAAGCATAGGGATCCTAAGCATTTGCAAATAGAAGATATAGAAGTCTCCAAGCGGATACAACAAATTGTTGGCTTAGTCATCTCTATTCACACTTTCAACATGGGGAAAGGATGGGAAAGGTATTTGGGGACCACATATTTTTCGTGAACCGATCAAGCTTCAATAAGCATGGCCATAGTTAACGGTCAATGGCTTTCAAACATGCCGCAATGGGATGTGAGATAAACATGTTGACTTGTTGTCCTCTTTTCCCGTGAAACACAATTTTTATCGTTTGTCCAATGGCAGCAGGATGTAGCGGGTGCAGTGAAGAAGTCGGTACTGCACGGTCGTTCCCCAGGATTTTTGGTCCTTTCTTTCTGGGATGAACGTCCAAGTCCCGACACTCCCAGGGCCTCTTGGTGGATTGGGGAAGCAAATGGTGGCAGCCATTGGAGCCGGGGGAAGCCTTTCCAGAACCTCAGTGGCTACCATTTCCATTGTCTCCGTGTCCCCGGGTACAGAGAAAGGAAGCAGGTGACAGCTGATTTAGAGAATGGGCACGGCTTTTGTGATCAAAGAATCAGCCTGGGCGTGTCTCATACATGTCTGGTTGGTGGTTTTAAATAGTCCTGAATTTTCACGTCCACTTGGAATGATGATCCCTAACTACCTTCCTTCTTTAAAGGGGGGATTGAAACCACCAATCAGATGTTGTTAAAATCCAAGATCCAAGATCCATTTGAAATTCCATCCATGGATGGTGTTTTCAGGTCCATTCGTCATGGTCCTCACCGTGTTACGGATAGGCATTTCAGTGCCGAACCTACGCGTTCGCTGCCTCCCAGCTCTGCAAAAAGGCGTGCATGGTTGCTGAGAGACAGTAACTACCAGCAACATAGGTGGGAAATGTGTACCCTTCACGAGATAAACATGGAAAACTCATGAAACATCATGGAATTTTCAATATGACAACGTAACCACACAGACATGTTTGACAACGACAGGGGACCCTCACACTGAACATACTTCAACGAGCTACAGCCATGACATGCATGGTCTTTTCACCGGGATCAGCCTCTGGGAATTGATGAAGGGATCAGAATTATTTTTTGGCCATGCACCGCATGTTTCATCGTGCATACATATGATTGTTTTGAAGGCATCAAAGTACCTACTCACTGGTTGCAAAAAAAGTCAGTTGTTTCTTATTGTTGCATCTATTTGGGATGATTGGGTCCCACTTGACAAATTTGGCAAACCCAATATAAACTCCAAGCCATTTCCTCTAAGTCATCGGCGATGGTTTATGCTTGTTTCTGATTGATAGAATTCAATAGAATTCATGGAATTAGCACAAAATATAGCCCCACAATATCTCACATTATCCCACTATATCACCCATGGTTTGCTGAAATCTGCCCCAAAAAAGTCCTTGTTTCACCGGTTAGGACCGTGTCGGGCTACGAGGATATCATCCTGGCGCCACTTGGCGGCATCATTTTTTCATCCATTGGGAGCCCGATGGATCATTTTTCAGTGGCCAACTGGAGGGCAAAAACTGGGTAGATAGTGACATGGACATGTTTCCTGATGTCATCCACGGCACACCAAGTGGGGTTATTATGTTTGTTTGACAGGGCACAAGGATGTAAACATAATATATGTATGTATAACTAGATTCACTGTAGTTTCTAAGAGAGATTATCTTCTTAAGAGATCCACGAGCTAGTGGATTCTTGGGCTCGAAACAAGGGAACATGGACCATGAAACAAACGCACAAAGATAAAACCACGATGGACAGGCCTTGTTTCAATGGATCCTGCAGATAGATCCAGTTGCTTCAGCAAGCAAAGTCTGATTGCCTTGATTGCAACTCTGAAAGCTGATGAGAGTTGTGATTCTTTTGCATTTTGATCAGGATCCCAGCATCTGAGTGTTCCAAGATCGTGAACAATCCTTGGAAAAAGCTGGTTCCTCGGCCAGCAAGCTGTCAGCTGAAGGCGATGTGACTCTCATGCTACCACTGCGCCCAGACACCTCATTTCGCCTAGCATCACTTTGAGTTTTCTAAGGTTTTAGCTTTTAAAAATTAGGGTTTAGTGGTTTAGTGTTTAGGTGTTTCGGCTGTGAAGTTACTTCGATTTCTCAATAGTTTGTGGGGTTTAAGCTTTTGGAAATTAGGGTGTCAGGGTTCAGGATGACTTTTGCAATGACGCACAGGTCCCCTACCTAAGCTTTTCATGAATGCCAAAATGACCTGCTAGTTGGAGTGTTTAAAAGTGCCTTGGGCAAATTGAGCTGTTTGGCAGTATAATTTTGTGCATCGTTTGGAACAGATAAAAAACATTGAAATTATAGATCGCAACACCTTTTCCATTGCCAGTGAGGAACCCTGGGCTACTGAGTAGAGGGTGACTGATCACTCAATTCCTGGAATGGTTGTGTCAATTTTGCAGAGAAAAACAAACGAAATAACACAGTGGTTCCATTCTAAATCATTCAGTTCAATTCCTTTTCATCTGTGGCAAGACTGCTGACCGCAAATGAGAACAACAGGATTTGCAATACACAACCATGCTTCGCCAAATTCAGATGGGTGTTCTATCCAAGATCTTCTGCGAGAATATTGGGTGTGACTTTAGGGGCCTTTTTTTTTTTTAAACATCTTCAGTAAAAGGCTTTAGGTGGTGCCGAGAGTCCGACTCAAGATCACCTAAGCGTGATCTTGCATGCAACTTCTGGAAGTTTGATGTTTGTTTTGTTGTCTCTTCTTTCTGTCTTGCTTCTTGGTTCTTTGTTTTGCGATGTTTTCATTTGTTTAATGTGTTGTTTGCGCTCCTTGAACTTCTTCACGTATTTTCAAGTTGTCCTTTTGTTGTTCGTATGTCTCCCTGCCGGATTCAAAAATGGATGAAACAGATTTCCTGAGCCCTTCACTGTCATGTCCCAACCTTTCCCATGAAATCATACGAATTCCAACCCTTTCAGTATCACATGAACACAACTGCCTTGATGGGTTCAGGTGTTGGGTCAGATTGACTATGTCACAACCTTTTTGTCCCTTGGCGGTCCACAGTGGTTGTTTAAACCAGTTTTCTTTACGGACGCATGGATTGTTACTATATATATATTTATCCAGTACAAAGAGACGCCTATGAAAGTCAATAGCCAACCAGTAAATCTATCAGAGGATGATTTGCAAGTTAAACCGACTGATGTAGAATTGGCGTTGCAAAGTTGTTTGGTGATAGGACGTGATAGGTCTTTTTTTAAAGGCAATCTGTTTGGATGCCCCCCCGAGTCAGTACGTGGATACACGTAGTAAGCATTTTTTAACCCAGACATATCTGGGTTATATATACGTAGTTTTATATAATTTATATAATTTATATACTGTATACATATATATATATATGTACCTTAGATGTAATGGGTTATTAGTAGTCACTGGGATGCAGATAGTGGGTTATTAAGTATTTTCTAATTGTGACAAATTAGCACACTGACTGGTCTACTTACAATTGACCCTCTCGTAATTTAGCATCGCTATGCAGAGTTTTTTTTTGCGTAGGTGAATCATAAATGTTAAGCAAATTAGATACCAGAGGGTATTCTGTATTCCTAGTTTGCACCACCGTTTCCCATTCTTCATTGGTTTAATCTCTATATTTTCCTACGATACAATTGGCTTCCAATGCCCTGTCAAGGACATTACACACCGACGCAGAAGCCACTGCGACTTGGTTTTTCGCAAAGGGAGTTGGGGGTTGGGGTGGACAATGCACAATTGTAGATGTTTTAAGTGCAGCATACAACATACCAATTCCCTGCAACAATGTGAGAAGTAGATACAAGTAGTGCATCATGAGGGCATAGCCGGCCCAAAATATGGGGCTATATCCCACTCAAAACAAGCAATTGGGCTGGTGCGTGGTTTGGGCAAGATGATGTTTACGTTTTCCACTTCCTTAATTTTTAGTAGTTCCTCTTTCAGCTGCTGGGCGGCTGCAGGGCGTAGAACAGTTGCCAGATCAAATACATCTGTGCGGTTGGTAGTTTTTAACATGTCAGTCTCTTCCATTCCTATTCGGAATGATCTCTTCCATTCCTATTCGGAATGATCTCTTCCATTCCTATTCGGAATGATGATCACTCATTGCCTAATATTATCCCCACTGTAAAATCCGCCCAAGACGTGCCGTGGCTGCATCCGTGATTTCAGGTCGCACAACCACACTTTGCACCTGCGCAGAAACTTGACCGGTCCAAAGTCTTGTTGGTCAACGGCTGGCAGAAATATGGTGTTGTCCAATAATGTACGTCTAACAAAGTATTGTGTATATATATATATTGGGATATCATGGGATAAAGGCTCAGTATGATCTGCAGAAATGCAGATTTCCAGCAATTGCAATTCAGGTCAATTTGGGCTTCCCTCAGCCAAGACTGATAACATAAGGATCCGAAATCCATGTGGATTGAGATTACTGTATATAGTTATATGATATGATATGGCACAATAAAGCAATGTTAGATTGCAACAGTCGCCAGCAAAGCCAAGAGGGAGATAACATGAAAATCAGCTTTTGCAACTTTGCCAGTTGGCATTACCATAGTGCGGAGATTGAATTGACTAAGGTCGCATCCTACAGTTGACAGTCATCTCCCAAGACGGCCATCCAAATTCCTGAGTCAATGAGGATCAACGAGCAATCATCCCCAAGAGTTTCCTCAGCAAACATTGCAGGCTGGTGAATTAGGCTGATATGATTTTAGATTATGCAACTATTAACAAGATATACTCAGATTATCCAATGATTATCCAATTATTATCCAATGGTTATCCCAGATCCCATATATTTTAGATTGGTTTGATTCTTTCAACTGAGGAATTCCTCGGTCTTATATTTTGTGGATGAATCCACAATGACAGGTGGGACTCTGGTGGGGCCCGAATAATCCACACAGGATATCATGGGAGATCATGCTTCAATATCCAGAAATGGGTAGAAAAAACCCAACAAATGCAACCTTTATTAGGAAAAAACCTGATGAACTGATCAGGGGATGGAAATGGGACGTGGAGCAAGGTGTTGGATGCTGAATTTTCCTATCTGCCAACATGGTTTCTTTCAGAGTCTGAGGGGAAACCAGGCTTTTGAGACATCCCAGATTTTTGCAGATTCCGTCAATGTGGCAATTGAAAATCCTCCATTTAGGGGATCTTCCATTGCCATGTTTGAGAACTAGAGGGTACCTAGATATGTGTTTTGCTTAACAGCAAACACCTGCAGCCACCTGACAGATGAGCATCTGCAGATATGGAGTCTGGCAACTGCGATATGTCCCAATCAAGACCAGTCAAAATTCAGCGACCATCCCAGTACTTAAGACGCTTTCTCACTCGCTGACCAATTCACTATGTGACGAGGTTTGCTCCGATATATTATTTGATTATATTTGATTGACCAAAAGAAAAAGGGGTTTCCTGAAAAAAACAAAAACATAGAGCAACATAAACTATATAATCCAGTCATTGACCTTCGTCGGCAGGCAAGATTGGCCAAATTTTCGGTGACCACGATAGTGAACTTCTTCTTACCGTTCATTCTGACCAGAACGTCATCAACCCAGAGAAGGTCGCACGGGTTGTGGTTACCTTTTTGGCACAGTGGCACGGTCGCGCGGTGTGACGCTGACTTTCACAAACATTGTTATGGCTATGGATCAATACCCCTACAAGTACTACTTTCACACTAACCAGCTAAGCATCTTATTTTTTTTGCAGAGTACTGGTATCATGGGTATCATTCTACTTGATAAGCCCAACATTGCCATAGATTCAAGATTGGTAGATAGTGGTACCCTTGTCTTTGCGGGTTATTCATTAATGATTCCATATATTGGGGCTATTCCCACTTGTTGATGGGTCAAAACCCTGGTGCCTACCCTATAGCTGGGATCTATGGATGGTTATTTCCCCTGGGGATTGAAACATGGCTATGAGTTGTGACCCATGTATATGTATACGTACACGCATATATATATACTATATATATTATATTGATATACATTGATATACTGTATATGTGCTACACTTACAATTATTTATGTATATGAATCTATATACATATGTGTATGATGTTGTATATAAAAATGATAAATGTACACATACGTAAATATCATAATAACTATAAGTGTTGTGTAAATAGGTATTAATATGGTTAGTACGTATGTTAGTACCATCTATAGTTGGAGTTTTTTTTTTTTTTTCGCAGGTGAAGACGCAATATGCCTGGTCACATCATTTCTTCTCCCTCTGGGAATTGGCCGTGGCCAGAAGATTTGTGCCGATGTTTGACTCTTCCGCTGGGCCGCTTGGATCGGAGAAGATCTGAGCCGAGCAGATAAAGCGGTCATGCTGGATGTTTGTTGGGCTCGGAGTCACCATGAACGATAATACACTACAGTACATAATATATATATATTCTAATATAATATGATATATTATATATGATCTTTGATATATGTGTATGATATATGATGATATGTGATATATAGTGAATAAAGTTTCAAGTATGCCGTATGCCCTGTTCGGTGTTTTGAGTCGAAGCACATTTGTGACGTCGATCGACTGGATCACCAGGACACTCTCGACCGGACCCGCCCAGGATCCACTTCGCAGGGGACTGGAAGGTGGGAGTTGGGCATGACGATGCCATCAAGCCACTTGGCATGAAAGATATTGAAAGATTGCTGGATGATGGTCCCATATATGGCCAATGGTCCCTCAATTTTTACAGAGTTACTCCCTCTGAACATTGCCCATTTTTTGAGCAACTCATCTTCAACTGGCAGGGTCTATATTTGGATGATGGTAGATGAAAGATGATGAACAAGTCTAACACTGAGGGGGAACTGGATAGAATTTGTGTGGTAAGCCACAAGGTATCAGCTGGTATCGGCATCAGGGGCTCCCAATCATTGTTAATAATACATATATATATATATTTAATATCACCATGGTGAATTGCTGCGAAATCTCATGAGCTGTTCCAAGTCTCAGCGGGACTGTGGTGGCATTTGAGTCGATTTCCTATAGGCTACTGGGTCTTAGTTCCAACTGAAGTGTTACGATTTGGGTTTGAACATGTTTTAAAATCAAGCACGCCCCCCAAAAATGATGCTTAATCATCACCATCACCATCATCATCACCATCACCATCATCATCACCATCACCATCATCATCATCATCGTCATCGTCATCGTCATCGTCATCGTCATCGTCATCGTCCTCGTCGTCGTCGTCGTCATCGTCATCGTCGTCATCGTTATCATCATCATCATCATCATCATCATCACCATCATCATCATCATCATGAGCATCATCATCATCATCATCATCATCATCATCCTCATCGTCATCGCCATCGTCATCGTCATCGTGATCGTCATCATCATCATCACCATCATCATCATCATCATCACCATCACCATCACCATCATCACCATCATCACCATCATCACCGTCATCGTCATCATCATCATCATCATCATCGCCATCACCATCATCACCATCACCATCATCAGCATCATCACCATCACCATCGCCATCATCATCATCATCATCATCACCATCATCATCATCTTCTTCTTCATGTTCATCTTCATCTTCATCTTCATCTTCATCTTCATCTTCATCTCTATCAGCATTGCAGTCTTTGGAGTATACCCGATGGACAGAACCCCCTTACCCGATCTCATGGGTCTAAGCGAGTCCATGTTTAGCCGATGCTGGTTGCTTGGTATGTTTAGGTAACCCTCATGTTACACTTGTCATGGTGCCATCATTAGGTACACATCACAATGGTTGTTTGGGAAATCTGTTTTATTGGTTGCTTAAGCAACTACCCACTTCTGCAATGGTCTGGCTTGACATATCCATATTTGTGGATGCTCATACAGCTGTTAAAGCGCGATGATAAATCCAATACCAGCTATGTTTTAGGTATTTTTAGTTTGTGTGTTGATTTTGAAAAAAGTGGATCGCATGTGCAATGCAGGGTTTCAGGCTAGTTACATCCATATCCTGGAATTAAGGCCACACAATTGCTGACCATGTCTTTTGGCCTTGTTTTTGATTACCACCCACTTGAAGGCATGTGATCGTGATTAGGTATGTGGTCGTGTCCCGGATTCAATTGTGAAACACGGGCATTTTCCCAACAGGAATTATATATCTATATACCATATACGGTATATATATAATAACTGGTTGGTGGTTTGGAACATTTTTTTTATTTTCCCATATATTGGGAATAATCATCCCAACTGACTACTGTAATATTTTTCAGAGGGGTTGAAACCACCAACCAGATATATATATAATGCACTTTCGGGGTAACTGGGTATCCCCCCATGGCGAGACAAATCAAAATGACACCAGGGCTGGTATTGCTGCTGCATGTCGAGCTGGAATTCATGCAGAGTTGTCCAACGAAGCACCTGCCGAAAGCCACTGGGACTGCAACTGAGTGTCTTGGGTTTCACCAACAAAAATATGGTGGATATGGTTTTGTTTAAAGATGAGGGTATATTGAGATAGCCCAGAAAAAATGGGGGAAAAGGATCATCAATCATGGGATTTTAGGAAATATAAGCATGATGAACTAGAATGCAGTTTATGCTGGGCCATTGACCAAGTATGCAAAACAATTAGGTTAAACGGTTAAACCACCAGATATGGGCGTGACCCAGAAATTTTGTCCCCGGAAACCTTGAAGGTACATGGTTTGTTATTTGGGTGCCATGTTGAGTTTCAGGGGGCCCATCAAAGGTTGAGCTTTGGTACAGTTTCTCTCGCACTCGGTTGGCAGGCTCAAGTTGACAGCATGAATATGTTTTTTTCACACCAAGAATGGGGGAAGAAGTTGACCCAAAACCCACTGGTGAAAAAATGCATTTTTTCTTGTCATTTTGTTGGGGCGATAGGCAACTCTCATGATTCTGTTGGGGCAACTCTCCTGAAAGATGGCCCACCCTGGACACAAACTGGACACAACCAGGACAGCTCTACAAGAACCTGTTGCTGATGCTTGGCGATGACCACGGGCAGCTGATAAAGTGCTGAATTCGTTGAAACACATCGGCCTGGTCAACATGATGTGTGATCTAAGACTCGATTTGTAGTGGTAAATACAATCTAGTGTGGTAAAGCCAAGCATAAACCATGTACAGGTGGCTTTTGGATAGTTTTTTGCAACCTTTCAATATTGGGTTTCCGTATTGGGCTTTCCACATCAGGAAATGACTTTGTCCCTGAATTGGATGATGGGAAAAACTACGTCGGACACCATCTTTGATGGGTAAAACACCATGGGTTTCTGGATATTTCTAGGTATTTCTGGGTATGTCTTGCTGTTTCTTGTTAAATAACTCATAGTTTCCTGGAACAATTCCAATGCCCTTTGGTTCTACTTTTTAAAAGTTTTTTTTGCACTACCGTCTCCCAGCTCCTGCCGTTTTTAGCGATTCCAAGCCTGGTTCTGCTCAAAACAAGTCGATAGCAACCTGTGATTCCTGGAATCGGATGGTTTCTGCGATTCTGCTTGAGATTTTGCCAACCAACCCACAGAAAAAACTGGGCGTCTTGGACTGAGGGACGTGTGTGTGGATGCCACCACACCGCTCAGTGAAGAGGAACGAAATCCTCTGCGGTCCGCCAGCGGTGTGTGATTGTCACATTTTCATCCAGGGAATGCAAGGTGCTCCTCGGACATTTATCATGGGGATGGGTCAAAATGTCTGGCTGGCTGAAGTATGCATGGTGGAAATGCCCACAGAACTGCCGAAATATGACTTGCCCATGTAGGGGTGAGGCTTTGACATTTTGGTCCATAGCCATAGTCCTCTGTGGCAACAGAGAATGGATTCAACCACCAGGACAAGTCGAAAGTTGACTTGGTGTCTGGTGGGTGGACTCAGAATTTATTCATCAGCATACTGCAGCTCACTTGATGCTCAATCACTTCAGAAACCGGGATGAGTCTCATGAGATATAGATAGTGAAGAATAGTGAAGCCAACATCGGAGCGGGGTTGGGTTGAAACATATGAGTTGTCTAAACCAGGGTACCTCCAATTAATTATTAGCATGGAACATTTTAAATTTTGTCAGTATCCTAACCCTCTCAGGCACACCCATTCAGAGAATTCGAAGCCAAACCGACCCACGGAGTTCTGAATAGCTGTGGGTAACTCATCTATTTGATGGGCGGAAAAAGCAACAAACAATACCAGCTTTGGGGTGGTAGATTTTTTTCTATGAATGATCCAGAGCGCATTGAGCTGCACTTTAACCTTGCGTGCTGTCTATCCAAGATAATTGCAGCCTTCACGACGCCCGCTGGTAAAGGGCTGAACCGCTGAACCTGCGGCTGTGGCTTATCGATGAAAACCATTGATGGTTTGGCTGGGGCCTTTGGGTTTATGTCAAGCAGCTGGTAACTGCACGGTTCTATACTTGCTTGACTATCATCAGAACAACCCCTAGGGTTTCAAACTGGTTACATCATGTTGCATATATACATTCATACAATATTGTACAATTTTGGATCTTTAAAATACACATATTTGGTCCGTTCAACTATGCCATACAGCATTGATATACAAAATAGTTGCTTTCTTTGGAGTTCCGCTTCAAACCCTGGTCCCCCCGTGTTTATCAACCGACATTGGGTTTGCTGTTTACTCGGTAGCCGTGGAAATGCGTATAGGCTACTGTGTTTTGTATATGTTTCGTAATGTTAGTTTGAGGACCTTAAAGTACCTTCTGGTAATCAAACATGGCAATGGACAATTCCCCATTGATGATTTTCCCAGCTAGAAACCTACATGTATAGGAAATTTCCCAGCTAGCCACGTTTGATGACAGCGGATGGTAACTCTTCAATCATCCAATTGCAAAGTGTTTTTTCAACAGTTCGAAGGCTCGGAGTAGCAGCAACTTCAGCAGCTTCAGCTGGGATTTCAATTTTTTTAAGCTGCAGCGAACCCAGCAAGAGTTTTTCGATGAATCGCTTGTTATATGGCAAACTGCTATACCTTTAGGTCAAAGTTTCTACATGCCTGCCTTTGTGACCCCTGCCGCCGTAGTTCAAGTTTTTTCTCGCAAGTAGCTATACGTATGTGTGTGTGTGTCACTGTGTGTCATTGTGTGTCAATAGTAGGGGAACCCCATTTCATGAGGTCTGGGATATATATATATATAATAAATAATATATGATATATAATGAAAATCAGCCTGATGTATGGCATGGCATGGTATATTTACATACCTACCTACATACCCCAAAAAACAATCACCCATGGCAGACATCCAACAGATGGATGCCTCGATGGATTGGTAGAAGGGAACATTTACAGGACAGGTCTGTCACCCAAATCATGTAGAGAGGAAACGACAGCCACCTGACCAACTTGAATATCTGAGTTTTCTGCACATTTTAGCACCATGAATTGGGGAACATGTCTGACCAGTGAAACTGTTGGTTGATCTTTCAAGGATAACACTCCCCAACGGCTCTCATAGGTTTAGGATATGTGTGAGCTGGGTTGAAACCACCCATCGGAAAAAAACACGGTAAACATGTGTTGCGTTGCGTTGCATGGACCGATATGGGTGGCTGCGAAATCTGGACATGTTGTGTCAATCATTTTCAACACGTGCTGTATTCACACGTGCCATGTAGATAGATAGTTCAAATACACACGGTGTATGTAGATGTATACAGTAATACATGAAATGAATTGAAATGACATAATACCTGAAACAACAATTGGTGATCATGCTCGGCCAATCAAACTTGAAATGTTATGTTGCCAGTGCTTGTTTCACAGCATTCATCTTGCTTTTGCTGGAGATGCTCGCTGCTCAGCACAGACACTCTAGCGACTCTAGCTGCCAAATGACGTTCATCAGCCTGTGCTCATCCTCCTCCTCCTCCTCCTCATCATCATCATCATCATCATCATCACCATCACCATCATCCTCATCCACGGTAGACTGGTAGATATCAGTCCCACCAACACCTCTAGGAGATCCGCCAGGGCCTGAAGCTATGACACGTATGAGGCTCATGCAGTTGAACTTATGGATATGAATATATTCGAACCGCCGTTAGTTGGGATATAATACTGTATATTATAAACCCCAAAACTATGGCTGTATATCCACTTCTATCTGGAATATGTCTGAGATGAAGGAAGGCCATTTTTCTTTGCTGCTCCCATGTTTGGACACACCCATTTGGGGTTGTCCAAAAGTGTATGTTGTATCCTAATGTTTGTCAAGTTCCATCGGAAGGATCAAGAAAAAACGTGGGATTCTGGGATACCATATTTTCAGACAAACTCATTTTAATAAATCTTCGAACCTTTATTCCAGTCAATGCTTTTCTGGCAGCTGGCAAGATCTGTGCATTTGGAATTTAAGTGTCACCATTTTGCCACGGCAGGGTCTGGGGACATACTTGGCCAACAGCCCGGTCAGCAGCCCATGCATGCGAGAACTCAAAGGACCAAAAGAAGCGCCGCGAAGCCCCTACACCTCACTTCATTGCAGTAGCAGGAGGGGTCAGTATCAATATCAGCCTAAGCCATCCTCAGCCTCTAACAAGGTTCAAATACGCCCCAATGAAGAAAAGTTGAGGCACGCTGCTCCAGACGTTTCTTCTTCATTTGGGATGATATCTCTGTTCCAGTTGAGTAGGATTTTGATAGATATCCTTGTTGACAAGGATGATATGGTATCCAACGAGTGGTTGGGGTAGCGGGAATGTGACATATTTCATATCAGGGGGATGACAACCACCATGATACGGAGAAAATATTCTAAATAAATGTATGCATTGACAATATATATATATATATATGTAATAATATATATACTGTAATATGTATGTATGTATGTATGTAATGTAATGTAATGTAATGTAATGTAATGTAATGTAATGTAATGTAATGTAATGTATGTATGTATGTATATATATATACATACAATACGTATGTGTATATATATAGTATTGTTATACAATCTTATATTTACTCTATCGCCCATTCAGAATGTATAGCTCCAGGTTTTTCATTGTCGGCTCACTGGGCAGGATACTTCCGGCCGTTTGGATTACGAAGAACTGGCGAAGGTGCATGGGACAACAGCCAAGTTTCTGGGGGAAACCATTACCCTCTGGTTATTTAACATAGCCATGGTATAGATGGGCCATAGAAATAGATGGTTTACCTATTGAAAATGGTGATTTTCCATGGCTATGTTAGTCATAACCAGATGGTAGTACTAATTGATAATGATGGGTACTAAATATTTGGATTCATACTTAAATTTCCCAGAATGGAACTACATTCCCATGATGATGGGTGACAATATGTACCAAGTAAACTTGGTTGCCGAAGATTTTGGGAATGGATCAACTTATCCTAAACAGCTATGTTTTCTGCATGGTTTTTCTAAGCTTTATATAGCTGGGTCAGGGTGACCAACCCAAAATGATGGATTTTCCATAGATCTATGTGACTTTGCTGTTGCTTAAGTGATGCTATCAGATGCGCAAAAAGTCCAGTCGACACAGCTTTTTCCAAGACTTTTCCACCTCCCGAGCCTTGATTTGGAGGTTTCCTAAGCCATGGGGGTACCCCTAAATCATCCATTTAAATAGGATTACCCTCTGGTAATTTAACATAATTAGCTATTGAAAATGCCATTGATAGTTGATTTACCAATTTTAATATAGTTTTTTTCCATGAAATAGACTATCCAGCGATCCATTTATGGAAAGCCCATGAAAGTCACTCTTGGGATTGCAACTTGCAAACCTCAAAAATCGACATTGGAATGTTGCATCGCTGACACTTCCTTCAAACTAGTAGAACAAAGATCGGATGTAGCTCAGCTCCATATGGATGTGGGTCAAAATGGAAGACCTAGGGGACCACAGATGTTAGTCTAGTTTAGTATTAACCATCCAATTATTGGGGTACCTAATTTTGACCCATACCCATATATTTTTGTTGGTTTGTACATCGTTTTTGCTTGTTACTACCACCTATTTTTTTTGTTGGCCGATTTTCTCATCCTGCGAACTGCGCAGGTAGTTCGCAAGCCCTATCCCGGCCTCAAGATCAGCTGCGTCCTTGGATGGTGTTTACCGTAAACCTCTTGGTTTAATCATCAAATTTCAGGTTTTTGTCCTAGCCAATATTTCGGGAATTATCATTTTCCATTCTCAGAATCCCGTTCTAAACTGTTCTAAACCAACCAATATAGATCAATATAGTGGAACGGCACAGGGTTTTCATCACTGCTCAACAAAATGTTGGACATCCAGATATCTCCATCCCCCATCATCCCCCCTATCTAGCAGCTTGACCCAGAGAATGAGGGATGGTCCTGTTGGTAGAACAAGTCCTGCACCAGTTGATCTGTGCTAAACATCCCATTATTTACAGGGTTTCAACATGTTTCAACCATCCAAGGAGGTGCTATCGCAACCATCCACTGGATGTAGGTGACAAAATGTCACTAATTAGATCTAATTTTTCAAACATATAGTTTATCCATCTATGGTTCAACATGGTTTTAACTACTCAGATCATAGCAGAAGTCATTTGGAATCCAGGTCAACATGTTTAGCAAAAGGCCTGATGAATCCGGTGACATCCGAAAAAGGAAGTGCTTTCCATTTGGCAAGTGAACAAGGGATGTGTTATATCTATATACCCTCTTGTAATTTAACATAGCTATTGAAAATGACTATTAATAGTGGATTTTCCCATTAAAAATGTTGATTTTCAATAGCTATGTTAAATTACCAGAGAGTATATGATTGGGTTCTAAGGTTGTGGTTATGGCTCCCTTAGCAACTTTTCTTTACGCACATCTATTTGATGGTAAGGCCTCACTGTACTGTGCAGCTTGACATAGCTTGACTGCATTTAAATTCAATGCATTGCTGTTGTGCTTAGTTCAAGCTGCAACAGTTCCGTAGTTGTTGAGGACCGAGGACAAACATTTTTTCAACTACCCTAAAGGACGAGATGGACAGGCCACTACTTTCTCAGGTCCCTGGAAGGTGTGAAGATTCACCGGTCCCCTTGAAACTACAGACACTCCATGTATGCGTACTTCGAAATGTAAATGTCGGAAAATCATCGTTCACTAAATCAGGATGGCATCAGATGTAGAAAACATATAACGTTTGATGATATATGTTATACTCATTTGTTGGTATCCCATGGTATCATATATATATATATATTATATACATATGTATATAAATGTATAATATATATATATACATATATATATATATATATATTATAGGTATGTGGTTCCATGTTATTATCGCATCTTTCCAACTCAGTTTCGATGACATGAAACAAGCGCTGGTTTTTCTTCAAGGTGAGTCGATGCTGAGTGATGAAGAATTGCGTTGCTTGGAGCGCATGACCAATGGTGCCATGTGGCCATGGAATGACAATGGGATATAAACAAAAAAAAGCATTTGGGGCTTTAAGCACCATGGAGATCTAGTCAAAAAATTCCAATAGTATCCATCAATCATCGGGATGGCTTAAAACATCCATCCATCCCAGCGGTTTTTTGACTCAGTTGACTCAATGGCGACTCAGTCAGCCTCTGGTGGCTACGTTAACAAAAAGCTATGGTAAAATGACCATCTTTAATGGGTACATCAACTATTTTTTTTTTGGGCCATCTTTTTTTTGGTGGATTTAGCCATTGAAAATGGTGACATCACATTTACCCTCTGGTAAACTAAGAGTTTGCGACATTGAACATGGCCATAGAAATAGTGAGTTTTCCCATGAAAAATGCATGATGATTTTCCATAGTTATGAAAACGTTTGCCAGAGGGTACACCCTGCATCACCCTGCACTGGATATCCGTACAACTGGGCTGCCTGGGCTTCTGATTCGAATGGTGTGTTTGATGGAAATTGACGACTAATGCCAGCTACTACGCAGTAATCGATTTAATTTCGATTCAATTTCCATCAAACACACCATTATAGGATATAACATGATATAACACCACCAATAGACTAATATATAGATATTCAATTCGCAGGTCACTGTGCCAACTCCTTGGCTGTTGGCGATCTGAGTTTGGCATCCAGCGATTTTTGCATCGTTCAGGCGGTGTGTGGAAAGCCATGGATGCGTCTGGTGGACGACCCAGTTGGGAGTTTCAGGGATGCCTGAACCGCGGATGGTAAAAATGTCCATAGGCTGTTTGTCATCATCTTGAAAAACGGATGAATTGCCTCAACTCATAGTCACCAGAAATTTAAGGGATCTCAAGTTTGTTGATTTCTATATATATATGATTATATATATATAAATAAATGTGTGTATATAAATGATATCTATGAAATATATATATATATGTATAATTTATATAGATATATGATCTCATTTGTCAGTGTACCAAGCTTTAGTTCCCAAGCTGCCGGATGACATGGGATCCATGGGATCCATACCATTTATTTGGTCACATTGTAGCGGTTAAACAAATATATACAGATGATATATGAGATTATATATCTACATAATACATGTATCTTATATATATAATATATATATATATATCATGCATGCATACATGACATGACATGACATTAAATTGCATACCACTACATACCATCCATACCATGCCATGTCATGCCATGCGATGCCATGCCATACCATACATACAATACCATGCCATACCCTACGTACATCCATGCATTCACGCATGCATAGATGTATACAATTCTATCCCACTGGAGTTCTCCACGACTTGTTGTTTGGACAGCTAAGCAGGCCACGTGTCGATCGACGACTTCGTAGTCTTTGCACGAAGCCGAATGAAGCTCGGGCCCCGAGGCAGTAGCTTTTTCAGGGCTCACCACATGGACATCTTAAGGGGAATAATCATCATATATATATAATGTGTTTTTTATTAAAGATAGATAACTTCGAGATTTTGATTTTGATGTTTGATAATTTTACAAATATCTAGATTTGAAACTTCATTTTCTGATTCGAGACATGTATGAAGTTGAGATAATGATCAATGATTGGGTATATATCCTCTGATAGGCAAAGCTGGCAACTGGAAAACCACCGTGTTGATGGAAAAATAATCTACAACATAGGGATTGTTCAGCAAGACATGCTTGATTACCAAAAGGTCTGGTTCGGTATAATACCACAGTTGCTGGGATGAATATGGCCAGTTACTTCGATGTTCAGCAACAGGGCTGCGAGCAAAATAGGTTTGTCTGAACATATGGTACCCCTGAATCCATTAAGTCATCATTGTCCCTATTTAAAATAGCCATTTGTGGTCTACTGTATACCACATTGTCAGACAAACCCACATGGAAACATGATGCAACTATTTTGAGGTTACATATCCACTCTTATCAATGATTGGTCCCTACTGGGACTGCTGACTTCTACCGTAGTCCCAGCAAGCTTCGAGCCAAACAAAATGAGATTTTGGGTTGTTTTGCCAATTTTCACAGGAGAATGAGAATCATCTACAAGCTGCGACCTTCCCAGTTAAAAATTAGTTTATAACCCCCTTTTGCTGAAAATGGGTTAGCCCTCAATCCAATGGCTAATCACAATATTTCCTTTTAAAGAGCCATTTTTCAGACAGACCCATATCGTTTAGATTCTTGGATATGTTCCATTATATTCCCATCATATCCCTATTATTGTTGGTTTATACCTCCATGTTTCCATTATTCATGGGTGGTATACTTCCATATCTACCAGAAGCCATAGTTTAAAATCATAAACCCAAACCATTCAACTATTAGTTGGAGTTGCTATTTTTTAACATTTTGATATCTGCCATAAATCATGGGTTAAACTTAGTTATAGTTAACATACGGTGGATGGTTGCGAAATCCTGCAGCAGTTGATAGGTGGTAAACATCCCACTTATTTATAGGGTTTCAACCATCCAAGATGGTGCAGGATTTCGCAACCATCCACTGGATGTAGGTGACAAAATGTCACTAATTAGTTAATCATATTGTTCATCCATCTATGGTTCAACATGGTTCAGCTCAGTTATAGTTAACATATTATGAACCATGTTGAACCATGTTGAACCATAGATGTTCCTATGTTAACTCAGTTATAGTTAACATATTATTAATGTTTAAACCATGTTTCATAAATGTTATGATCCATTATGAATGTTCATCCATCTATAGTTAACATATTATGGTTCATCTATGAATGAATGTTTCCTAAAATAGGGGTAGCCCTAAGCCATCCATCGATCTAAGGCCAGACACACAAGACACCCAAACCTCCAAGGTGGGCTGGGGCCTGGGCATGGCTGGGGCCTGGGGGCCTTCAGAGGCTAACATGGGATCATACGATTCTATACGTTCATATAACATATTATTGTGTGTATATATATAAAAATTATATATATACAATATATATACATACACATAGTATCATATCCATATATATATACATAGTATCTATATACGTACATATGACGTATAGACCTTAATTAGAAATAGGGGATTCCGGGATTCAATCGACAGGTAAGTCACCAACCAATCGACATGGGCGGTCGAAATGATCATCGGTCATCACCAGGGAGTAAAATACATTGACCAAAAACACAAAAACATAGGTTTCAACATGCAACAAAAAAGAACTTCAGAATCAGGAAATATCCGGAATCCATTTTTTTTGACCCAAAATGGATCTTAAACCAAGATCTTAATCAAACTCAACTACCAAGAAGTGGAGTTTGATCGGCAACTTGCTGCCACCAGGACGATGAGACGTCGCTGCTTTCAGAAGAGGCGCCGACGGAGATGTTCGTCGGATAGAAATGGCTCAATTTCTCAAGGGCTCAAGACCCTCAAAAATGAATGAACATATTGTATATATAGTAAAAATAATTAATAGTAATGATAATATCAATAATAATAAGAATAAGAATCATACTACATATATATATTGACCATTAGAGGCATGGTCAATCCTGTTCAGCTCAAGGATCAGCTCTATGTGATTCGAACTCTCGAAAGTGCCCCCAGATCGTATTTCGGCCGGCCTGGGACCTCAGTTCCACTTGGTTCCATCAAGACGCCTTAGATCAATGGCAATTGGCAGAACTTCTGATTCCTTACCATAGATTCTACAGTACGTACATCAATATATACACATATTATATATATATATATATATATATACATAGATAGATATTTTTATATACACATATACATATACATATATATATATATATATATATATTAATACACGGATGATGATCATATGGATGATGATCATGGGATGGTCGCTGAATCGACGAAGCTTGTCCCGTCAGTTGACACCTCGCCCAGGGGCCGGGCCCTTCGCCGGGACGGCCGCCCGGCGTTGTTTCGGGGTTCGGAACGGGCCGTCCGGCAGACAGGTTTACCCCCATGTGGGTTTTTTCGCGAGCTTGCGGGTTCGTAGGGAATAAGGTCTGCCGAAATGCATAAGACTGAATCAGGTGGACCAGCAGAACAATAAGAATTTCCAGTTTCAATCTGGCCTTGGAAAGAATATTCGTGACACTTTTGGTAAAGATCTTTACGCAGTCTGTAAAACTTTAAGCCCGACAAACTCCGAC
>Ga0126342_10006656_pt1 | contig 20527 bp, 17 predicted proteins | sample Cyp1metagenome_FD_92528 | JGI IMG/M metagenome (GOLD analysis project Ga0126342, IMG submission 92528) | Coral microbial communities from Lord Howe Island, Old Settlement Bay, Australia - Cyphastrea 1 metagenome | ecosystem: Host-associated > Invertebrates > Cnidaria > Coral ...
GTATAACCAATCGCCAACCAATCGCTCAGCCTATCGCGATGCAGGTTTTAGCAATCGCGCAAAGCAAAGTAAACGCATCAATTCATAAATTTGTGACCTGCTTTTACGGACGGCTCCCATGTGTATATTACTGTATACTGGGTTCATGCATGCATGTATATCATCGCAAATGGTGTGAATTTTATTGAATTTTGATGAATTTTGGAATGAAATCAATCTTGCCAGGGCTTCAGAGAAGTTCAGAAGTGTGATCTCAAACTCGTTGGAGTTCAATATAGTTCAATCTGCACATCACCTGGACTCTGAACTTCGCCGGAATCAAAACTGAGAGCACCACGGGCAGCTTTGGCCCAACGTGAATGTGATCCATCTAATTGGTTCGGCATTGACCCATGCAGTGGAGTGGAGACGCTCTAGTTGAAAATCTTCAATGTCAATGTGAAGTCAACAACCCTTGAGTACAAGGGATCTTGCAACTGGCTGACCAACTTTATCATGTTTGGTTCGTTTCATGCTCATCATAATGAATCATAATGTAATGCTGACTCAGGCTGACTCTATCATTTTCTTGTGTGGCTATCTCTGGCTCCTCTAGCTGTTAGAACCCTTAGTTTGCGACACATTTTGATATCGAGTGTCTAACTCTCTCCCTTCCAGTATCTTCCAGGACACATTGGCTCGCATTGGCTCGTGTCCTTCAAAAGCTCTGGGCCTTCACCCCACATGCAAGAAATGATCATAGTTGGTGAGATCCCTGGAACTTACCTCTTAATACCTCTTAATCCTCTTACATGCGTTAGGTACATATCAATGCATATTGTATGCATATTGTATGCATATTGTATATTATTGAATTATTATTGTATCATATTATAATATTATAATTGTAATGCAGCATCTATATCATCTATTCTCCATTGGAATGGGCTACGTGTTTTGCGCGCGCGAACACGCGCCTGTTTGTGAAGCCGACAACATGTTCCCAAACTCTTGTTAAACATGGCGCAAACTGTTGAAGACTTCTTGCCAGTCTCCAATAGGACGCATGAGGTTGTTTTCCACAGCAGGAGCTATGGCAAAGGCACTGGTGGCTTTCTATGCCAAGTGCTGTACAACGGCGAAAAAGCGAGCAGTGTGATGTGGTGATGCAGTGATGCATGTGGCACCTGCAGCACCTTGATGCGCGACGCCCTGAGGTGCCCTGGCAAATCCACTTCCGGGCGTGCCAGGCTGTGCGACAGGCTGTGCGACAGGCTGTGCGACAGGCTGCGGGCGCGAAGCTACGTCAGCTGCTGAAAGATAAAGCCGACGCAGCAGAGAAGGACCACCATTAGGACCTGGGCGCTGCATGGCGCTGCATGGCGCCCCAGGCGGTGAAGTGGCGATGCGACAGGTTGCGACACGTTGTGCGCTGCGCTGAGTCTGCGACAATTTGGCAACAGCACGAGGTGTTTCGCTCGTAGCGCATCACTTCAGTCACTCGCCTCACAGCTGCCACAGCAGGAGTCAGAGGGTCTTGGCTCAGCCCTGGTGATCTGAGTTACTGGGTATGTTGGCCCAAAACATGCACATGCTGCTAGCAAAATGCTCACCTCTGGTCACATTGAAACATTTGTGTCAAGGACATTCAATGACCAAGGAGCTTGTTGAGCATCTGCATATCCCCTTCGGTCTTGTCAACCTCTGCAGTCAATGCCTCCGCCAGTGCATCAAAGAAACGATTCCACGCTCTTACACATCTCCGTTAATGTTTATAACCAGGTCTTGTCCAAAAAGTGCCCAAAGATAGTAAGCGTCGTTCACGTCTTTCTTTGCGCCGCTTTGTTACCCTTCTCTAGTGCCTCTGGGGTTTCACCATGTTTAACATCCTGTCACACCATGTCTCACCATGTCTCACCATGTTTCATGTTTTTCTGTACTGTACATTACTGTCAGCAACTGTACATTACTGATATTTCTGTACCAGGCTGTACCATGTTCCACTGGACCTCGGCTCGAAGTCGATGTCGCTCTGCTGTTTGTCCAATCTGCCGTGCCAACGGGTCCAAGCGACCCAAGGCCTGTCCCACCTGGTGCGACGCTGACGACAGGTGCCCGATCTGCAAAACTTGGATCCTCGATCCTCGATCCTCGAAGATCCTCTAAGTCTTTCTACAGTCTTTCCTCTAGTGGCAAACAGTAGCACTCTAAGCATGTGATCAAGCTCTGCACCAGCCAGGACGCATCACATTGTAAAATGTGTGCGAACATGTTAAACGGTCTGTGAAACGGTAGGAAACAATGATTCAATGTGATTCAATGATATTCAATGATATTCAATGTATTAAAATCGATATGAGAACAAGTTTAAAGCATCAGTCGTTTGTTTCTAATAATGGCCTCACTGAGTTGTTTCTCGATGTCTTCATCTCGCCGCTTCATGGCAGCTAAGGCATCTTCCTCCTGCAAATGAAAAAATCCTGGGAAATCCTGGGAAGCTGTGAAGACTGTTTTCAGAGGTCCCAGTCTAACATCGTTTAACAGTCGAATGATAGTCGAATGTATTTTTATATATTTTTTGGCATCATGTTCGATAGCTTTCCGAAGCTCACGGCTCACTGCACCCATCCCCCGTCCACCATTTTCATCCATTTTCAATGTCCTGAGATGTGAGGTCCCGCCGGGTATCCTGAGCCAAGTCGTCCAAGTCGTCCAAGTCTGGGGCAGCTGATGGCTGTCACTCGCGCCTCAGGACTGGCACGGCCAAGTTCACGAAGTCCACCGACGCCGCTCGGTCGTCCAAAGAGGTTAGCAGATGGCGTCTCCTGTGACTGCCAAAGGATCCACAAGAACAGGATATATAGAAAGTGTAATTTTATATAATACGTATATTATAATTATAATTATTATCATATATTAATATAGTTTAATAATGTTTAATATACGCACAGGACACACTTTGAATGGATCGTTTTGACTTTGCCAAACAATCTTTTGTTTTGCACATTCATTCTCGTCTATTCTTCTCATGTCTTTCATGGAAGTTCATCCAAGAATTCTCAATTCTATTCTTAGTAGAATGAACAGGTCGCAAACCGAGAGTGGTGAGAACTGCCCTTGACTTGCAACGTGTTGCTGTTACATGAGTTACAGGGAAATTATGTAATGTATTGCAATGTTATATTGCATTGTGAATGTGGCGGGCGTAGCCAGTTGCTCACCTGCAACATTTCAAACCTTTGGACCCACAGAATTCTGATATTAATTCAGATTTTCTGTGAATTTCTCGGGGTTTCCCATGTTCCTTCTTTTTCCTTTTTTTTTGTTCCTCCCAAATGAAGTTGTTTCATGTTGTTTCTTTTGGCTTTCTGCGTCCATCCTTTCTGCTCCATCCTTTCTGCGTCCTCGGCAGCCTGACAGCTGACGAACAACTCGTTGAGCTCATCCACATGTCTCTTTAAGATCCGGATGTCCTCTGCAGTCTGCTGTAAATCAACGTTTCCATACGCCATATGTGTCCCGTTTTCAGATTTTGAAAGGAAGTTGATCATGGAATTATCATGGAATTATCTGATTAATAAGTTGATTAATCTCACTATTCATGTCGTTCTTCTTCGTCCATACACATGTTTCTTCACATGTCCTGATAGCGTGCTTGGAGTTCCTCTTTCCGACCCTTGGCACCACGCTGGTTTTGGGCCTCAAAGCATTGAACACATCAGGAGCTGCTTATGCACTTCAGCTTGAAATGCGAAGGGAAGAACATGTGATTTTGGTCGCTTTGCATCATATTTAATTATTCATGTTTATTCCTCCAAATCAAGGACTTCAGAAATAATGGGGTTGTTTAATGTTTATTGCCCCACAGGTTGGACCCAGGCCCCCACCTTCTTGTGAAGAGCTTGTAGCTTTGGCAGGGCACGCCTTGTAGAGCGGCAGCCACAAGAGGCGCAGCAATGCGCAGCATTTTCATGATGTTTGATGATGGTCGATGCCTGTCAAATATGATGTTGTTTGAACCTGCGGAATGCCTTGATTCATCGAGGATGATGCGTAGTAATGACAGCAATGCATAGTATGCGTGTGATGGCACAGGGGTGATTCTGCCTCAGCTCTTCCAAAGCTTGTCTCACAGAGTGGCCCTTCTCGATGGTTTCCTGCACGGAATTTGGCATTTGAAAGTTTGATACAGTTTGCGTTGCTTCCATCATGATGCCTATATGCTGCATGCCTATGGGAATATTTCATTCACTTGGTGGAACTCGTTGTAGCCTTGCAATTGCCACGTTTGTTCAAGAGCTTCTGCCGCTCGTGAATGTCTTTCCGCGCTTCTTCCAGCAGCACATAGACCTAAGATGCAGCATGCCGTCACGGACAGCGACGACTCGCTCATTTTGTCTCAATGATTCCGAGGAACCGGCCTATTGATGGCCTACTAATGAAACACAGGAATACTTTAATCGAAAATGTCGAGTTACGGACGAATGTCCGTGTTTAGTCCTTATACACTCCAGTTTTTCATGCATAAACATCAGGGATCATCAGGGTATTTTGGGGTCCCTCTGTGTGAGGGGGTTTACATTTATATACATTTATCATCCAGCAGTTTTAGTGAGATTCTTTTCGCGGTCCTGGGAGTTTGGGTGCCAAGCTTGAACCGCTTGACACCCGAGGATTGGGGCACCCTGGGTGGTCTGGTCTTCCAAATCTTCCAAGTCGCCACATCCCCAAAAAATCCTAAGGACATCTAAGGACCAGACTCTCTGCTTCAAGCGCAGAAATTCATCCTTTGGCTGATCCTCATGAAGTCACAGAGTCTGAAGCAAGTTGCATTCTCGCACCAGAAAGGCAGGAAGAGTCAGGAAGAGGAAACTATCCAACAAAATGATGAGTAGGTGCATGCAAAGAATATGTGTGCCAAAGAGCACGTCAAATGCCACTTTGATCTACCTGCCATTTCGTAATATTTCGTATGTGCTGTGTGATCTATAGATTTGCGATGATTTGTGGATACTTGCAATAGATTTGCGGTTGTGCAAGGCAACTTCTGGTAACACGGAGACGGAGTTGCAGCGTCCTCCTTCTTCTTTTCACCGCAGGCATCGGCGATGGCCTCCAAGCGCCTTGAGCTCTTGAGGCTCTGATCTTGAATTCGAAGCCAAAAAATGTGGAACCTCAAGATTTCACATGATTTCACATGATTTCACGACACCTGGGCACACGCCCCACGCCCCACGCCAAGGTGCTTGATGAGGTCCCCAATGCCATGGAGCTGAGTGGCCATAGCAATCTGGCTCTGTGCCTAACATGCCACGTCTTTTGCCACGTCTTTTGCCATGTCTTTTGCCATGTCTTTTGCAGTTTTCTGGTATTTGTATGTATTTGTCCGCCTTCAACCGTCTACTGAGTCTACTGAGTCTACTGATCATTGGTTGCGGCTACGTGAGTATTGCTGACTCAACCTCTATTCCTCTATTCTTGGGTGAGAAGGCGGTGCTTAGTGAGAACAGAATTCAGCTGTGTTCCACCATGTTGCACCTGTCAGTGTGCCCGAACCAGTGTCCAAAGATGTCCAAAGTAATCAAAGGCAGTTTGTTGGGCGCTGAAAATAATCACATGTGGTTATGCGACACCATGCGACGCCACAAAAGTGCAAGCGGCGAGGGAGCTGAAACATGCCGCAGGATTCAAGTGACCAAATCTGCGGCCTACACTTCACACTTCACACTTCACAGACGCTCACATGAGACTCTCACTTCCTTATCTTTCATGCCAGCTATGAGTTTTCTAACAACGTCTCGCCAACGGTCTAGAATCTGTAGCCAACACAAACATGTCAAGAGTCGAGAGTCGAACACTGTAGAGAATCCAGTGGAAGGGCCAAGGACAAGGCCAGTTCGATCAGTGCTTGTTTTGGCAAATTGCCGTGTGTCCAACCAACTCGACCCGGTCGCCTTTGGCACCCCAAAGTTGGATGGCAGTTGTATATATACACTTTATACATCTTTATACCGATAAATGCGATGAATGCTGAAATTGCGAAATCATGTAGGCATCTAGATGCCAAAAACCATCGCCCGGCTTTGCCGGAGATGGACTATTCCGGGACAATAATTGAGCCAACTTCAGACCAATGCCACCGTTGACCGCCGCCATTCAGTGTGCCAAACTCATATGACTCACGTCATCTTGAAGTTTTTGTTGCGTATTTTCCGCCAAATGACAAACTGGGATCAAAATGGGATCGAATCATGTCAATGCATAAACTGGGTCTGAAATCTGCAAGAAAATGGTCCAAGTTGCCAAGATACAACGAGGACACTCTGCAGGCGTGGATTGTCCCATCATTGTGAAATAACTAAGACATGCTAAGACGATAAAATACTATAATTAATCATCTATAATGCTGCGTCTTCTATTGCGCCAAATATCTTTTCAGACTCTGCTTTTCAAGGATCTTGTGAGACAGTGGTCTTCTCGGTTGGAGAATCATGGGACAATCACTGACTGAGAACGCCTACCTTCTCCACATCGGCGCAACCAGCAGCATCAGCAGCGAGTACACGAAGTACAGTTGGAAGCTTGGAGCCAGCGGCTGGGAGAATGATACACCAACAAAACCTGAGACAATCTGAGACAATCTGAGACACTGCAAACATCTGCAAACATCTTTTGGGCTCACAGATTCTCTCAAGTTCACAATGTAGCTTAGTGGCCATCGTTTTGGATAAACTCCTCAGCGTGGCAGGCTATAAGGAACAGGGGAACTGGAGAATGTGCCGCGAAAACATTCGCCATTGCAACTACTACGGACCACACGAGATTTTCTTTAACAGTTTGTTGCTTGATCTAAGAAAAAATACGTATATTCCAGAGGTTTCCAGAGTGTGTGCTCCAAAACACGGCATCTGATCGCTCCATAATATCCTTTTCAAGACAGTTCGTCTCTGAGGTTCACAATGCTTCACTTAGATATGCCGAGCATCGCTGACCGAAACGCACACGCCGTTGGGATTCGCACAGTATCCCTGTTTGCCTTAGAGTCTTAGAGTGGAGAGGGTCGCTGGACACTAACATATCTTAACTGCAGCCATGGCGTCAGTTCAACAACTCAAGACTCTCAAAGGCTCTCATGGCAAATCCGTCGCTCTGAAATCCCGCCGGGTGACATATACATTTGCCATTTACACAGTCGACAGGCCCTCTGGTTGAATCACACTCAAAGAGTGAGCACGTTCCGCCTGCACTCAAGCTGGTATGCTCGGCTGTCCAGTTGCACATGCTGCTTACTACAGTAAAGGATATACATGGATTTGCTGTGTATCAAGCTTAAGTAAGGACAACATATAACAAATTATGTTGGAAACGTATTGGGTGGTTGTTTTTACCCCATCAACCTTCTCTCTTCAGTCGTTTGGATAGGCATGACAAAAGGTCGACCCTAATCGTATCAGTTGTTCAATCACATGTCGACCAGTAGATCCAACATCCTGTCAGAACGGACTCTCTATGTAGTGTTTCATCGCGCATGTTGTACCGCATCCTGTGAGAGCCACCCCCAAGCCCACAGCTTCATGGGCGGCCTGTATCTGCCATGCAGCCAGGGAAGTGGCAACCGAATTGGTCCGGATATCTCCTAGATGCAGCAGAGTCTTGCCGAACTGTCCGATTCTCGTGTCGAAGGATGTCTCAAGATTCGATGTACTTCTATAACTGCAACAAATCCAGAGGTTAGTGTACAACACAGGGAAGCAGAAAGGATAAGAAAGGAGTTTGAAAGGAGCGAATGTAAATTTCGAATCATTTTGACATTTTCGACATTCGCAACATGGATTTGATCCGGTTTGATCCGGCGCTCTGCCTGGCCATGATGATCAGGTGCTGATTGATGAGCTCTTCCTGTCCCAGCAACCGCACCTGGCAAAAGCCGCGTTCAAAAAGGTGCGGCTACCCTACCCAGTGTCCAGCACGGAGCACAGCACAGAACAGTCATAGTACAGTCGATTGTGCCAACCGTAACCGTGACGTCGCCTTTGCATGTGCTTCTTCCACTTTGGGCTTGGAGCTTTTGTAGGCTTCGCCACAAACGCTGTACGGAGCCGTCGCCAGGCGACGTGCTGCTGTTCGAGTGGCCCCAGTCGCATCGCTGGAGAACCTCTCGGCAAACGGTCACAGCATGTCACAGCTTAGCTTGACACTGAAACCTAAATTACCTATTTATATATATAATATATATATATATATTATATATATAATATGTATATATATATATATAATATGTATATATATATATATATATATACACTACAGCTTGTGCTCAATCTCTTTATACCATTTTAAACCATCGTGTTTCAAATGCAAAAGTTGAAACGAGTTGAAACGAGTTGAAACGAGTTGAAACGAGTTGAAACGAGTTGAAACGAGTTGAAACGAGTTGAAACGAGTTGAACACATGAAACGTATGAAACGTATGAAACGTATGAAACCTGAAAACGTCTGAAATGTTCTTGGCCTGGTGGCGCTGATGCCATCGATGGTGGCAGTGGGAACCTGGACGCAATGCGGTAGCTGCACAATGCACAACGCACCAATTGGATCCAATTGGACCAACGCACTCGGTGACTCAGTGAGGTGAAGCATGGTGAAGCGTTTTGGTCTTCGGATCTTTGGGCTCTGACAGTGGCACTACCCAACGCGATCAATGGACTGTAGCCACAGCAACAGCCTCACATCAGATTCAAGATACTTGCGGTGCAGTGGACAGTTTCACGCACAGTCACAGACCTACGTGACGCCCCATGTCCACATCGACGCAGGCATTCGACGTCTGCGTGCAAATATCCAAGAGATATTCGTTGCCTCATCAATAGCCGGTGGTTTGCTGGAAGATCCGTGGAGATTTCTTCATTGCAAATACATAAACCTTACGTAAACATCTCAACATCACCTTTACATTTGGCACGACGCTGCGAAAGCAAACAAGCCCCGCGCTTGCTCCAAGACCAGTGAAGAGCTTGTTGCAATCTGTGACCTGGAAGCGTTTGGCGTGTGGATGGCCAAAAAAATGGTCATCCGGTCATCCGCAACAGGAGGCATAAAGAATCATAAAGACATGACATCTGACATGACACGACATGAAACAACAATTTCAACAACATGCTGCCAGGATCTGCCAGGGCACCAAGGTGTCCAAAGCACCCAGCGATTCTGACAAGGTGGTCTTCAAGGCATTACCTGCGGTTCCCAATGGACATCTGAGAATCGTTGAACCTCGTGAAATCATGTGAAATCCGCATTTTGTTCAAACATCTTGTTCAAACCTTGTTCAAACGGTCTGCGCCTTTAAGCTCCACATCTTGCACGGCCCTGGCAATGCAAATTTCTTGATCTCTGCTGTCATCTGCTGTCTCTACTCTTTCGCCAAGGTTTACCTCAAGCCACGGTTTTTCCAACCAAACCACTGATTTCACTTCAGCTTTCACAGCCCCAGACTTTGAACGTGAGAAAAGATAGGAAAGCGATGGAAAGCGATGGAAAGCGTGGCAGTGGCTCTGCTTGATGGCTAAGTAAGCCGTACCGCTGGTTTTCATACTCGCTGTTTCTTGGATCAAGAGCTCCTGGAGGAGATCCAGGAACGGTCCGCAACGGTCGACGTAGTGATGTCAGATTTGGGCATCGTCTTCCCTCGTAGCATGTCGTAGCATGTCGTAGCGATTGGATGCTATTCTTATGATTTCTTATGCATTCTTCATCTTCCACCCTGCTTCCACACTTGACCAGGATTAGATGCTGGTCATCAGTGCACACTGAGTGCGCATCCCTCCTGATGCCTATTTCTTATCTCCAAATTAAGCGGCAAATGTCAATCCCTGTCCTTAAGCTTCACTATCTTTTCGTTGACAAGAGCATCCTGCAAGACCTTGCATGCTCAGAATTGCTCAGAGATCCTAGAGATCCTAGAGCTCCAAGCAGCAATCACTGCAAATGTTTCAATGTTTCAATGTTTCACCAAACACGTGAGCCCACAAAAATAGTTAAGCAGAAATTTGCACTCAGGAAACAACACATCACAAGAGTCTCTGTCAAGACGAGAGCTCACATGGGGTCTTGTAAAAACCCCGGAGCCCTTTCAAATGGGTTTTTCACACGTTATCGTTTTTTTTCCTCTTATCGTTCTTCGAAGCGCTGGCTTCACACCTTGATCAAAGGATTCACATGAGCGAGGAAAGGGAAAAGGAAAAGTAAGAGTAAAGGAAGGGAAGGGAAAGAATAGGAAAGGGAGAGGAAAAGGAAAGGGAAAGGAAAGAGACAGGAAAAGGAAAGGAAAACGAAAGGACAAGAAAAGGAAAAGGACAGGAATAGGAAATGAAAAGGAAAAAGGAAAGAAAAAGAAAAGGAAACATGGGAACATGTCATGATCCTTTCCTCTCTATCTTGCGTGTCAAGTTTGGATTGACATGCTGAAGGCAACAAATGGGTACGTGACATCGGTGGCACGGGCTTCAATCGCAGCTTTCAAGTCGGCCTCACAATGCGAAATGATCCGAAATGATCCGAAATGATCCGAAATGTGTATCGCTTCCGCGCAAAAAAAAAGCGGGAACAACAGTTGAAAACAACAATTTCCTGATGTTTCCTATTGCTTCCTGGTACTCGCTGCATCTAAGATGCTGCCGCTTTCTTGGCGTTGGCTTCATAGAGAGTTTTCTCCGCTTCGAGGACACTGGCAACGGATCGATGGAGGGAGAATCGCACGGAGAGAAACTGCAAGCACTGCAAGCACTGCAAGCACTTGTCTGGCATCTCAAATTTGCTGGGCCCACTTCAAAGAAGCCACAAAGGCGGCCAACTTGCTTTGAACATTTTGCATCGCGGTCGCGTGCCTCACTCAATTTTGACACAACACATGGACACCTGTTGTGCAGCTCAGAAATAGGATGAAACACCGAAATGATGGTCACAATTTGTCACATATTGTCACACACAGTCTGACAGTTCCTGATGAGTGCATCGTATTGTTTGGCGTGCAGGGCCGGGCTTCCAGACCCGTGGCACATTTCTACAAAGCTCGAGTTCGCCTCGAGAATATCGCCAGCCAAGCAAATGTCGTCCTGGTCGGGATGCAGTCCATCCTAAACTGCCAAGATGCATCAAAATACTATGAAACATTAGGAAACATTAGGAAACTTGTGAAACTAGGAATTCAAACGTTTGGTTCTGGTCCCTGGTAAAAAATAAATGTACTTGAGTATTGCTCTCTGCAGCAAGTGTCCATTGTTGTTTGGTTGAATCCAAAGTTTATCGCCCCAATGGTCAAGGGAACTGCATCATCGCCACAAAAACCTAGGAGCCAAACGAGAAGGGAGCACTGTGGCTGTTGTTGAGGACCGAATCTAGTCAGCAGTGAATGCAAATGATCTCATCAAGCCCCTTGCGCAGCATTGAACTGTGAATATCTGTGCATACTCTATTCCCTGATTCTACCGAAACAGAACATGTGCAAAGAAAAACTATGAAAAATGCGCAGAAAGTGTTCAAAAACTCCAAGAAGATGCAAGAGGAGGCAAGAGTCCGGCAAGAGGTCAAGACATGTCAAGACATGTCAAGACATGTCAAGACATGTCAAGACATGTCACTGGTGAAATCTGGTGAAATCTGGTGAAATCTGGTGAAATCTGGTGAAACATGCGGGACACGGAACCGAGCTACACGCCGATGCCGAGTGGCTTTTGCAAATATCTGCCAAACCCTGGTCCGTCATGGCCTCGGATGCCTCAGCTCTTTGTGAGGTCCGACATCCGACCATGTCTTTCGACCATGTCTTCACATATGTTTCACATTTGTTTCACATTTAAGTTCTCATGTGTTCACTATATTTCACAATCACTATGCTGCCTATGCCCTCTCATACGTTATCCACTAATATCCATTAATATCCACTATCCGTTGATGTTGAGATCTGCAAAGAAAATCACAGCACGGACGCGTCTGCCTTTTTGTCTGAACTATTTGGGCCTGAATGCAATGGTGATTTCACCAATGTTCACATGTCCCTGATGCAAGCACTTCTCGATTTGTGCGTGTTACACTTCACTGATTTGTGCGTGTCATCCAACGTGAGCACTGTTTCAAATCCTTTGCACTCCTCCTCAACCTTTTGCAGCTTGAGCTCAACAGGTTGTCTCTCTTGCAAGTGTTCCCGTCTGGGAATCCCAGAGAAATCGTCGGGTTTCGGGATTGCCCGGCGTCCCACTTTTCCAACAACGAACCATTAGGCAGCATTGCTTTCTGCCTAATCATCCATCAAAAGTTGAATTCTTTCAAACCAGCAGCCTTTGAAAGTCATCTGCATAGACTCGGAAGGTTGTTGCTAGTCCTTCCTCGCCTCTGTTCCTGGCTTTCCGGTACAATCGCTGGAAACGATTTCTGACTGTCGTCACCAGCTCCATGTTCAGCCCGGAGTTTTGGCTGGCTGCTGTAAGTGTGGCCAATGCGGCCGTTTGCATTGCAACTCTGACGCGTCTTCGAAACGTTCTGCAGCTAAGGCTTCATTGATCAGCCTCCGCAGGTTTGTCATGAGGCTTGAAAGTTGCGTCACCTGCTTGCCAAATGATATGGAATGACGTGGAATGTTGATCATTGAGAAAAATAAATGCAAAAATGGAATTTCAAAATGAAATTTCAGTACGACTCCCCCCTTCAAATTTCATTTTTAAGACGGTAGGGATCCTGGAGGGACTAGGATTCCAACCTCGAGCTGAGTCATTCTTTTCTTGAGGAAGCTGATGCTGGAACCTGTGTCTCCAAGCTCTGCAAAACTGACCTGAAACTTCTCCTGGCACTACTTCAGAAAAGTATCATGGAAATACTCATAGTCCCTGCAAAACAACAAATCATCCACATGCATCAACACCACTCCTTGAGGTACTGTGGCCAGGCATGGTTGTTCAGGACAACAACTGAATTGCATACTGTCCTCCAAGTACTTGCGGAAAAGCCAGCACCACGCGCGTGAGCCCTGGCGTTGTCCAGGAAGGTTCTTCAGAATGATGAAAGGGCTACCTTGGAGATCCACCATCGTGTGTTCAGCTTGAGGCACCTGAAGAAAGGCGTCCTTGATGTCAAGGCTTACAAGGGCGGACTTGTAGTTGCTTTCATGGCCATGCGCCTCAGCTTTGCGCTCCAAGTAGAGTAGAGGCAACAAATTTGATGTATGCGCCCCTGTCGCTTGCGAGAAAGTATCGTCTCGCTTGGTCACTGCATACTCTCTGGCAACCAACCTACTGCGCCTCATCCATCTTTCTCTGGAATCGCCTTCTCCACTTCTCCGACATACAACTTCTTGCGCCAATCCCTGACAAATTTCGTTGTCAGGCGTCCATGAACTTGTAACTTGACCATCATAGTAGCTAGGCTCCACCAACACCTGCATTTCTAAAAGGCGCTGAATTTGAATCTCAACTTCATCTGCAAGGCGATCGATCTCCGCAGCAGGAGGTGGTGATTGTTGACCCAAGTCGTGGTCACTCCAGAGTTGCTCAGTGACACCAGCAAAGTAGAGATCATCCTCTCCAATCCAAACATCATCCGCATTCTCAGCATCTTCCTGAAATTCCGCATCACAGGAGTCCAGAGTGTGGTAGGTCTCAGTGCCAAACTGCGCTGTTGGAATCATTGCCTCTTGCTCCTCGGCCAAACGATTGATGCGCTGTTTCTTATGCTCTTCTGTTTTGGCTCTTTTCGATTCACCTCCTTCAGCGTCAACTGCGTGTGCCCTGCTAGTCGGAGAGTCTCTTGGACTACCAGGAACTGCTTGTCCAGCGACTTGTTGAGGAGTGGCTGGAACATCCAACCCATAGCAAAAGACTTGAAGGCTTTGAAGGCAAAAGACTTGAGGCTGCTGCTGAACTCGAAATGCCACTGCTGGCGGCTGCTGTTGGACCTTCCACCACTGGCTGACAAATCACTGCATCTGCTTAAGGTTCTGAAATCTCCTCCTCAAACAAACGCCCATCACCAAACTCAACTTCACGCTGAATCTCACGAGGTTTGTCAAAAGTTGAGACTCTTTGAAGCTCGTCTTCCTCTTGTTTCTCCTCAATGGCCTTCTGTTTCACAGCCTCTGCATCCTCATCCACAAGTTTGCTGGGCTCTATGATTCCAACTGGTGGTGCGAAGCCCACGGCTTTTAGAGTCACTCTGCGCTTTGTAGGCACCACTCTTCCACCAAAACCAACTTAGTATTGCCATGGGTACAAATTGAACTCTTTGCAAAGATCCATGTGTGAAGTCCAGTTGGTTCGAACATGTTCGAACCCTATGTACAGAACGTGTGAGGATCAAAGAGGTCCCATTGAAGAGAAGGAAACTGTCTTGGCCGTCAACCTTGCACAAGAACAACATTCTGTGCCAACGTGGATTGCCTTTCATGGGTGATTTTGCAAAGCCAAGCGCTGGTTCACTGTACTCGCAAATCTGGCCTGTATAAGGCGTTCCATAGACCACCTCATAGGCTGCGCGCATTGGTGAGGATTGTAACTGTTGAGGATCCAAGAAGAATGCCAAATACACCAAGTCCACAAGGCATGACTGGAGCCCACTGTAACTCCCAACTTCGTTTGCAACCCATGCATGATACTTCCAGCAAGACCTCTGATTCTCTGAACTCCATGCTCATATGCATCCCAACGATATACCGAAAGTGGTTTACTGACCATCCAATCGGGCTGTTGATCAACGCTTGGTCCACCTCAGCTCGAACCATCCTAACCATCTGTGGCACCTCTTGGTTAGTTGCTGCTTGAAGCACTCTCACTCCCACATGTCCCAAAACTGTCATGCTCCTGTTTTGCATTTGAAGTGGTATGTTCACCTGGCCTCCTCCATGGACAAGAGCTTGTTCAACTCCATCTATGCCAAAACCCTGCTCGAGAAGGCGTCCAAAGCACAAGATTGGCTGAGATACTTTGGAAGAGATAGCAACCCTCTCTTTCAGCACCACTGACCGTCCAGTTGAAGTAGGAAGCCTGGTTTCCACTAGCCTCATGCTTTCAATTGGGATTGTTTTGCCCTGTGCGTTGCATAGTTTGGTGCCCTTTGGACTGATCGGCATTCCTGCATCCATCAAAGTCATTGGAAAAACTGAGGCATCGGCCCCTGAGTCGAGTATGGTTTCCAGCGTTAAGTCATCTGGAATCTCTTCAACAATTGCCCTCACTCCAATTGGGAAGTTGGCGCAGCTGTTGTCACCATCGTCATCATCTCCAATACGAAAATGCATCACACGCACTGATCCATTGTCACAAGAACCAGCTGTCAAATCGAAAACCAGATCGCCTGCACTGTCTTCAACAACCCTAGCAACACGATTTCGTGCAACTGTCCAGCCTGTTGATGTCCTTGTTGACCTTGTCCACCTTGATGTCACCTGCGTGAAGCTCCCACCTGTAGAAGAACTTTGAGATCCCTGCACAACTGACTGCTGAGCTGTGCCAACATCTGATGATTGTCCAGCGTAGCTCTGAGGAATTGCACGTACCTGCTGTTGCCAACAGTCTTTGGCAAAGCGTCCACTGCGTCCGCAATTTTAACACTGTTTGCCATCTGTCTTCCCTTTTCCCTTGGATCTGTCACCAGCACCACCTTTGAAGCCCTTCTGGTCACCACCTTTCTGTTTGCCTTTACTATCACTTTTTCTTTTCTGTTTTCCCTTGCCTTTGCCTTTGCCGTCATTCTTGCCCTTCTGCTTTCCTTTTCCACCTCCTTTTCCTTTGCCCTTCTCAATCCGGTCGATCTCCATTGGAGTCGGGCCATCGCCAGTTCCACCCCCATCAACGCCAAGAACCATCTGCTCACTCCAGCGCGTTGTAGAGGTGTCATAGCGCAAAATCATCTCTCTGACCTTGCTGTAGGTTGTGGCCTCGTTGGCCTGCAGTTGAAGCCAAACTTTTGAGCTGCCCTGTAACACCCCTCATGAGAATTGCAGTCTTCAAATCGTCATTCAAACGACTTCCCAGCTTCTCATATTCAGAGTAGGCATGTTCCAGCTTGAGGACGTTCTGCATCTGCGACATTTTGTTGCTAAAAGTGGGCCAGTTCATTTTCACATTCAGCAAGCCCATACTGCGGTTTTTGCTAACTGGCTCATTCTGTAGGATCAGAGTTCGATAGGCCTCCAACCCATTGCACCCAGTCACCTGACGTACCACCAACAGCGCCCTTTGTCTCAGCAGCGGGGCAATCATGCTGTAGAAGAAAGTATTGCGCTGTTTCTCTGCATCTAGAAATCCACTGGGTCAACACTGCGGTCCAAGTCAGCCCGCACGCTTTGAATGTCATCTGCAAACTTTGGGTCCACCGATGAAATGTACTGCTCGAATGTCCAGCTCCACTCTCTCCACGCTGAGATTTCTGCTTCTCGACTCCCATGGCCGAAGACTGGCGGCTTCGGCAACAACTTCCACCAGCTTTTGGAGTCTTCTGCACCATGCCGACTCAAAAGACTCTGAGCCGCGGTCACTGCAGCTGCAGCACTCTCTGCAGCCTGAACCATCCTCAATGCTACCTCTGCTCCATTGAAAGCTGCTTGGGGCGATCCATCAGCTTGGCCTGTAGGGCTTCCACCTTGAGGCTCCATCTGCGTTGCTTAACCTGTATCCACTGCAGCAAGAATCACTTGGTGATGTAGACAGGAGAAAAAAAAACCTTGTAGTGACCACTGTTGAACTCCCAATGGCCAGTCCAGTTCAGAAATCAGCAGTGCCGGTGTTCGGCTCCGCCACCACGCAAAGAAAATCACAGCACGGACGCGTATGCCTTTTTGTCTGAACTATTTGGGCCTGAATGCAATGGTGATTTCACCAATGTTCACATGTCCATGATGCAAGCACTTCTCGATTTGTGCGTGTTACACTTCACTGCTTTGTGCGTGTCATCCAACCTGTGAGCACTGTTTCAAATCCTTTGCAAGATCGAAACCGAACTACCAAACAACATCCGCTAAAACTGCCCAAGCAACGCTTCCAGTGTCTGGCGGAATGTCAATGCAATAATTCTCTTCTGTCTGCGCCCAAAATGCAGCCTGTAGTGGGGGATATCGAGGACTAGGGCGGAAAACGCGGAGAATGCTGAGAAGTCTGGTGGTGTGAATGTAGTGCAGTTGCACCAGTCCGTATGAAATCATGTCAAATCACAGCAATTCTTTTGAGGTCCGCATGTCTCTGTCCTGAAGTTGCGGATACCCACTTCATCCCACTTCACATCTGTGCACATCTGCCTTGTAGCTGGTATCTCCCTGGGTGGCTGTTGGCGGGGAACAAGTAAGTCCGTCGAGCTTCAAGTTTCCTCGGTGGGCCACAATGATTCGAAACTGATGAAACACGAAGATGACTTCCGAACACTTTCCTTTTACGACTTGGACCCTGCATGGTTGATTCAAACAATTGAATAAAATCTGCCGACCCCTGCCGACAGCAGGGGAGCGCGTCAGAGAAGCAATTACACGCAGCAAGTCGTGCACGCAGAAAGTGTCAAAGTGCCAGCGCAAAAGCAAAAAATGTTTCGCAAGCCTTAAAAAAGGGGAAGGAGAAAGCAATCAAGCTGCACGACCAAGGAGCAAGCAAGCAAGAAGCAAGAAGCAAGAAGCAGAAGCAGAAGAAGAAGAAGAAGATGAAGAAGATGAAGCAATTACACACAGAAAGTCGTACACGCAGCAAGTGTCAAAGTGCCGACGCAAAAGCAAAAAAGTTAAGCAAGTTTAAAAAAGGGAAAGGAGAAAGCAATCAAGCTGCACGAGCAAGAAGCAAGCAAGGAAGAAGCAGAAGAAAAAGAAGATGAAGCAATTACAGCAAGTCGTACACGCAGCAAATGTCAAAGTGCCGGCACAAAAGGAAAAATGCTTAGCAAGTCTAAAAAAAGGAAATGGAGAAAGCAATCAAACGGCACGAGCAAGATGCAAGTAAGGAAGAAACAGAAGAAGAAGAAAAAGAAAAACACAGAGAAAGGAAGAAGCAGGAAGCAAGAGGCAAAAGAAAGAAGGAGCGGGAGCAAGCTGCAGGAGCAAGAAGCAAGCAAGGAAGAAGCAGAAGAAGAAGAAAAGAAGAAGAAAAGAAGAAGAAAAGAAGAAGAAAAGAAGAAGAAAAGAAGAAGAAAAGAAGAAGAAAAGAAGAAGAAGAAGAGAAGAAGAAGAAGATGAAGCAATTACACGCAGCAAGTGTCAAAGTGCTGACGCACGTCCGTCCTTTAGTTTCATGGTGTCTCGGTGCTGCGAGGCCAAGGCTTTGGAGGCTTGTAAGCTGGAATTTGGAGCTAGTTTCTAGTCGCGTCAGAAAAAGCAACGTTAGGCACCTGCAGCGGTTTGCCGATGGCACGATCCGTCCTTCAGTAGCGGGCTGTTTCGGTGTGGTGAGCGGGCCGTTTTGGAGGCCTGAAAGGTGCAGTTTGGAGCTGGTTTCTAGTCAGTTCACAAAGCAACGTTTGGCACCATGGATTGCCGGCCGCGGGCCCAATCCGCCCGTCACTGCCATGGTGTTTTGGGCCTGCGAGAGGGTCCTTTGACCGCGGAGCTGCGCAGCCTGCTTCAAGAGACGCGAGCAAGTTGGCAGCTGGCAGTGCAGGAGGGCAAGCAAATCGAAGTTTTGAAGCTAGTTTCTAGTCAGTTCAGAAAGCAACGTTTGGCACTATGGGTTGCAGCCCATGGGCCCGATCCGTCCGTCACTGCCATGGTGTTTTGGCCCTACAAGATGGTCCTTTGACCGGAGCTGTGCAGGCCGAAATCCAGCTGCAAGAGGATGCGAGCAAGCTGGCAGCTGGCAGAATGGACATTGGTACCGGTGCACCTGTTCTCGTTTTCGCGTCCGGCTGGGGCAGCACCAGGGCGCACACAACCTGTTGCGCAATCTGGCAGTCGCTCTTTGCAGCTCTGCATTTCTTGGGAGAACGCGTTCGTGGTTTTCTGCCTTGTCCTTTCCAGAATTTCTTGGCGCACTTCGTCTATGATGGCTTGTTGCCGTCGACTTTTCTCACGCCGCCGCAACGGTGTCAACCGTTGGTTCGCGCGACGGGCAATTTGACACACCAAGGCTAAGCTGATGGACGTGTTGCAAATTAAGTTGCGTACCATTTTGACTGTAATCGCGGCTTTAAAGCAGTAAACTCTGCCTGTGGCTTTCGTTTTGAGCGTTGCGCGCAAGACCAATAATACTCCCGCAGCTTTACGACGCAGTCGCAACAGCGTCGGTCAGCATTGCGAGCTTTCCAGGCGGCAGGGCCATAGTCTTTCTCTGGCTTGGGAACCCCACATTTGAAACATGGTTTCTTGGCTTCGCATGTCAAACACACACGGAAAAAACTACACTACCGTTGGCGATGTTTTTGTGGAAAATTGTCCTCGACATGCATACGTTGCATTGCCATGGCGTCCCAGCGTCTACATGATGTTTGGTGCACTCGCAAGCGCGATCCTTGTCCCCAGGCCCCGGCCACGGGCCCGTGTGCTGCCCGGAGGCCTTCGGTGGTAACTGAAGGTTATATACGCTGCCCCCCAGCCGATGACCCACGCTTGAACTAGCCCGACCGACCAAAGTCACCGCACGGTGTTTCGTGTGTGCGTGAGGTCACAAAAACATCGTTTTTTTACGGTGTTTTGCGCGCTTGGACGATCACAGTTTTTTGGCTGGCGAAAGTAAAAAAAAAACGTAGTTTTTACGTGGTTTTTGGTTCCGTGGAGGCGTCCGGGAAGGAAAAATTGGCATCTTGGAGGTCTTTCAACAGAGATGGTCTCACATATCGCCAACATAGCCTCAACATAGGCCCCAAGATGGGCCAACATGGGGCCAACATAGGCCAAGATAGGGCCAACATAGGGCCAAGGCAGGGCCAACATAGGCCAAGATAGGGCTAGCATAGGCCCATAGGGCCAACATAGAGCCAATAACATAGGCCAACATAGGCCCAACATGGGCCCAAGATAGGCCCAAGATGGGCCCAACCTGGCCCAACATGGACCCAAGGGCGGCCCTTCAATCCGGGATGGTCTAAGATATCGCCAACATAGCCTCAACATGAGCGCAGCATGCTCCCTACACTGACTTCAGGCCGTTTCTCTGCCGGCGCCCGGCTGTCAGGCGTAAGCCCTTAAACAAAAGAGTTTCCTTGCTGCCGTCAAAATCAAACATGTCTTTTTCGTTCAGGTGGCGTGCTGCTTCCACATGGTTTTGGGCCTCTGTCTTAAGATGTTTCCCTACTCCAATGCTTCCAAAGCGCGTGGTGCTGCATGCGGAAGCACTTCCTGCGCGACCAAGTCCAAGTGGATTTGTCTCCAGCTGAATTCATATTTCGAGACTTTCTCTCAGTGTGAACTGGGCTACCCCTGATGTTAGCAGAATTTTCCCATGCCACAGCCAAAAGCCAGAATAGTTCAGAATTAGAGTTGTGTGTTGAACATGTTGGACACCATGGCAAAGTCATGGCAAAGTCATGGCAAAGTCATGGCAAAGTCATGGCAAAGTCATGGCAAAGTCATGGCAAAGTCATGGCAAAGTCATGGCAA
>Ga0126342_10006657_pt1 | contig 20525 bp, 17 predicted proteins | sample Cyp1metagenome_FD_92528 | JGI IMG/M metagenome (GOLD analysis project Ga0126342, IMG submission 92528) | Coral microbial communities from Lord Howe Island, Old Settlement Bay, Australia - Cyphastrea 1 metagenome | ecosystem: Host-associated > Invertebrates > Cnidaria > Coral ...
CGCGGCAGCTTCGATCAGCTTGCCGTTTGCCTGCCGTTTGCCTCCATTGCCCTCTGTTGTTAAGGCGTCCATGCCTGCTGCTTGCCAGCCTTCAAACCTTTAAATAGCGTGCCGTTTGCCAGCCTTCAAACCTTTCAAACCTCTAAAACCCTCCACATCCTTCGCGGCCGCTTCCACCTGGCGTTTGCCAGCGTTCAAACCTTTCAAACCTCTAAAGCCCTCCAAATCCTTCGAGGCAGCTTCCACCAAGCCCTGCTGTGAGCCTTTGCTCCAGAGCTGCAGCCTGCCGTTTGCCTGCGCATCCCTCCACATAGCCCTCTCTTCTTACGGCGTTCAACCCTCCTCTTGCCAGGCTCCAAACCCTTAAAACCCCTAAAATGCTCCAAATCCGTCGCGGCAGCTTCCACCAAGCCCTGCTGTGAGCCTTTGCTGTTCCAGCGTTGGAACCTGCCGTTTGCCTGCATAGCCCTTTGTTGTTAGGGCATCCATGCCTAGGGCGCCTCCCGGCAGCTGCCACCAAGCCTTGTGGCCGTAAGCCTCTGCTGTTCCAGCGCTGCAGCATGCCGTTTGCCTGCGCATAGCCCTCTGTTCTTAGGGCGTTCAAGCCTGCCGTTTGCCAGGCTCCAAACCCTTAAAACCCCTAAAATGCTTCAAATCCGTCGCGGCGGCTTCCACCAAGCCCTGCTGTGAGCCTTTGCTGTTCCAGCGTTGGAACCTGCTGTTTGCCTGCATAGCCCTCTGTTCTTAGGGCGTCCACGCCTGCCGTTTGCCAGGCTCCAAACCCTTAAAACTCCTAAAATGCTTCAAATCCGTCGCGGCAGCTTCCACCAAGCCCTGCTGTATGCGGGGAACATGCGCATGTTACCAACCTTCCCATTAAGGAGGGGTCGGCGGCGCCAGGGCGCTATCCCATTCTATTCCCATTAGCCATGTTAGTCATAACCAGAGGGTCTGAAAAATTACTATTGACCCATATTAATCCATATTATGTACCCTCTGGTTATGACTAACAGTTCGCCATGGAAAAGATGGCCCATAGAAATAGATGGTTTACCTGGATTTTTCCATGGCTATGTTAAATAACCATAGGGTAACCTTTGTAGAAGTGTGAATACCCGGGGGACATAATTCACACTAAGCTTCAATATCAATATCCAATGTACACCTACAACACAATCATGTAGTTCTCTTCAGTAAGTACCAGTGTGTCCCGCAAAAATCAAAGGCATCACGGGTAGAGGAACAACCCAAAATTAAAGTACCACTAATATAAAGAAATGCCGTGGAGACCCAATAATCCCACTACTGATGGTCATGTACATGTTGGAATCACTGTCCATACTGGCACAATATGATTGTATCCTCACACAGGCCTTTGGATATAAGTACCGTCCTTTCTTCGATCGTTTGTTCAGTCTCAACCAGAACATGACCTGAAACAAATATATACACAATAGATGAGACAAAAAATGCAACATCAAAGCCACCAAAAACATCCAAGAAACCGATAGTACAGTGATAGGTGTCAGCCGACGGCAATTTTCAAGATTGCAAATCTGGGTAAATTTCTCAATATTTCACACTGACCTGAATTCAAGCATATTAAAGCCATAAAAGGGCAAGTTTTTTCCCTTATTTTCACATTTATGAACATTGATTAACCATGAAATCTGGGTAAAATATGGTGAATGATCATATTTCACTGACCAAAAAATATCCTGAATTAAAAAAAAATCCCTCAACGATGTCTCCAGGCGAACGTCTTTTCCCGGAAAGAACTCGGGCAACTGCAATCGCTGCAGAGGTGGTCCTCTTTGAAGCTAAAGAGGGGGGGGTCAGAAAACAGCCAACTTTTCTGATTTTCATGGGAAATCTGATGAACAACTGGAGTTGTGGATTTTTGGACCATATGTTCAGACAACCCCTTTTTGTTGCTCCGACTCAAGATGCGGACATCCAGTGTCACCATCTCTTGTGATGCGGACGACAGTTGCGTTGATGTTTTTTGGAAGCGCAAAGCTGTGCAACAAATGTTGTTGATGAGATCAGGTGAGACCACATCAACAACACATGTTGCAGCACGTTTGCAAACGAATTACACAGGTGGTGCAACAAGTGCTGGTGATTTTGGGACTGCTCCTGTGATCATTCGCTTCCATGGGTTCAAACCCTCAGCCGTCTCAGGATCTGCTAGGCGAGAGATAGGGATTTTTTTACGATATTTCCGATATACCTACAGTATCCTACAGTAAACCCTCCAAGCCATTGACAACATGTACCCCTACTGTTGTTTGCTGGACTTGGAGGGTCTAGGTATTTATATCATCTTCATTTAACCCTTGCTGTGTTCGTATCCAATCGATTGATGACGACATAGGCCGCAGTCGGACTGTGGCTTGCCATTCCCGCTTTGGCCCTGCGTGACCCACCCAGGGCCAACGTGGACATGGCAATCAACGTGGACAGCCCACAGCACGCTAATTACCACCGGACTCACCGGATAAGTGGCGAATCCATCACTGGTTCGTTGTAGGCGAGTCAAAACCATGAAGCATAGCAGTTCGAGGTCACAAGATTTCTGCAAGAACCTTTGTGACCATTCTGAAATTCTCACAGAGCTGCCGTTGTGCAAATCCATATTTAGTTTCCAGCCAACAAAGTGCATGGCTCAACTTCAGCTTTGAAACATGTGGCACTGGCAAATGGGGAGTCTGCCGTCTGTGGTAAACGAAATGCCCGGTTCACGTGTTTCAGACAACGTGTTGGCGGTAGGCAGCCGACAGGTGTTCCTCAACCTGAAGAATGGAAAGTGCCATGAAAGCTGAGCGCGTATCGATCGCAAGAAACTCTGATTTCTGGAGACTTGAACCTTTCTATGAATTTGCATAGATGCTTTGCACACAAATCTTGCACCGTCCGGGCAAACATATGCCATATATCGCATGTATTAAGGCTCGGCACCGAGAAGCCAAATGTATCCAAATGTAATGGATTCTTCGCCCTATGGTTCATCGACCAGCAGTCCCAAACGTAAAATTCAGCAAATCTAAGAAATGTGGATGGTATTATATATATATATCTAATATATTAATGTTATCTTCTGCTAGGCCATAGGCCAGAGTCATCTTATCAAATTCTAGCCAAATCATGTCCAATCCAGGAAATTCCGTATCTCGCACTCACGGAAATTACTTTCTCATGAAATGAATGGGGTCCTATATTTGGGATGAACATGGGAAGACAAACAAACCAATGATTCCCATGTGACGGCAAATCTGCCATGGCAGAGTGTGAGATCAGCCAACCAAGGTTCATACTATGTATAGTTTGTACCATTTTATACCCACCCCACCCGGCGCGGGTAAACACTTTTTTGGACGCCGAAATCGTCCGAATTCAGCTTGGCGCAGGCCGTGCTTTTGCTTCTATGTTCAGCAACTTCCTTGGGAAGTTCGCAGAAGTAAAAGAAATGGATCGACGACCACAAAAAACAAGCGCCATTGTTTTGTACAGCGTTGTTCCTTGTCACACATGAACAATTACTATAATCATCCAAATACTCTCCAGATGTCTAGCGACTGTAGCAGTGATACGGTTTTCTGACCGTCAAACTTTGAGTCAAAATGTTTACATCGGGGACACAATTTGACAATTCAAGAAATATCTTTACACTTTAAAAAAATGTCATGATCATCTACAGTATTCCACATTGTACAAATCATATGTCGGTGCTGCTATCGACATCTATCGGCTATCGTCTACATCATCTCTGGACGGCGAGGGCCTGTGGGAGCTCAGATTCAGAACTGTTGAGGGGCCTTAGAAACCCAACAGCAACGATGCAACGTTGCTGGCGTTGCTTCACATGCAAACTTAAATTGATGGATAATACCATTATCATCAAGGATAATTTTCTGATATATCTAGCCAATTAGGCAATATATGTGATATTATTATTACATAATGGGAATATATCCAAACAATATCCAAACATTCACAACAGGGGCTCTACGCCATAAGAGTGCTGGATTCACTGTTTCTGTCCATTTCTAATGAGCATCTACTGACCTAATTACTTCAAGACCTAGAAATATCCTTTTGCCATGCCTAATGGGCCTAATTACTTCATGGTATTGTATTGCAACTCCGATTTTCCAGGAATAAAATTCGCAAGATCTGTTGCTAAGTGGCATTAAAATCGACTGGAATGCACACCGAAACAGCTAAGTTGCCAATTGCTATCAGTTCCTTTATACCACACCCCTTTGAATCCTTTGAACAATCCAACAACATTGCTAGCAAATCAGCCATGTTTTAACTTTCAACAATGAGCTGTCATCATATGAACATCGCCGCTGTGATCTTGGTTGTCCCAGAAACCCCCTTGAGCCCCAACACTTCAAACCCAGCCAGGGTCTATCCCATTTTGAAGGCTTAACAGCTGTGTAAACCCATCAGTTTTTCTTGCAAACATCCCATCTGATTGGTGATCTCCGCTCGATTTTTGCTGCAATCATCTCCTGTTCCGCATGAATTTTGCTGCTTCAACTTCAATTCCCACGATGTTTCAATCCCAGTTTTTGGTATCTCAGAAATCCCATGGTGAAATCTCCACTATCCAATTCGTCCCTGCGCCTCCCACATCACTATGAAAGCCCCACGGACTTCCTCAGACGCCTCCGGAGCGAGGGGGTCCAGGTGGTGAATGCTAAGTTGCTTGACATATCTATGGTTGAAAATGGTTGACAGTATAGATATATCCATCTGTATATTAATTGATATGTATATATAGCCTCGTCCCTGGTCTTGGAACTGTGCAAACCCGAATTAGGTTGGTAAAACTGGTCAATTCCGTGACGAAATTTCGTCGCGGAATTGACAAGTTTCATTAGGGTCATCATCATCATCATCATCATCATCATCATCACATCATCATCATCATCATCATCATCATCATCATCATCATCATCATCATCACATCATCATCATCATCATCATCATCATCATCATCATAATCATAATCAACATCATCATCATCATCACATCATCATCATCATCATCATCATCATCATCATCACATCATCATCATCATCTGCAAGTTCACATGATCGTTAACATCCCACCCCATCCCCACCCCACCCCGCGTGTGCGTAGCATCAACTGCTTCTGCAAGTTCACATGAACGTTAACATCCCACCCCATCCCCCAACCCCATCGTATGTAGTTCCAGGACCTGGGACGAGCCTATATATATATATACAGTATATATATATATACAGCATATACGGCCCGATATACTTAATGGGGTTGATAAAACCCAATGTCTGATTGCTGCTGCATATGGGTCAGTTCACGCGGCAAAGCCCTGTGGTTCACATCAAACTATAGCTGCTTAGGGATGTTCATCCATCCAAAATATGGTATAATATGTATTGACCCATACCCAAACCCATCTAACTATGTCAGTATATCTACGCCAAATCAATCTAGTCAATCCACTGGGAAAAAAAAGGTTCTTATCGCTTGGGATCCCACATTGAAGCTATGTAATCTATATTGGAAAATTGATAAATTTTGGTTTATAACAAATATAATCAAATATATATAGCTCTAGGGACATGTGCTGAATGATGCTTTAGGTTTTTCAACTATGATTATGATGTCTTACACTTACACAGACAACAATGAAACAAGAAAACACACAAAACTTGTTTAACCAGATAGACATGGCCATTTACCATATTGGTTTACAGTTGTATTTACCCCCGTACCCACTCAAATCAGCCAAACAAGCGGAGTTCAGGGCATGAACAGCATCCAATGTTTCTGTTTCTTTAGATTCCTAGCTTTGTTTCTTCAAAAAGCTCTTCCTGTGGCCTATGAGTACTATGTCATACTATGTCATTATATGTTATTCTATATTCTTTGCTGGCCCAGCTTAAGGATTTTCTGGCCATTTTGGTGGAAAAAACCTCCATGGTGCATGACTTCATCCATCCATCCAACAAGCGACCCAATGGCAGCACCCTAACGTGGCATCGCGCGAGGGAGATAAATGCTCTGCTCTGCAAAAGGTGCGGGCTCCTGGGGTGGAGTCACTGAGGTTTGGGGATATCATTGATTGATACTATTAACTATTATTAACCATTATTAACTATTGGCCATTGTTAACCATTATTGATATACCTTTTTGATCATTTTCCCAACAGATATACCGCCAAGGCCGCCAAGGGATATTCCTCTGGTAAATTAACAGTTCGACCCTGGCAGTCATCGGGGTTGGAAGACTAGTTTCCATTAAACATTGGTTATTTTCAGGGTCTATGTTAATTTACCAGGGCGTAAACCATGGGTAAAGCTCCACATCTTTTTGGATGTTTACCGGCTCGGGGTTTAAAGAAACATTGGGCGTTTTAGGACCAATCGACAAAAACGCAGGAAGACACTGGCGGACTGCTTGAACAGGGAAGTCAGTGGGAAACCAATTATGATATATTAGGAGAACTAATATTATCAAATCAACACTGCGATCTCTGGCTTTGACCAAACACGGAAACTTACCCACACATTTTTGCAGTGCTAGTGAAGAACATGATAGACCATGGGATTTTGGGGTGCCCCTTTTCAGACAAGGATGTGAATGAGGCAATCTGGGCTGATAGATTGGCTAAACGGTTTCAGTTCACTTTTCCTGTTAGTAGTTCAGTTGACAGGTTTATACTTTATTTTTGCTTGATGGTGGTCTCAAAAATGATCAAACATGTTGGGATTTTCGAGAGAGTATGTGAACTGGGGCTTGTAATGGACTTCTGCATATAGTGGGGGGTGACTACTCTACGCAGCACCCCATCTATATATAGATATATATCTAAATAATGGCCAAATTCAGCACAGTGAATTGATATCGGATTTATATGGATTTATTGGAATCAATACGATCAGGAAGAATGCGATGTTGACCAGCAAATTTAGCGGTTGGATTTCCGCAGAGGGACTGCTTCCAGCGTGAAGAAATAGGGGTCAGATCAAGGCAACAAGTTTGGGTGACTAAAGGGGATGTTTTTTGGCTGGGTAAGAATGGTTGTTAAACAGTACTGCAACGCGTGGCCATGTACATCCCCAAGTTACGATGGGGGTTGGGTAAACTCATTGCGCGCAGGAACGGCTGGAGACATGCCATGAAATAAGAATCCAATGCATTTAAGTTCACAGTGGACCTTAAAGTTTGGCCCGAACAACATGTTTGAGGTGTTTCGAAGGAAATGTTGGAATGTCCGAATATCAACAAAAAGCCCAGCCTGTGCCATCTGGTTTTGTCTGCCATTCATGTCATTCCAATGACACGCAAATGACGGGACTCCCGCATACTATCCCACCATGGTGATGTGCAAAATGCAAAACTTCATCCTCTCAAACAATGAAGAGTTGACAACATTTCTTCATTTCGAATTTCGTCAAGCTACTGTAGGAACATAATCTACATAATCTAAAAACATACACTTATCTGTGAGCCACTTTTTTGACCAGTGCCAAAAATTGCCCAATTATCCCATCCCAAGATGCGAACGTAAAAAAAAAAAAGAAACGCTCCCGACTCACCACGTGGTGCTTCGGGTTGCCAGTGGCTGCAAAGTGATGAGGGATGTCTTGCCTCAAGCAATACTTCGACAGGCTGTCACGTCGATTGGAAGAGGAAACACGAGCGGCCCACTGGTTGACCAACAACAGGACATCAGGTCTAGAGGTTTCCTGCACTGATGGGCGCGTTCGTATGGCCTGAAAGATGGGAAATGTATGGGTCACATTCATAGAGCCATGCAACCGTATGAAATAATATCTACTGTAATAACCGGCCAATCTGTGGCTTGGGGTCCGTTGTTGAACTACACTCACACCATGAACAATTGAATGGCCAATGGACTGGTTTTCCCAACTGGCATTCCTGACCGTGGCTATCAACACGACAAGTCTCCGACAACTATAGTCCCCAATTGTTGGTTTGGTGACATGTTTCTAAAGTGTAGTTAAAATTACCCTCTGGTTATTTAACATAGCCATGGAAGCCATGGCCCATTTATAGATGGTTTACCTATTTAAAAAATGGTGGATCTTTCCATGTTAAATAACCAGATGGTAGTAGATTCTGTCTCAAAACTCTAGCTGCTCAAGTTCTCAAGTCAATGCTCAAACAGTTTGAAGATCTTCGAAGTACCAGGGTCTCAAGCCGATGCTTTACGGTGATGTGCCCGCTGCTTCTCGACCCTGCCCTGGTTGTTTTCCCCGATTGAGTATAGCTAGACCCTCCAAATCCTCCGTTTGTACCCATAAAGATGTTGTTTTTAGCCTATATGCCTACATTACTTTTAAGCCATTTCTTTGGGTTGTTTGGAGATATTTGGAGAGTCGTCACGAAAAAAAATAACCATCCGTTTACGCCACCGCGACTTGGCCAGGACTCCGCACGACACCCAGCGTGGCATCATCCACACATCGCTCTTCGAAGTACAGCGACGGATGTGCCTAGGGAATGGTGCTACGATACGAGGGAACATTGGTTATTCACAGCTTGGTGCTTGAGAGAACCGCCTCTAATTCTAAGATCATTTCGGATCATCCCCAACAAGGATGATTTTACACAAAAAAACTCAAACCAAGCACTCTAAGGATCGTGTTTGTCATTCAAGGATATGAAATATATGCGTCCTTGAGATATACGATGCGGACATGTATCTACAACTGGCGAACAAAAAAACTTCAACCCTTCACGCTGTTCCTGGAACTTCTCCATCGTTCTGCTCTAAGCCCTTCATCTGGGTGAACACACTTGCTATGCCGCAACTGGGCAGTATGGGAATCATCCTTCAACCTTGGCTGATGAGAGGCTCCACCTTAAAAAGCATGCACCCATTTATGGTAGTCGAACATCACCCAGTCGGGAAAAACCATGTGTGATCATACATGTAAATGGATATAAATGGAGAAACACTGAGGTTTTTCTGCAGCCCTGTTTTGATTACCAGAAGGCAGCCAGAAATATTGGATAAACATTGTACCTTTACCCACAATTTGGATACCTTTGCATCTTTTGTCGATTTAAGTTATGGATATTTCCAGGGCCTATAGGTATGCCTAGGTATCTGCAAAATTGGACATGATCTTCCACACCCCAAAAAGGTGGAAGTTGAAGGAGTGGCCGAACAAAACTCAGGCGTTCTGAAAAACCTCCGGCATCCCCTATGCTTTGGGGCTTAAAATGAGGCCTATGGTTACCATTGGGGGATGAATCTTAAACTGCCATTTAAGTAGGAAAGTGCCAGAAGCGAGTCAGAAATGATAGTTGTGGAATGTTGTGGACCAGTTGTGGATGAGTTTTCAACAGTCAGCCACTATGCAACTACAACTTTGCCTACAAGAAGGACCACCCTTATCAAAGAGACCAGGCTTTGGAGATTCGGCTGTCAGATTCGACACCACCGGCTGTCAGATTGCTGAGCTTTTTGGGAAGTAGATACACAAAACGAGTTGCTGCTTTTTTTAGATATCAATTTAGGAATCATACATATTCATTCATAATGGAATAGCGACATAATATTCCATAAGCTAAACATGATTAATATTTCATATTCATTCATAATATAGACCATAAGCTCGAATGCGACATGGAATATGAAATCGCACAGCAGAAACCATGCACGACGCCACAAAGCCACGACAAGTCAATGGGGGATGTCCACTTTCATCGCGGACAATGCAATTTTGATAGCCACACGTGTGCCCCAAACGAAAGATTCGGCGAAAGTTGGTTCAAAAAAGGCAGAGAATCAGAGACATCTACATTCGGCTGGATGGCTGTAGACCAACAACATAACAGGGGGGAGCCTTCCGGTACCCTTCCGGTATCCTTTCTCTCAGATCTTGTTGGTTGTATCCCCATTATCCCCATTTTTTCTCCATGTCCACAAAGCATTGGTCGACAAAAAAAACCCATCTAGAGTTCCCATATTCTCATGTTGGAAACGTCACATGTTTTCCCCCCAAAACAAATCCCATTGTATCTTGGTATTTTCATAGCCCAACAACAAAAACAACTCATTCGAGTTCGTTGGCTCAACAGCCGAGCTCCAAACATCACAGGTTTGGCATCTCGGGGTGTCCTCGCTGCATCGTATCGTTCCAAAACACCAAGGTCAACAAGAAATAGATATTGATCTGGTTGGTGGCTTCAACCATCTGATTGAATATCAATGATAATATATATGATCCATAGTCAATGTATAATTACTTCTTTGATGTGGTTGGTGGTTGAGCCACCCCTCTGAAAAATATGACTTCGTCAGTTGGGAATGTCATACATTCCCATGATGGGAAAGTCATATAAAATTCCATGGCTCCAGTCACCAGCAATCAGTAAATTACTTCTTTGATGCATTTGTTCATGTTTTACCATCAGGTTATGACTAACAGTTCGCCATGGAAAGATCCACCATGCTATTATATAATAGGTAAACCATCTATTTCTATGGACCATTTCCCCATTTCCCATGGCGAACTGTTAGTCATAACCAGAGGGTAAGTTCCGTCTTAGCTCCGCAGTTTCGTACCAGCACCTTTGCGTCCGGCCTGGTGGACCTTGACCTTTGCGATTTCTCCGCAGGCCTCGCAGCAGAGATCAGGGGATCGTGGGGATCATACGAGTACCATGTGTCATCCATATTTGTTTGCATAGAAGGTATGAAATGATGAACAAATATGATGGAAAACATGAGTGTAACATATATTTTTCCAGAATAAATGGACCACAGAATAAATGATGTAAACCAGGCAACATGGTGGAATCATATAGAAGGATGTAGCCAAAAACGAGTGATGGACATTGCCGTTTTGACAACCAAACTGGAGATCTACGATCCAAAAAGAATGGCCCTTCGCAAGAACCCCATGTTTGTGGTTGCTGGTCCCTCCAGTAGCATGGCATGCCTCTCATTGTCTCAGGTGTATCATGCCTCGCCTGGTGTATCATTCTTTGAAATTATGGTCAACATTGGTCAACCTCATGATCAAATGCCGGCAAAATCGCTCCCATTTTCGCTGCTAATGACCATGGCGATGCGGGAAAAAAATGGAAAAAAGGCTTCCTCAATGCTGCCCTAAAAATGGTACCCCCCCATCAGCTGAGTCGCTTCATGCGCCCCATCCAAGGCTTCCAGAAATCCGAAGACGTTGAGGATTCCATCTCCTCAGGGTCTCAGGGTGGGCTGTGTTTGGAGCTGTAGAGGTTATCAAAAAACGATAAAAAACTATCTCAAAACGATCAAAGAACTTAATTAATATATGATAATTATTAGTTGATAAAACATACGAATTTTGTGTAAAATCAGGTATGGTTGATTATTGGATTAGTAAAGCCATGTTTGACACAAACATAGAATGTGATATGAATTGATATGATATTGACATGATATGAATATGCTACGATATGACATGATATCATATGATATCATATGATATGATATGATATGATATGATATGATATGATATGGAATGCTATGCTATGATATGACGTAAGATCATATCATATATGTTGTTTGACTATTGATGATCTCGATGCTTCTTGGATTCACAGCCTACCTAAACGTGCTGTGCGCCAAGTGTCAGCTCGCACCGGCAAGGATGGGTCGTTGATGGAAGCCACCGATCTGCAGGTAGAAGCACGGTAGTTTCGACAAAATCTTGAAACCAGGGTATCAAAAATGAACGTGTATAGCTGCAAAAAAACCTATAAACTAGAGGTGTGTAACTTTTTTTACTATCAATGAAGGTTTCAATGGTAAATTCCATCTAGAAATGTGGGATCCCCTTGAAATATCTTGAAATCTTGGACCATCCTCATCCCCTTCGGTAATCAGCTCCATGCCGAGAATTTCCAGTGATCCCAGTCACCTGGGTTTAACCCATTCTCTCCTCTGATTTAACCTCGTCCTACCTACCAAAAAAAATAGATATTGGATTCCCCAAAAATCCATGTTGGATTCTGAAATTCCATGACATTCCATGACCCATAATTATGCTCCATGCTGCTGGAATATTTATGTCAACATTTGCCCGATTACGATCACCCAAATGCAGGTGAATATACCAGCACCATGGTTCGCATATCCCATAGGATCCATGTATGGTATATATACTAACATTGGGGGTATATTGATGGTAAATGTTACCATATATATCATACATGGATCCTATGGGTATGGGTGATGATTCATTTCCCCATTGATGATAGAATATGATAGAAAACCACGGACAAAAACCATGGCTTTTGCCGAAGAAAATCAGCAAAAATCATTTCCCTAAGGCTCGAGCCGCTCCACATGCCCGGCATTTTGGCATGCCTGACGCAACACATGCCAAGTTCTTGCTGAAAAGTATAGGAAAGTATAGGAAAACATATAGTATTGAGAATCCTATACTATACTTTCCTATACTTCTGTTATACTTTCCATTTTGTGTTTTCCTATAATATAGTTGACAGTATATCATCATGACCAAATTTATTGGAATGTGTCAGATGATACTGGACATGCTCCTCAACCAAACGCCGTTAATGTTGATCAATCTGCCACATCATGGGCCAGTTTCCTATGGAAGATCACTACTGGGATCGTAAACATTGGGCTGCAAGACCAGTCGCTTCCCTCTTCTAAATACATATAAAACATGTTTTCTCTTTATATGTATATAACCAATGGCTTCCTATTATCTATCACTATTATCTACAACGAAAATATCAAGCACATCTACCATTGGTTATCATTCCGCATGTCATATTATGGCATTATTGTCTATTGAATCTATTACTGGTTGGTGATTTCAACCCCTCTGAAAAAGATTAGTCAGTTGGGATTGTTATTCCCAACATATGGAAAAATAAAATTCATGTTCCAAACAACCAACCAGATTGTCTATTATCCACCAAGGGACTTTTTTTTGTTTGATGCACGCACCCAAAAGCCCAACAAAAACTCCCAACACCTCACCAGCGCCTTGTGCACTGCCTCCATCTGTTCCTGCGAAATCTTGTGCTGAAAGCGCACTTGCAACCTGGCGTCATGCAACCAGGTGTGGCCAAGAGTTGGGTAAAAGACATCGAGTTGAACACACATGGTATATATATATTGTAATTATATATATGTATATATATATGAAGTATGAACATATATTTGAGAATAACATACAACATCATATTCACAACTGAGATTTTCAAGAGTTGCAGGAAGCAAAACTAAAATGCTTGGCTGAACCATCTATTCCAGAATCATATTATGTGCAAGTCCAAATGAATGATTCATCCAAGCAACAGGTTGACAAGAAATGCGAACATGCACACCTAGATCCAAGAGCCAGTATGCAAAGTTGGGAAGGTTTCCATTTTTCCATGTTGGTTTACCAAATGGTGGTAAAGTGCAACCTCTCTCCTCCTTGATTTAAACATTCTCAGTTTTTCAATGGCAGCTTCCGGGTTGGATGGCACGTCTATAGCCAATCTGGCCAGCTTCGCGTATCGCCATCCGTCACCTTGGGGCTGCGGACCGCAGCTGTAGAGAATTGGGCTCCAACAAAAGCGTTTCCAAACAGAATCCATGAAGATCAAGAATGAGGCTAGGCGTTTTTCGCTGGCGTAGATATGCATTGATTGTTAGGACACAACAACGCCCTCCAGGATTCCGACGTTCCAGGACTGCAGGGTGAGATTGTCATCTGGGACCGGGGGAGGTGAAAGACGGGGTGCGATTTTTTTATCCTGGAGGATGTGTGATGTTTATCTGAATGATCTATGATATCTGATTGTATTTTTGATCTATGATGAATGAAGAACACTTTGATCTTTGATCTATGATATCTGTTTACCCCAATCATAGATCAAAATGATGTGTAGATGGGGTTCCGGCTGTGAAATTTCCGGGGGTATCATCAGAAAGCTATGGCAGGTGCCAAGAATATTCAAGGCTTTATGGCCTTGCGGTGGTGTTTTCCTTTGCATGTGGCATGGATCACAATAATTTAGAGGTCTCACAATGGAAACCATGGTAGTTATATGAAGTTATATGCGTGTCTTCTATATAAATAAAATATGAACATATCATTTGATTGGTTTAAATGAATATCAATGGATTGGTTTCAAGGAACATCTACGGGAAACCCATGGGTTTTTACCAAGCAAGATAGGGCTTTCCGATTCCAACTTTCCCGTTCACCAATCCTGTGAGAGATTGTTCCATGCTCAGCCAGGTCCTGAACCACTGAGGTGCCAACTACCCATGGCCATGCCCTTGCAAAACAAGCGCTGCCTGTGTCGTAGATCTGTCCAGGAGATATCCCGCAAAGAACCTCTGGATCCCTGGGAAAAAGTCACCTCTGGTAGTTTAACAGTTTGCTATTGAAAATGGCCCATAGAAATAGTTACGATTTACCAATTAAACATGGAAATATTCCATAGTTATGTTATGTAAACGTTTACCAGAGGGTAACATGGCTAGCCTGGCTGGTAAAAATCCCGTTTTTTTTCATGGATGATGGGATCATCATGACAATGACCTGAACCATTGCCATGTCAATTACTGCTAGTCTAGTTGGTGGCAAAACAACTCAACACCCCCTGGACAGTGGGAAACTTCAAACCAGCACTGTAGAGTCACAAAGCTCTAAAACAGCACCAAAATAAACATACGGGATCAATGAGATTCAATGGAAAGACCATTCACCAGGTTTCTAAGTGGTTCCTGTAGAAATAAAACAGCACCATTGACCATCTTTTACAGCCGATGTTTGACACACAGTCTCCAGGATTTTTCCGGCTTTGTGAATATTGATTCCCACCAGGAGAGATAGGTAGCGTTCCCTGACTTGATTGATCATTATTTTCAATCCACACGGTTTCCACGCTGTTCAAAGAAGAAACAAATGAAGCTGGCACCATTCAGTGCTTGGTTCTTCTACATGAATGGCCACTTCAGGGTGCCGTTTTTCAGAGATACCTACCATCTTTGGTAAACAGATCAGGGATAGTCAGGGCAGATGGCCCCAACATCTGGATCCCCAACCTGGCAACATCCATCCCTGTGAGTTCAGCGATCATACCTCGCAAGGTCTGACTGGCGAGCATTCGGAAATGGAACATGAATAAGAAAAAAGGCTTTGGGCAATGTTGAGAAGATGATTTACTGAAGCTGCCGGTCCTTTTGTTTCCAGGGGTGTTGCCTGTCCGAAGGGGTAAGCTAAACCCAGGAAGAAGAAGAAGAAGAAGAATAAGAAGAAGAAAACGCAGACAAATAATACTAAGAAGAAAACGAAGAAGATGAAGAAGAAGAAGACAAAGATGAAGAAGAAAAAAAGAACAACAACCACAACAACAACAGTTGATGCTTCACTAACTCAGCCTGTTCTTGTGACCCACGCCATATTTCTTGGCTCGGAAACCTGACATTTGAAACAACTTTAAACGTCACCTTGGATTAAATTGGATCCAAGCCTTCCGTGGTTTGTTTGATGCCACATTGCCACCTACCAAATTGAGGGTGATGCCAGTGATGCCCCAGTTCGGCATGGCTAAGTTGGTAAACATTTCACGATAGGATCGTTGGATGGTGTTATAAACATTATAAACCAACACATATAACTAGATGGTATCTATATGAATAGCACACAAAATCATGTTCATGTTCATGCACAAATGTGGGTCGTCCCCTATCCGTGAGAATTTGCGTTCTGAGATTTTGAGGCAACTCATGCAAGACAGGGGTGTCGCAAAAGGTCCCCTATAGGTAATAAAGGTTTATCAGTTTTGCACACCCTCAGCAAGGCCAAGGCGAAGCAAGACTAAATTAGTATTTCAAAAAACACATTATCCATAATCCATATATAGATACTATAGTATATACTATATATAACCCCCATTATCCATATCTAGGGTATTTTATCTATAAATGAACTTACCTACGGATTCACCATCCTCCGCCGTCCCTGGCCTTTTAATGAGACGGACCAAGCCTGGGAGCAGGGAATCAGCACGAGATGAGTTTGATGGTTCTGAAAAAAACATGGTATATATCTCTGGTAAACTACCAGTTTGCTATTGAAAATGGCCAGTGATAGTGGATTTACCCATTGAAAATGGTGATTTTCCATAGTTATGTTAGTTTACCAGAGGGTATATCTCTGGTTATGTTATGGTTATATGGGGTTTTCACAAGTGGGGTACCCTAAATAGATGGTTTATAAGGGAAAATCCGGTCCTATTGAAATGGATGATTTGGGGCTACACTCATTTTAGGAAACCCCGATATTTGAATAGGGAAGATTATTCTTAAACTGTGGATTTAGACAGATTTCGGAGTAAACCAATTTCTGTCAAAGCCATTATGATAGAATACCCAAATTTGGGACATTTACAAACCCCTGCAGACTTTACTTGCATTCCCTCAACAGCATAGTTTGAACACAAAAAAATATGATTTTATCCCCAACAAACATCTGTACCTGGGGATTGCATCTATTCTATTCTATTCTTCCATCTAAATGTATGTGTGTGTGCTTGGCAAGATACAAAGTTATAAGTTTGGATCTTTGGCATTCCATAGCAACGTTTATCATCTTTGCCCACAGTTCAACTCACCATGGGACACCCGGAGTGGAACACCCCGGTCAGTGCCACCAGGCTGAGCTTGAGACTGGCACCCAATCCTTCTGGAATCCTCCCAGCCACTTCCGCCGCTGGTAGTCAAACTTCTTGAACTCGGCCCACCGAAAGGGGCGAACTTTCCAGGGGCTGGTTGGTGGTTTTTCGCCAGCCACCCCTCTGAAAAATCATGGAGTGAAAGTCAGTGGGGATGATGACATTCCCAATATGATGGGAAAGTCATTTAAAATTCCATGGTTCCAGTCACCACCAACCAGTGGGAATGTGTCTGAAAATGGAGGATTGAGTACAAAAAAAATATGGCCATCCTAAAATAAAAAACATTCGGAACATGAGGTTCGAATCCATTCGAATTCAGGGTACCTGTCAAACAGTTAGCCAAACGGGAAATGGGTCAACCTTTGAACCTCTGGAGAAAATGAGGAAATGAGGAACCGCTTCAAATGACTGGTTGGTATCACCCATCCATTTTTGTCCCTTCCTCTAAGTTTGCATATATGGTTGTCTCTAAAAATAAGGCAAGTACCATCACATTACCCATTTATGCGGATCATTCGGAATTAAGGATCATCAAGGAATCTTGGTAACCATTATAGTATTACCCATTTGAGGCAATTACCATCCAATGATTCTTCAAATGAGCATCAAGGATCCCATTTCCCATTGGATTCTCATCACCAAAACCCCCCTTCCAATGCCCATTCCAAAACTTTCAACGCCTCGGCGAAGCCTTTGGTGTTGGCACCCAGGCCGTATCTGTGAAGGAACCGCGGGTCCAACATGTTGGTATAGTTTGACTCAGCAGTCATCACATGTTATGACAGAAAAAATGATACTTAGTCATCATCATATGTTATGACTATGACAGAAACTCAAATATCTTGAATTAGCTTGAATTAGCAAACCTAGAATCAACAAACAGTACATGTTTCTTGCTTACAATGGAGTCATAGATCGGCAGGTTGATGATCTTGGGCTATGTACTCATCAACCGAACGTCCGCCGTCAACGGGGAGGTCAGGGATAGTTACAGGGAGTGCTGAAGAAATTCCAGGAATCATGGCACAAATGACTGATCAGTTGCAGCCTTCAGCTTGAATCCATCAGTTACTGTGGTAGTTTTAGTCAATTTGTTGCCCGCAACATGTATACGTCCGCTCCCATGTTCATTGTTCGAATCGATATTCTTTGTTATGCCAAAATCACTATGGAGGGCCTGAACATATTCATAAATTGTATGGTTTCTCCTGCTTTGGTCGGAGACATCGCCCACAATGTGGAGCCCCAAAGTACTGTAAATCGCTTTATACCTAGGCTTGATAGATATGGTATATTGACATTATCGGGGAACATCAACCAACAAACATCACGGGATGGTCCCACATGATCAGTGTTGAACCCACACTTCATTCCGTTATACTATATATATCATTATATATATATCATTATATATATATTATTATTATTTTATTATTATTATTATCATTATTATTATTATATATATATTATTATATATGTATTTATTATTATATATATATTATATTATATATACACACTGGTTGGTCAAAAACAAGATTCCCAGTTCATGATGGTCAGCCGATATATATCCGATCGATTCCGCGTGAATAACCCCCGACTTCAAGTCCCAGTTATAAGTTACAAGTCTAGTTATAGTCGCGGTTAACTGTATAAACATATCTATTGAAAAACACAACTAGGCAAATAAACCAACTCAGCAAAACTGTGGGGCACCACCTTGTATGGTTTATGGTCAATATACGGATAATGGGGGTATATAAGCACTAATCAAACAACCAACATTTATCAACCAGAAGTTTTAGCAACTTAGATCTCACTAAATCCCATGACATTTCATTAAGTCACCAGGCTTTGTCTGAAAATCAGGTACCTCAAAGTCCAGTTTACTGCACATTTTCCCATATTTTAAACTATAGCCATGTGGGGACAGTCCGCCCATTTTCAGACACACCAAGCAGTCGTGGGTTTGAGCACCCAGAGCTTCGCACTGAGCCCTCCGACATGTCGGTGAAGCGGTTTCCCTTGGGCGCTCTTGGGGGTCCAATGCGCAGATCCGGAGAAACACCTCGGCACATCGAGGCACTAGGGCGCCAGTCATGGGGGGCGTTTCTCGGGGTTTCAATAAATGGGGGTACCCCCAAATGGATAAGTGTTTCTCCAGTAAAACTGGATGATTTGGATGGTTTATGATGGAAAATCCTATCAAACTGGATGATTTGGGCCCCCATTTTAGGAAACCTTCAAATAATGGGAACATTAAGAGAGAAGTAGAGCAACTCTCAGCCAGAAATGCCAGTAAAATCCAACTCCAAGAGAAGTGTTATATTTTACTGTGAGAATTCCAATGCCCTCTGGTTATGACTAACAGTTCGCCATGGAAACCATGGCCCATAGAAATAGAGGTTTACCTATTATATAATAGCATGGTGATTTTCCATGGCTATGTTAAATAACCAGATGGTATACTTTCCTATCTTTTTTAGGGGGTACTATAATGGTCTACAACTCGCAGTTTCCAATTTTGGCTGGCCACACAGTCCTATACTCGCAGCCCGGAAGTGTAGCTTGATCAGTTTTGGGTATGAGGAAAACAATATAATACCGTACCCTTTGGTAAACTGCATAACATTCATGTTGAAAAGTCATATGTTTTTGTTTTTTTTCCCACTTGGAAATGAGTTTTGTATCCGGGACTGTTTCCGTCTTACTTTACAGTAGAGTAAACCGAGTGGGCTGAATGACTTGCTGTTGTGGGAATGCGCAATCCCTCCTGGCCTTTATTATCTTTATTTATTGCAACCAGAAATACATGTGGGTTGATTCTTGCTACCAGCAAAATGTATCCGAATGTATCAAAACAGCTGATCATCCAAGAAGAACAGGGACATTGTATAGTGAAAACTGACTGGGCATTTAAGAACATGTTTGTTGCTCTCCATGATTTTCTCAAGTGTCCAGTTTCCGGTCACTTTTTTGGGATGGTTTCCTCATATCCAAATTGGCTAAATGCTTCACTAGCTCCGGAATAATCCCATCTTTGGACAACATGGAAAAATTGTTTCCGTCTCGGGACCTCTGACAAGTGCTGTTGGCAGTGCAGCTGCCAAGTTTACGAAAACACGATCACAATTCCTAAAAGAAGAGTTTTGTTGGGAATTCCTTAAATATTACTGATATTTACGGATAATATTTGATTCAAGAAATGGGCCCTATCAAACCATAGATGTCTATCCTCATCTATCCTCCCTACTGTGTGTTTGTAGCCAGATTGCCAGTTGCTCAAATGAACGCTTCAAGACCACTGCTCCCTGGGTGCTGCGGACGGATTGACATCACATCCTGTCTGGCGAGACGGGTGACGTGTCATGAGTCAATGATCCTGCTGGGCGTTGCCAAACCGCTAGAAAACGATGACAACACATCCACATCGTCATCGTCGTCATCATCATCATCATCATGATCATGGTCACGGTCATCATCAGCAGCATAATCCATCATCATCATTATCATCAGCAGCATCATCTTAATCTTCAATCTTCACCTTCATCTTCACCTTCATCTTATTTCCCCACCTGCCAGGTGAGGGTTGTTAGATTTTATGTCAGTTGCCTGCTCCTCCTCTCCTCTCCTCTCCTCTCCTCATCTCCTCTCCTCCTCCTCGTCCTCCTCCTCGTCGTCCTCCTCGTCGTCCTCCTCGTCCAACTGCGACCCGCGATCCACAGTGTTCTCTGCCGGACCTCAACCACGACCATCCATGCTCAGTGTTCCCTGCCGGACCTCAACCACGACCATC
>Ga0126342_10006658_pt1 | contig 20524 bp, 14 predicted proteins | sample Cyp1metagenome_FD_92528 | JGI IMG/M metagenome (GOLD analysis project Ga0126342, IMG submission 92528) | Coral microbial communities from Lord Howe Island, Old Settlement Bay, Australia - Cyphastrea 1 metagenome | ecosystem: Host-associated > Invertebrates > Cnidaria > Coral ...
ACATATATATATATATACATATATACATATATATACATATATATATACATATATATACATATATATACATATATATACATGTATATATACATATATATATACATATATATATACATATATATATATATACATATATATATACATATATATAATTATATATATATTTCTACCTGTACGAGCCTGTACGTCTATGCAGTTTTTGGAAATATATGATATCTGTGTTAGTGTTTGAATATATGATTGCAATTTGAGGTGACCATTTTTAGGCTTCATGTGTGGGTTGCAGGCATGTGGGAAACCTCGAAGCAGGCAACTAGCAGGGCCTTGAAAAATGGAAGGATTTCAACGGTGAGTTGGATGACAATTCTCTCGAATTCCCCACCTCAAGAAGTAGCAACGAACTGTGGCATCCATGTTGAACGACAAGAGATTTTGCTTTTCCTCCCGGGGAAAAGCCGACCATACAGAAGGACGGTGATGCGAAACAGTTTTACGACATGCTGAGCAACTATGGCACCAAACCAGTCTCAGCACAGTCTTTTGCAGTGGGGGCACCCAAAGAGGTTGGATTTCTGGGATTTTTTTTTGGCCCCGTGAACACGGATGAAATATGATGGAATGGATGAATTTGTTAATTCAAAGACATAGGGTATCATAGGGTGCCAATGGACACATATTTGGATTTGTTCAATTTTTTGTAAGGCTAGGACCAGGAAATTTTGGCAAACCCAAATGAGTCTACCAACCACCAGATTCCGCCATGGCCGAGGTCGAACTGCGACAACTTTTGTCGGCCCTGGCCTCGTGCGACCAACTCTCCTTACCTCAACTACGTAGCTCGGATGTTTTTTTGTGGCTTCCGGCCCATACCAACCTGAACATGTCTGATGTATCTGCCTGGGGAGTTAGCACCGCATGTTTTCTGAGAGTAAGAACTGTGATTCTACCACTCAATTTTAAGTTGTAGTTGGCGGTGTATCCGATGTTTGTTGATTCGAACCTTGTGTTGCGCTCACTGAATGCCCATACTTATTGTGTTTGCTTTACGATGCACGATGCTTTTTTATCCTCGTGTGTGTCAGTTCTAATTACTCATTTTTTGGAGGTTCTTAGATCCATTTAGATCCCCCTTTTTGTTGGGTCAATCCCCTTTTCAGTTGGTTCAATCTCCTTTTTAGTTTCTTCAATCCCTCTTTCCAAAAGCGGGTGAACTTAACATCCGCCTGAAAAAAAATTGTTTTGCCTGAAAATAGGGTGTCTATGGGTGTATATATACGTATAATTCTCAAATCCGGTTCGTTCATCATCATTTTCCCTATTGAAATTGCCATTTGGATCCATTTGGGGTTTCTACCCTGTTTTCAGATACATCAACCCACACATTTGGCAAATTGGTAGGCAGCATCATGGCGACAGCCTTCGATCGATTCGACTTCAATGAAGACGGCTGGAGGGCCCAGGTCGGTCATGTGCATTCGCAAAGTTGTGCCTCTACCTATCACAGGTTACCTATCTGCCTATCTATATAGCTACCTATCTGTCTATCCACCTATCTACCTATGTACTTGTCTATCAATCAATCTATCAATCTAGCTATTTACCTATGCGCGCACCCCCACACACACATATTAAATAAATACAGTACATACATATGTTATACATACATATGTTATATATACATATACAGACTCTATATTTGGTTGGTGGTTTCAATGTTTTTGTTTTTTCAACCATACTTGGGATGATTGGTTGAAACAACACCAGCCCGCCAAGGGAAGTTGTCCATTGACGAGTTTTCTTCCGTGGCTCGGATGGTTGTCATAGGGATGAGACGCTGAAAACGCTATAGAAAAGTAGGGATTTTGCCATGATTTACCATCAAACATGAGATTTTGCCATGATTTACCATCAAACCTTGGGGATTTCACTAGGGAAAATAGATGAACATAGGGATGAAACTATCGTAATTCCTAAGATCTTGCTATGTTGGGGGGATGAATGAACGACTCAAACAGGCCATCTGTTAGATTTCCAGAGGGTAACCATGGAAACGGAAACCCATTTTTTTTAAAAAAAAAACGTATCGATAGATTTTGATAAAGACATTCTTAAGCCATACATCTGATATAAGTCATGTACTTTGGGAGTTTTGGACATCAACGGCTTCTCCAGGCCCTTCTCAGCTTCAATATCGAGCTGGGTGCAGCAGAGATGCCTGGTGGCAGCGACACGAGGGTCGTGGATTCCCAGATTTGGATTAGCATCGACTATCCAGAACCATCATGAAGCATCTGGGAATCAGTAATTCAAATGATAGTGATAATAATGGATAGTAATTACTATGATAGTATTATCAATCCATGATAGTAATTGAACCCACATCAAATGATAGTAATTCAGTATGTAATTCAGTATGTAATTCAGTATGTATAATATTAAATTTTATTAAATCACCATGAGTGTAATACATTGTAATACTGTACGTGTGCTACTAACCATGATAACCATGAATTGATGTTAGAGTTTATTTGTGCAACGATCAAATGAAACATCATTTCTGGATGGTGAAGCTGTAAGGACTGAAACCCTGCTTCGTTTCCTGGCCCTGGCACCAGCTGTGTCACTTGGTTACGCGGTGGTATCCTGTGGTACATTGTGGTACTGGGTAAACTGACTGGTTAAAGAAGCACCAAAAAAGGGCCTATATAACCAGCACATTTGGGAAGTCATTTAGCACCTAACCACCAACCGACCATGGGAAAACCAGGTGTCTCATCAATCAAAATTGGCCGGGTCCAGAATTGCAATCAAAACCCTGGGGGCCCCAGACGGACTGGTGATTTGTACTGGTGCATACGGTTGCATTTTTTAGGTGCCCAATTATGCCCTTGTATGGGTGACTTATTTGGGGGTCTGACTGGGAAAAGATGGGAAAAGGAAAAAGGCTTTCATTGAGGTGCTAATTTAGGTTTATGAGATGTACATTTCTTGCCCAGATCAACGGCCAGTGGGAATAGAGGCACATACCTTCAAAAGAAGCTCATGAGGATTTTCTAGGGAAACTGTTCCATCACTTGCAATTCTTGAAACAAAGGCCTGTTTAAAAGACGGACCGGGGGGCTTGTGTTGCCACACGCAAAATCGAAGTTGGACATAGAGACCCATAGGATGCCACTGAAAAAACTTGTACCGCCATCTCGTCATGGGTTCTTCAGCCAAACAATGACTCATGACTTAAGCCTCCAGACTTAGCATTGTTTCTGTAGTGCAACGAGCACCAGTTCCCATTGCAAAGTTTACCTACTGGAATCGCGGACGCACTCATAGACTCACACACCAATTGAGCGTCACACGCCTCAAATATTTGGCCGGTTGCATCCCTGTTTGTTTTCAGTTAATTCTACTTGAATCCGAGGTGTGAAGAAACACCTGTTCTGGAGAAAGAGGTGGGCGCAGTCTTCCAGACAGTGGGCTTGGGGAGGAAATCGGCATCAATCTCCAGATCCAGATCCTAATTCCCAAAAAGAATTACGGAGCACCAAAGTTTCAGGGATATTCACTGAGGGAAAAGAATGGTATTCCATGAAAGTGGGCTGAGCTCACACAAACCTGTGGCTCCAGTTTTTTGGTGACGGGTTGATGTTCGCCAGGACTTGACCAAAGCAGAGAGCAGCTTGGCTGGTGAGAGTCCTGGAGGTACCCGAGAAAATTCATAGAAACTCAGATAGAATTGGAGAACCCATAGCTGCCATAGCGGTTTTTCGGAGGGTTTTCCTGTTGGAACATGTCATTTGTTGATCTGTGGGCCCATTGTGCTCCACAACATGCGGATGTGTCTCCCAAGGTCCTGAACTCACCTTGGAGGACAAGGTTTGTGCAGCCTGCGGCGGGGTGAAGGATTCTTGGCGATGGCTGGATGAGGCTGAGGTTGGAGAGGCCCTGGTGCACCAAACCAAAGTAAGTTGGCTTCGCGCTTACAGATCATCAAAAATATCTCAGGAACGCTTGGGCAGAATTGAACCATCTCGAAGCATCTCCTGAGATAATTTCTGAAGTTTTCTCAATGGTTAGTGGGATCAACTCGACTTGTATCTATCTATCCAACCTAACCTAACCCAACCCAACCCAACCCAACCAAATCCAACCTAACCCAACCTAAACCTAACCTAATCTAATCCAATCCAATCGAATCTACTCATCTAAATGAATAAATAAAAACATGTGTATATATATATGCATGGTTTTTCTGTTGTAGATAGATAGATAGATAGATAGATAGATAGATTAGATTTGATTAGATTAGATTAGATTAGATTAGATCAGATTAGATTAGATTATATAGATTAGATTTGATAGACAGACAGACAGACAGACAGACAGACAGACAGACAGACAGACAGACAGACAGACAGATAGATAGATAGATAGATAGATATCCGTGTGTGTCTACCTCTCTCTCTATGTTCTCACGCACACACACACACATATATATATATATAATTATATATATATATTATAATTATACATCTATATTGTATGCACTTGGGATGTTTCATGTGGTATTCCCTTCCGCCCCAGGATCAATTGCAGTCGTCCACGGGCTGGAACACTGCGGTGAAGATTGCGGAGAAAGTGGGCCATTGTCTCCAACAGCCAGGCGTGGCACACCGGAGGCGATTCGTGATGCGTTTTGGATGGGGAAAAAAAAAAATAGCGCCCGTTTTGGATGTGCTAAAAATATGGATCAATTTTAGATGCCAGCTTGGTAAACTTGGTAAACTGGCAAATTATGAGATTTTAAGCGGCAAAAAAACATCTGTCCTAAATTGAAGAAACAATCTCATGCAACTGGTCAAACAAAAAATTAAGGGGTATAAAGCGATGAACCACGGCCCCCAACTCATGGCACGATCTATGTTAGTTGGGGAATGGTGTATATATATATATATGTATGCGCGTGTAATCCCAGTTCCATAGCCATCATTGATGGTCTCTGAGCTGGTTCTCTTCTGGCAGGCAGCCCTCGGAGCCAAGCAAAGCGTCACTAGGTGTGATTCAACGCCCCCGGTGGGTTACCAACATGGAGCTTTGACATTTCACCAGCAATAAGGGGGTGATTTGCTTGGCGGCCAATCTTTGGATTGTTCCAACTGGTGGCTTCAACCCATCCCCTATAAATAAATAAGAGTAAAGTGGGGATCACCCCTTTTCCAAACATGGAAGGGATAAACATTTGAAGCCACCAGGCGGTTCTGGCCAGTCGTACCGCCTGGCGGTCATGATGCACATGATGCAGATGGATGGGATGAGATGCAAGCGTCTCTGAGATCTTTCATTTCCATCAACTCTTTTCTTGGATATTTTTTGTTGTCAACAACCTTGATATTTCAACTTATTTCCACCTTGACATGTTGGCCCGCGGCTTTTGCTCCACTGCCGGCCCTTGAGGTCTGATGGACCTGGGGCACAAGGAACTGGTGTCCGCCACGGAAATCTCCTTGACTTTGGCGGGGCTCACCATGGCGCCTTGAACCGGACCGGGGGTAGCACATGGCAGGCTGGAAGAGGACCATTCTTGACAATTTGCTTACGGAAGTGGCCAGGTCTTTGTAGTGTATTTTTTTTGTTTTTTTCGTTTTTTTTGGGGGGAGGGGATGAGATTATTGGGAGTTGAACGCCATACTTTGATTTTCTTGGGATAAAAAGTCCAGCTTGGCCATTGAATCTGGTCGTTTTCAGTAAATGATTTTTCAAGGTTTTTCACTTAAATCATCTACAATGGTGTGAGTGGCCGAACCATCAGCCAGTGGATCATGGTTTATAGTTTATAATGCCCTCACAGGTGGTTGTTTCTATTCACCGGGTTGGTTGTACGTACTGCCACGTCGGATTTCTCCAACACAAGCTTTGTCATTATTTGTTTAGTTTAGATTGTCATATTCAATGCCAGCTTTTGTTCTGTATGTTTTCAGCACCAGATACACATACTATATACCCGTATGCAATGTATACTGGGATCCAATTCTCACCAGTTCTTTGATGATGCTTTGATGTATACTTCCTAATATGATACCACCATTTTACGGCTTTAATATTATTCCATACTCACTGAATTCAGTGCAGCAATATATATATACAATTATACACATATCCTTCTTATACCCATGGCTAGTTATCATATTGGTTTGATCCGCCTACACACACATGTTTACCATTTCAGTATAGGTTTAGAGGTGTCCCTTTTCCAATGCAACTCAATATGACAGATATATAGTGACTATAAAATGCAACAGTATATTTTATAGATAGTAATAGTATTAGTATATTCTATGGTGTATTACATATATATATATATATGATCATTACTATATATCATATGGTATATTACTATGGTATTAATTACTATAGTAATACACTACTATATATTACATACAGTAATTATGATTTCAGTAATTATGATTTCAGTATTAATACACTACTATATCTATAGCTATATATATATATATTATAGTAATGTATCAACATGATCATTTCATGATGATTTCAGCAGTTTACACCCAGGTCGTGCTCCATCACAGCCAGATCCATCCGGATGCGGCGGTCTTCGAGCAGGCGAACGACGGATGACCCGGCGTTTCTTAACAGCGGGAGATGGGGAGTGCAGCAAACAGTGGTGATTTACACTGGGAAATCCTAGGAAAAGGATGGGAAACGGCCAGAAACCCTAGGAAAATGATGGGAAACTGTCAAAAACCTTGGAAAAATGATGGGAAACTGTCAAAAACCTTACTAAAATGATGGGAAACTGCCAGAAACCCTAGGAAAATGATGGGTAAACTAACATAGATGGTGGACAATCAATGGGGAAATCCTAGCAAAATTATCTATAAATGATAGGTTGTTCCATATCTATGTTGGTCTAAGGGTAATTGGAAATAAATGGAATTGACCCCAAATTCGGGTTGTCCAAAAAATGGGGGATGCCCCCAAACAGACACATGGAAACTCCGAAAAACATGGAGACCCAAGTGGTTTGGCCAGCAGAACAGTCAGAACTGGGACCTAGAAATTCAATCTGGACTCGTCCAGAAAAAGCAATGGCAAGGGCAGGGCAGGGCAGGTCACGATTGTCAGCACATTTCCCCACCATATACAGATATTATAAAGCTGTGAAATGCGGATCAGATATTTAAACGTTTACCGATTCAAATCAGATAGCATTTTACCATCACCAGGGCACAGAGATTTCCAAACAGCCGGTGGGTCCCCCTGCAACCTTTGCGTCGGACGAGCGCCTGCCTTTGTGCAGATCAGTGACGCGCTGGACGACTTCGTCGGAGCTGTGAGGGACTTGTTTCAGGCGTTGAAAACGGGGCCCCGACTGGGAGGATTAGCTGAACCCATATCAATCCCTGACATGGGATTTTCATATATGTTCATGGGATTGAGTGGGATTTCATGGTGATTCATAGGGATTTAACCAACAACAATGGGGATATTAATGGGAATTATCCTCTGATAATTTCACATGGCTATGAACATGGGCCATTTATGGATGATTCCCCCATTGACAATTGGTGATTGTACATAGCTACTGTATGTTAAACTACCGGAGGGTATATTGCATCATATTCCAGTAGATAAAGTACCAGGAGAGTAAATTCCATTAATATCCCATTAGCTATCCAGTACCTATCCATTTATATCCATTTATGACCCATTAAATCCCATTAAATCAACATCAAATCCCATTAAATCACCTTCAAATTCCATTAACTCACCATTAAATCCCATTAAATCACCATTAAATCACAATCAAATCCCATTAAATCACCATTAAATTCCATTAAATCACAATCAAATCCCATTAAATCACCATCAACTCCCATTAAATCACCATTAAATCCAATTGAATCACCATTAAATCACCATTAAATACCATTGAATCACCATTAAATCACCATTAAATCACCATTAAATCACAATCAAATCCCATTAAATCACCATCAAATCCCATTAAATCACCATTAAATCCAATTGAATCACCATTAAATTAAATCACCATTAAATCCCATTAAATCACCATCAACTCCCATTAAATCACCTTCAAATTCCATTAAATCACCATTAAATCCAATTGAATCACCATTAAATTAAATCACCATTAAATCCCATTAAATCACAATCACATCCCATTAAATCACCATCAAATCCCATTAAATCGCCATTAAATCCAATTGAATCACCATTAAATCCCATTAAATCACAATCAAATCCCATTAAATCACCATCAACTCCCATTAAATCACCATTAAATCCAATTGAATCACGATTAAATCACCATTAAATACCATTGAATCACCATTAAATCACCTTCAAATTCCATTAAATCAGCATTAAATCACCATTACATCAACATTAAATCCCATCAAATCACAATCAAATCCCATTGAATCACCATCAAATCCCATTAAATCGCCATTAAATCCAATTGAATCACCATTAAAACCCATTAAATCACAATCAAATCCAAATAAATCACCATTAAATTCCATTAAATCACCATCAAATCCCATTAAATCACCATTAAATCACCATTAAATCCCATCAAATCACAATCAAATCCCATTAAATCACAATCAAAACCCATTAAATCGCCATTAAATCCAATTGAATCACCATTAAATCACATTAAATCGCCATTAAATCCAATTAAATCACCATTAAATCACATTAAATCACAATCAAATCCCATTAAATCACCATCAACTCCCATTAAATCACCATGTCAATGTGCAACATCTGCATATGCATCTTGCATGTCATGTACCATGACAGGAACATGCCCGAAACATTTGAGGCACAAGTGTCCCAGTTTTCAGGCGAAAAGACTGTGCTCTCGTTTGCATCAGCATGTTGCTTTGATCGCTGTTTGCCAGTGGCTTCTACATTGGTATCGCGGAGCTGTCTGGAACTATGGCTGAAAGGCCGAGACAATGGCGGCCTAGGGAGGAGGACTCAGAAGGAGTCCGAGGCGAGCCTAGGCTTGGCATAGGTCAGCTGGATCCAGGTGACGATGATGGAGCCCAAGATGACGAGGAGGACATAGCAGGGTTGCCTGCTGGAGACGGTAGCGGATACGAACGGTGGCATCATGACGGTGCCTGGGACGACCAACAGGATTGGCATGGATGGAACGACCAAGGTCGCGGATGGTGGCCCTCGTGGGGCTGGAGCTCTTGGAATGATGATCATCGAGGATGGCACCACGGAGGATGGGATCATACTACTTCCTGGCCGAGCTCTACTACCAGTGCAGTTGGCGGAAGGCTCAATGATGAGCAACTACGCAATTTCAATGTGGCTGACATTGCGGCAACGACGGCCATGAGGGATGGACGATGGTCTGGGAGCCCTACACCACCGCAGGCGACAGCCTCCAACCAGGAGGAGGAAGGAACGAACCCTCGTTCCACGGAGAAGCTCACGGTGCCGGAGTTCTCTGGCGAGGGCTCTGACACGGAAGTGGGTAAGACCGCAAGGTCTTATGTGAGAAGAATCCAGGCTTGGGTGAGGAGCACGAAACTACCTCCTCACCAACGAGCCTTGGCACTCTACACCGCGCTGAAGGACAGAGCTTGGGTCTACGCGGAGGAGTTGGACATCGACCGACTTGGTTCTGAAGGAGGCATGAACTACTACCTGGACTGGGTTCAGACCCGCTTCATGGACGTGGAGGTCAGCAAGACTTCCCAGATGATGAACGACCTGTTCAGACGATGCAAGCGCAGAGCTGACCAGTCGGTGCGAGACTTCAACGTGGAGTTCGAGCGGATGGTCCTTCGCCTTCACGAGGTGCGGTGCGACTTGCCGCCCCTTGTGAAGGCATGGCTTTACTTGGATAAGCTGCGCTTGTCTGAGAGCGAGGAGTTGGCACTCTTGGCAAGCGTGGGGAATGAGTATGATGTCCGACGCCTTCAACAAGCAGCCCTCATCCAGGACAAGGGCATCCGGCGTGGGGTCTACGAGAAACCGAATGTCAACAACAAGTTCAATGGAGGACGCTGGACTAAGAGCATCCACATGACCAACGACGAGGTGACCAGCGACGAAGATGAAGGTGGATTACCGGTGGTCCCTGAAGAAGACCTGGTGGACGAAGAGACGGCCTTGGAACATCACACAGCCTTCATGGCCTACCAGGGTGCGAAGGCTCGATACCGTGAGGCGACCCGTGGGAGAGGAACGGATCCCACGGCTTTGCAGAAGGCTTCAGAGGAGAGGCTGAGGCTGGCGAAGCAGCGCAGTTATTGCTCGGTATGCAAGAGGAGGGGACATTGGCATAAGGATGCCGAGTGTCCGGCCAACCAACAGAAGAAGCAGGCGGCCGAGCATGCTTCGCAGAGCGCTCAGATGTGCTACTTCGTCTACATGACCTTCGCTGGTGGTGGCGATCCTACTCCGACTTCTTCATCTATGCTGGCGATCGTGGACACGGCATGTACGAGATCGGTGGCGGGGTATCGCTGGTTCGAAGGATACTACACCCTGGCGGACAAGGCGGGCATCCCAGTGAAAACTGTCGATTTGACCGACACCTTCAAGTTTGGAGCTTCGAAGGTCTTTGAATCCAACTTTGCGGTTTGGGCCTGGTTCGCTATCGATGGCAAGTGGTTCGCTGTGAGGGTCTCTATCGTACAATGTGACGTACCACTTTTGTTTTCTAGGTCAGTTTTGGCAGGATTGGGAATGCAGTTGGATGTAGCTGGGCACAAGGCCATTTTGACAGCTCTCCAGGATTGTGAAGTGGGTCTGGCAACAAGCGAGACCGGTCATCCTGCCCTGAAGGTTTCACAATTTCCAAATTCAAAGCCTCCGTTTTTGGCCTTTAAGGCTGCGGATGAAGTCTGTATCCCGAACTCTGGTTGCGAAGGGTACATGGAGCACAGCGTTGTGGAGACCCCCAAAACTTTGTTCTACCCGAAGAAGATCTCAAAGGTTGTTCAGAACCTCTTGATGGAGAAAGGGACTATTTCGGGCCCGTCCTTTTTCACATGGTGGAGAGCAGCAAATCAGAGTAGGGATTTTTGGATTGAAACTGACTCCGAAATGATTCGCATTCATGTTTGTCCACGCAGAGATCAATTTGACCCATCAAAATGGAATACCACTCTGAGTGAACTGAAGAAAACCTTGCTGCAATCCATCACCGGTCATCGAGTCACTGAGATGATTCCATGTTTGAACGAAGGCATCCAGGTTGAGACATCACAAGACAAGCTTTCTGACAACCACATTGTGAAGTGGCAGCATGGACCTTGGATTGGCCGCAGCCGCTTCACGAAGTCAAGTGTTGCCCGGTGCCCTTCGACCGCTCATCTCACGAATGCCCAAGGCTCAATCGCCATGGAACATGCGCAAGGAGGAGCTGCTGGCGGCGTTGCGCCATCGGGACATCCCAGTGCACGACAGCTGGTCAGTCCCCGAATTGAGGGCGATCTTGGTGGAGCACTGCAAGCAGGAGAAGGGCATCGAACCCACAGAGACGCGAGGTTTGGCCAAGATGAACCTCGAGCAGTTGGTCCAGGAGTGCAACAAGCTGGAGATTACAATGCCAACCAAGCCCACTCGGGGCGCCCTGATGCTTCTGATCCGGGACCACACCAAATCCCCGGGTCACACGGTGATGCCCTTCGGAAGGTACAAGGGTTGGCATTACTGCGAGGTCCCGAAGGGGTACAAGACTTGGGCGGTGGAGGAAGTGTCGAAGAACTCCAACGCTTCGGAGGACCTGGTGAGGTTCGCAAAGTGGTCAAAGGAGGACCTGATCAAGAACGAGCCGAGCCCGATCCCAACACACAACCTGGCGCGGGACCCGGAGGCTCTTGCGACGGTGCCGCCGCCTTCGATGGAGCAGCTCGAGTCGGACAGCAGCACATGGAGCCGTGTCTCACACCGTCCATCGAGAAAGGGCCGTCGCGACACAGACATGGAAGAGGAGCACCTGGTGACGCACCCCAAGGCAGAGATGGTCCGATTGGAACGGCGTTTGGAGGAGTTGAAACGGGCCGAGAAGGAGAAGAACATGCGTTGAGCTCTATGCCCATCATCACTGAGAATGTGGAGAAGTACGTCTACATGACTGTGGATGACGTCTCCACTGACTCCAGTGCGGTTTTTGAAGGGTATGCAGTTGTTGAGAATGACATGACCCCTGAGGAGTCCGACATGTCTGAGGGGTTCCCAGCCACAAAGAATGACATGGTGTCTGACGAGATCGAAGGCCCGGACAAGTCTGAGGTTTCAAAGTATAACTCCAGTTCGGATAGCTGTGAGATGAATCCCAGGAAGCGGGCTAGGATGGGCCAAAGGCGCCGGCAGTGGAACAATATGAGCTTGGGGCAGAAGGCCAAGCGGGTTACCACGAGCCAGCTCCACAAACTTGCGGAGGCCCTCATGGTCATGACCGTGGCTTTGGGATCCTGGACAAAGGAGGTGATCGCCGACCCCCTCAACGACCTACATGCGGTGTTTGCCACCAAGCATGACCATCAGCCCTCGTGGAATTCTGAGAACTTCGGACGGCATTCCGTGGATTGCTTGGAGATCTTTGCCGGTCATGGCAAGATTTCAGGGGCCTTTGCCAACAAAAGGCGAGGAGTACTTCAGCCCCGAGATCTACTGCTTGGACACGACCTACGAGACGAGTCGCAGAGGGACGAGGTCTTCCGCGAGATATACACACATCGGCCCAAGATGATATGGTTGGCTCCACCATGCACAAACTGGTGCGCCTTCTCCCGATTGAATCATGATTCCCAGGAACGACGACGACGGCGACGCAGGGAGAAGGAGCTCATCAAATTAGTGGAGGAGGTCATTGTCTTCCAGAGAGCCAACTATGGCCTGGTGGTGGTTGAAAATCCGAGGACGAGCGATATATGGCGGCATTCCGCTTTGAGTCGTTGGTACCATGACTCTGAGATGCACCTATGTCAGGTGGATCTATGCACCTACGGCCTGGAGAGCCGCGAAGGTATCCCTATGAAGAAGGGGCTGACCCTCCTCTGCAACAGCTCCGAGTTCGCGGAGGACCTCACAAGACGCTGTGATGGAGGACATGAACATCAGAGGATTCGAGGTCAGGAGACGGCCCGGACTTCAGTGTACCCGGACGAGTTCGCCAAGGCGGTTGTACGAGCTTTCGATGGATGGCGCAATTGCGCCAAAGTTGGGGTGTGGCGTGACGACAACGACATCATCAGGAGAGACACTCCAACCAGTTTTCCTACTACATCATCGAGCTCTTCCAAACCCGCCGAAGGTCCGATGGCACACGACACCCCACTTCCAGTTGGGGGCGATGCAATTAGCTTCAAGGGGAAGGCGAACCCTACAATAGCCAGCTTGATCAAACGTGTGCACCAAAATCTCGGCCACCCACCAAACCGTGAATTGATTAGGCATCTGAAGATTGGAGGAGCCAATGAAGGTGTGATACGGGCGGTTGAGCAAATGACTTGCAAGACCTGCGACAGCAGTAGCCTACCTCACGCACACAAGGTTGCTTCTCCAGTGGTTGCCTTGGATTTCAATGAGATTGTGGCGATCGACATCCTCTGGTTTGACACGGCGGAGAACTCCAACCATGCAGCTTTGAATGTGGTCGATCTAGCATCGACCTACCAAGTGGTCATCCCCCTCACCAGCACGAAGGCAGACGAGGTTGGCCAGGCACTTTGCAGTGGCTGGTTCCGGTGGGCTGGCATACCGAAGCAGTTGCTGGTCGACCTGGATTCAGCGTTCAAGGGGGACTTCCTCACGATGATGGATGAGCGCAGCGTGATGGTGCGCAGCGCTGCCGCCCAGGCCCATTGGCAGAATGGAGTAGCGGAACGACATGGGGAAACCTGGAAGCTGATTTGGGCGAAGCTCGTGGAGGATCACTTGGTGGTTGACACGGAGATTGAGGAAGCCGTGGCAGCTGTGTGTGATTCGAAGAACTCTCTTCGAAACAGGAGCGGATACTCCCCTCGACAATGGGTGTTCGGGGTGAATCAGAGGCTTCCTGGAGATCTTTTTGATGGAAGCCATGAACTTTCTTCGCTGGATGCGGCTAGTGCCCAAGGCAAATTTGGGCGTTTGCAAACTATAAAAAATGGTGCAAAGGCCGCTTTCTTCCAAGTCCAGACGAAGGAGGCCTACCAGCGAGCTGTCAACCACAAGACGAGAGTCAAACCTGAAGAGCTGCAGGTTGGCGACTTGGCCTACCTGTACCGCGAGATGAAACAAGGAAAAGCCAAGAAGCCATCAGCTAGCTGGACCGGTCCTGCTACGGTGATCGGCAGGGAAGGCCAGAACTTTTGGTTAGCCAGAGGCGGACGCTGTTACTTGGCAGCTCCTGAGCATCTACGACCAGCCAGCCCGGAGGAGGTCAGTGAAACACTCCGGCTCAAGATGGCGATGAAGGAAGTGAAGAAACTCATCGAGCAGGACGTGTCTGAGGATGAGACCGCTATCGACGAGTCCTATGTCCCAGCAGATGAAGAGCCGGATGTGTCCATGGAAGCAGTCCCAGCTCAAGATGGAGGGCGGCCGAACCCAAGGACACCAGCGCAAGAGGCAGCAGCTAGCAGAGAGCTAGCAATCCGTCAGGCGGCAAAACGCACACACCTGTTGGATGACGTCCCTATGGCCCGACAACAGGAGGGACAACAAGCATTCATGATGAAGAGGTGCATCTCCAAGAAGGGCAAGGAGAAACAATTGGAGAAGGAGCTACCGTGGGGACTCATTCATCCGGATGAACGACCTCTATATCGTGAAGCTGAGGCGAAGCAATGGGCTGAGCATGTGGAGTATGGGGCAGTTCGGCCTTTGAGCGCGGAGGAGAGCCGACACGTCCTGGAGACTGTGCCGAATGAGCGCATCTTGAATTCAAGATTCGCATACAGGGACAAGAATTACGCCAAGAGGAAGAGCGATCCGCAGATCCCTCCGAAGCCCAAAGCAAGACTCTGCATAGCTGGCCAATGGGACCCTGATCTTGGAGTCAAGGACTTGGCGACCGATGCGCTTACTGTGGGTCGACAAAGTGTCATCCTGGCGTTGCAGCTAGCTTTGGCCCGAGCATGGGTGGCATCGGTGGGGGACATCAGGGCAGCCTTCCTGAATGGCATACCAGCACCCAGGAAGCTTTACTTCAGGCAGCCCCGAAACGGGATCCCATCACTACAACCCGAGCAGTTGGTGGAGGTGCTCAAGGGCGTCTTTGGACTTTCTACTAAGCCCGAAACTCTGGTGGACCAAACTATCAAATGACCTCAAGGACCTCGAGATCGAGATCAACGACGGCCGTGTTCTGACCATTCAACAGAACCCTGTGGATCCCTGCGTCTTCATGCTGATTGACAAGGAGGGCGAAGGAAAAGCCCATGTCAGGGGCCTGCTATTGACTCACGTCGATGACCTGATGCTCCTGACGGAACCCGAGGTTCAGCCATTGGTTCACAAGGTGCTCAAAGAGAAGTTCCCCATTGAGGACTGGGAGGTCTCCAACTTTGAGTACGTTGGCTGCGAGTTCGACTGCCACCCTGAGTATGTCAACATTACCCAGGTCACCTATGCCAAGAATCGTGTCGACAAGGTTGACATTATGCCCGACCAGAACGATCAGGATTAGCTTCCCGAGAGCAAATCGAGGAGAACAGAACGTCGATTGGCAGCTTATCCTGGCTATCAAAACAAACTCGACCGGACCTACAATTCGCTGTTTCCCAGGCCCAACGGAGACAGAACTCACCTACGGTGGCCGACCTGAAGTACACGAACAAGATTGTGGGCATGGCAGCCAAGCACTACGATTGTGGCCTCACTCTACATCGCATTGAGGAGGACTCCCTCGCCATTTTGGCCTATCACGATGCGGCCTGGGGCAACGCTCTCTTGGACGATACCACCGTACCCCAAGACGCTTGGTTGGGTGAACATCAGGTGGCTTCGCAGCTTGGAGCTCTGATCGTGGCCGTCGACAAGAAGGCCATGACGAACGAGGTCGGAAGGTTCAACCTCTTGCACTGGCAGAGCAAAGGGTGCAAAAGAGTTTGTCGCAGCACCTTTGCAGGGGAGACCATGGCCTGCAGCGATGCAGTCGAATGTGGCCTGTTCTTGCGGGGTCTCTTTGTAGCCATGAAGACAGGCACCTTGATTCCCGAAAAGGAATGCGGGAGACACATGGACTTCCACTGCATCACTGACTGCAAGAGCTTGTACGACCACATTCACAGAGAGGGCACCCCGAAGGCCCCAGCTGACAAGCGGTTGGCCATCGACCTAGCCGCTCTTCGACAGGTGCTGGCCCATGAAGGACGTCTACAGTGGGAGAAGCAGCACCAGATGAGTGGCGAGGACCTGGTGACCCCTGAGAGGCCGTGTAGACCGCCGTTGCACTGGCTCCCGACTGGTGAGCAATTAGCTGACATTCTCACCAAGCTCATGAAAGCTGACTCCTGGTGGACCCGAGTTCGGGATGGCACAGTAGCTCTGCCTTTTAGAGCTAGCCAGGGGTACAGCTAAAATTAGAGGTTTTTGTAGCAGTGTCAATGTGCGACATCTGCATATGCATCTTGCATGTCATGTACCATGACAGGAACATGCCCGAAACATTTGGGGCACAAGTGTCCCAGTTTTCAGGCGAAAAGACTGTGCTCTCGTTTGCATCAGCATGTTGCTTTGATCGCTGTTTGCCAGTGGCTTCTACACACCATTAAATCCAATTAAATCCCATTAAATCCCATTAAATCACCATCAAATCCCATTAAATCACCATCAACTCCCATTAAATCACCATTAAATCCAATTAAATCCCATTAAATCCCATTAAATCACCATCAACTCCCATTAAATCACCATTAAATCCAATTAAATCCCATTAAATCACCATCAAATCCCATTAAATCCCATCAAATCACAATCAAATCCCATTAAATCACAATCAAATCCCATTAAATCGCCATGAAATCCAATTGAATCACCATTAAATCCCATTAAATCGCCATTAAATCCAATTAAATCACCATTAAATCCCATTAAATCACAATCAAATCCCATTAAATCACCATCAACTCCCATTAAATCACCATTAAATCCAATTAAATCCCATTAAATCACCATCAAATCCCATTAAATCACCATTAAATCCAATTAAATCCCATTAAATCCCATTAAATCACCATCAACTCCCATTAAATCACCATTAAATCCAATTAAATCCCATTAAATCACCATCAAATATCATTAAATCCCATTAAATCACAATCAAATCCCATTAAATCACCTTCAAATTCCATTAAATCACCATTTTGAATGGTTCCATCAGCCTTTTCCATGGTGCTTCTGACCTCCACCTGCGCTGCACCAGTCGATGCCCATCGGCCCCGCCTTGTTGTCCGGCGCTTTGGGGCTCGCCAAGACACAGAAGGACGGACGCCATGCCAGGGGACACCGGATGGGGCGGTTCCGGGGGTGAGATAACGACAACAATAATGATACAATGATAGTTGATACCCTCTGGTAATTTAACGTAGCTATTGAAAATGACCATTAATAGTGGATTTTCCCATTAAAAATTGTGATTTTCAATAGCTATGTTAAATTACCAGAGGGTAATAATAATCCAATAATAATCCATTATAATCATTTAGATCTACATGAATCAGTTACAACGATAACCATGAACATCCACCAAAATTAGAATCATTTATAACTGATTTCGCCAGCTATAAACCTCCATTTATAAGATGACTTTCCAGCTAGCCATGTTTGATTATCGAAGTGGTTGAATAAAATGGGTGATTTCTAATGATCCTAATGCGAAAACAGTGGAAAACCAATGCTGACCTTAGGGAAATCATGGGAACTCAAGTTTGGAAAACCCAGCTGCTGCACTTGCTGTGTTGGCCACTGATGGGTTGGAACAGTCGAATGTTGCTCCGTGTTCTTTGTGGAATCACTTGATAGTGTGTGATAGTCCGAGAGCTATGTAGATTGGAAGGCACATTTCTGGGGCTTCATCAGCACAAGGCTGTAGATTTGAAAACTTGGTGCTCTTGGGTGTTTGCTGACCGCTTGGCAGAGGGGATGAACGTGCACGTGTGCCCACAGGCACGCACATAGGCGTCAATTGCGATAAATTAGAATTTACAATACATAATCCATCGAATGCATTAACCTAAGGAAAGAAACTAATGCACACAGACATTTAGAAATTACTAATTACTGTATCTACAGATTCAACCTATCCGCAGCACGCAGTAATATGTCCATAGATATGAATTGCACGCAGTGTGTGTGTATATATATATATATATAAATAAAATGTCCATAGATATGATTATATATATATAGAGGTACGTATTGTATAATAGTATATACGTATATTTGCATGTATAATTATATATTATATATATGTGTGTGTGTGTATGCATATGAGTGTAATATGTAAAAACACATGGATGGAAAAGCGCGTGCGCCCTTGAGGACTCAGTAGCCCTGGACGTGGATGAGGTCGGACAGTGTCGTGTCATAGGCTTCCAGCGGCTTCCGAGGATCATTGGAGATGGTTTTCCCATGATTTTTCGCAGGCCTTGCTGTATGCACGCTACTTCTTGCCCCAGGTGAAACGGGGGGCTGCCATGGGCTGCCCGTTCCTGGAAAGCCGGTTTTTTGGTGATGTTCGGCTTGCCAATTCTCCAGGTCTGGACGCTTCGGATTCTTATGGTTTTAGAAACATCAATGGCTATGAATCAATACCTATTAATACCATTTTTAGAGGGATGAACATCCATTTACCAGCTATTTTTATGTTCACCAGGGGTACAAGGTTTTGACCCACTGCCAAATAGATTCAGACCATAAATTCTGTATTCCTTGAAAGTTCCCGAAGAACTTTGACACCTCACGACCCCACAATATGCATGTATTATGATCCTGCCAGCTTGCTTGCTCTCCAGCTCACCAGGGCTGTTCCCAGAGCCTGTTCCACAAGCTCCTCACGATGGCCGGATGCCATTGGGGTGCGCCACTCCCAGCTGCCAATCATTTGACGCCATGGTAACCAAATCGCTTCCAAATCTTCCAAACTCCAAACTCGGATGATTATACACGTTTAACTCCGTTTCACTCCGTTTAACGCGTTTGATTAATACATGATCATATGCAGTTTAGATCCCATTTTGATACATTTTATATCATTTGATTCTTGATCTTTTTTGAGGATCCTTTCCAAGCAACGGTTCCGTCAGGTTCCGTCTCCGCCGGGCAGCCGCTGCAGGGAGACGGCGAGCTCCGAATCCTGGTCCGTGGGAAGGTGCGAGGTTTTTCCATGGGAAAAACCAGGGGGAAATCACCAGATGTTGATGAAACATGGGAGAAATTCACCATGAAATTCATTAAACATAGGGGTTTAAACGTGAAACGTGGTGATCGAGAAAAATGATGTTTAACCATCAAACATGGTGAGTGAAGCGTCAACAATGGTGATTTAGCCGGCAACATATGGGGAAATCAGCAGCAAAATGGTGGGTACACCAACCGGCAAAGGGTATTAGGACATACTTTAATCATCTTTAATCATTTGCCGGGGGGAACTCGAAATATTTCTTTTTTGGGCAGGGTACCTAATTTTCCCATGATGCGCAGTCAAGAGCGAAAAAAAACGCAAACAGCATGGCAAAGGCCGTGGGTGGAAGGTAGGTCCAAAACTGCTTGCTGTAGGTGGGTCAAGAAAAAGAAACACGTGCTGGTTTGTGGCTTCAGCTAGGTTTATTTCCGTTTTCTAGATTGAAAACTAGTTTTGGGATACGTTCAGGCTTGGTTTTGGAATGTCTTGATCAAGAGAACATGTGGGTTCAAAACTACGCGCAAGTTTGATTCAGGTTTGGATTTACCATGATTTACCAATTGAAGACAGGGAAAATTACGATAGAATAGGTACAACAGGGAGATTTCAAAGGATTTTGAGCCGGCAGTAGGCAATCACATCAGTGGAACTTGGCCAGGCCGTCAGGAAGCGTGGAGAAGACAAGGCAATTGGAAGAGTCAGTGAGTTGCTAAGTTGGTGAGTTGATATTGGTTGATGTCGATTGGTGTCGGTTTATGTTGCTGGAAATTGGTTTATGTTCTGATGTATGTGATTTATCTATATTTATCTTGGATTGGTGGCTGGAATGTGTCCGTTAAATGGATTGTGGGCTTGCGAGCCACGCTGCGATGGGGAGTAGCTTATTGACCAACTACAGGGCCAGGTCCACCTGTGGGTTCCTGAATTTCGCCTGAAACCACCGGTTGGCTATGGGGGTCTTTCCGCAATTGTCACTTTACCCTTTGGTAAACATACAACAGCGACGATTTTGACAATTCTTGGAAACAACACTTTTTCATACCACCCGCATGTTTTAAAGAGATTGATAACCGCCTGGCAATTTAACACAGCTATCGCTACAGAACATCACCGTTTTTCATGGGT
>Ga0126342_10006659_pt1 | contig 20524 bp, 18 predicted proteins | sample Cyp1metagenome_FD_92528 | JGI IMG/M metagenome (GOLD analysis project Ga0126342, IMG submission 92528) | Coral microbial communities from Lord Howe Island, Old Settlement Bay, Australia - Cyphastrea 1 metagenome | ecosystem: Host-associated > Invertebrates > Cnidaria > Coral ...
ACACTTGGCTAGCCGCATATGGCCTTATAGCCCTCCAAGATCTCAACATAGCCCTCCAAGTGGCCCAATACGCCTGCACATGACCCCAGATAGGCCCAACATAGCCTTGAAATGACCCAATATTTTGCTTTTGGGCCAAGATAAGGCCAACATATAGCCCTCCAACTGACCAAATATGTTGTCTTGCACCTCATCATCTGAAAGACCAAATCCCCAGAGCCATGGCCTCTTCACTTCTGTGGACCGATTGCGATATTGAATGAACTTGCGACGCAGCACATGATGTTCTTCCCAAGCTGAAAACGTAGCGCCCAATCGAGGAAATCCTGCGACCTCACTCCTCAAGAAATTGATGGAAACTGCACCACGAACGCTTTTGCTTGCAAACGTTCGAGGAATGTGATCAAAATGAATTTCAGTGAACCCTAATGCATGAGCAACCCTAGTCAGAATGCTCGCAAGTTTGGCATTCAACTCACCAGTAGCATCAAATGAAGAGATCCGGGCATTATCTCCCCAAGGCGTAAGGAGAACCGGTATCCAGTGTGAGTCAACACAAAAGGCACCAACCAGTTGTATTCCTTCCGCTCGGATCTCAGGATGCGTAGCCGCCCAGTCCGTGCAGTCAAACGAGTTGGGATCAAGCCAAGCTGCCGCAACAATTGGTTCAATAAGACCAATCCTCTTTGGCGGAAATTCATCCCCACTCAAGCATTCTGCATCCAGCTGTTCCAGGTGGAACAGAATTTCATCATCTGCCATCACCCCAAGTTGATTTTCTAAAATTGACAAGCGATCACGTGCAGAAAGGACCTGATTGCGAACTGACCAAAGCTTTGTGGGATTTTCAATCACTGGCGGAATGACCTGCAGCATCTGATTGGGATCAAGTGCAACCAGCTCAGCTACACTCCATTCTACTCGGTTCCAAAGTTCACGACTATACGCACCAACATCAAAGAGCAAACTGAGACTGACCCCAGGACGATCATCCCCCGGATCTCTTGCAAATTGCACTGGACGAATCTCAGACCTAACTTGGAAGACCAAAGTCCCATCACGCCATAGAGGCCTACCATCGGGCATTATAGGGAGTGGCCCGGATTCCCTTGGAGACAAGCCATCTGCATCGGGAGCAGGCATGGCATCAACCGGAACACCTTCAATGACCTGAACAACGTTGGGTCTGGGCGACCTGGACCTGGACCTTTCAGGTGGAGAATCCTCGACAACTCGAGGGGAGTCGTCAGACACTTCACTTACCAGATCTGGATCAGACTGCGGAGAAAAAACATCAAAGATCCGTCCAATCGGACCATCACTTGGCAAATCTCTGTCTTGAAACGAAGGGTCACAAAACGGGATTTCCTGTTCAGCTAGGGCATTCTCCTCAGTGTCTCCATCTTCATCACCTGACCCCCAGATCCATGGACGAACAACAAACTCAGATTTGTGCAAAATCTCCGTGAACCCTTGACGCAGTTTGGCATGGACAAGGTCAGTCTCTGCAGCTGTGACCGGGAGCTGAAGGCCATGGAGCGCACTTCGGAGAAAATGAATTGCCAAGGCTCCACATTTCTCAGTCGTGGGTGCAAGTCGCTGTTGTCTCGTGACCAAGAACGTACTAAATCCTAACTGGCGCGCAAGAGTTTCCAGGACAGCATTCAAACGGGTGTCATTGGCAGGCGCATCCCATGTGCGGATTGTGACATGATCTGTGATTTGCTGGGCACAAAATGAAACTAAACCCAATGCGTGTTGACACGACAGACACCGATAACCTGGATTCCGGCATCAAATACTTTCAGGTGATCACGGGCCCAGGCCTCTGAGGAAAACGCATGACCCTCAGAACTTCATGCGAACTCGGCGAGACAGATGAGGCAGGGGCAGTGAGAAGCCCAAGGTGAAACGCAATTTCATCATCAGCCCAAAAAGACCCTTGCACCTGCAGCAGAGAAAGGCGTTCCCGAGAGACAACAAATTGTTGCCGCAATGCACGGAACTTGTTGTGATCATCAAGCCTGGGCACTCCCAGTCGCAAAAACTGATTTTCCGAAAGCATCAGGAGTGCACTGATCTGACCAGTGCCAGCAGGATGAGCAATGGTGGCCTGAGTAGAGTCCAAATCATGTCGATGCACATCTTCTGCAACCCAGGGTAGTGTAGGCGACACCACCGGCAGTGACTGGCCCTGGGCCTGCATGTCAGAGAGCTGAACACATGGCACATTGTCACGCACATCTCCCAAACTACCTTCAGTGACGGTATCACCATCTACGAATGCATCTGGTTGCCGAGCTTCAAACCCTTCACCAGTGTGTGGTAGGCCATCAGCATCAAATGACATTCCTTGGCCATCAGAAGCAAAGAAGATCTGGACCTGCTGGCTTGCTTTGAGAGGTTGATCAATTTCCAAACCCTGGCCAAAGTGGTCACAAATGTAAGCAACACGCATGGCCCCTGTCAGTTTGGCATGAGCAGCAAGGACATCAGCAACTGTCGAACCTGCCTGAAATCTGAAACTCAGACAACTACCTTGAGCATCTACCAGCGTGACTTCCGTCACACCAACAGAAAAAGAGGCATCACACTGTGGTTCTACAACTGGACTCTCATACCACGGAGTTTTCGTGTCATCAGGGACGGCAGCCGGATGCTGAGTCATTTGTGTCTGGCGAATTATCAGATCCCAGACAGCGGCAATTGAGAGGTGAGCATCACTTCGATCCCCCCACTGAGGTGGATGAACAACTTGTTCAAGAGACAGACCCTTGATTGGTTTCCAGAAAGCAACCATTTCGTTGAGTTGGTGATCTTCAATCATGCGCGTGGTACAAGGCCATACCTCCTGACATTTCATGACCAACCAGGACCGGAATGCCACAAGTTGTGACCATGGACTGAAGATCACCGAGTCCTTGGACAAAACTTCAACCCTGGACATGATAATGGCAAATATCCATGCAGCTTGCAACGGACTAGCGATCTGGCCAATACCTGACAGAGTGAGGCGTACATCAAGGCCAAAATCCAGTGTCGGATCCATGCCATTGAGCGCAAGTGCTTCAGAAGGGTGCACATGTCTGATGGGTTGGGATGCCAAACATTCAGAGCAACTAGACACCAACAAGCCAAAGAGTCCCTTTTCATGGAGTCGCTGTGCTGACAAACCGAAATCCCTACAACCACAAGGACATGCTCTCAACTGCGATCCCCAGGCATGGAGTGCAGTAGGCGCCACACCATTGGCTGTTAACATGTGCTTGGGGTAAGCCCCATCATTGACCCCAAAAGCTTGGCATTCCCTCTGATCCAAACACAACGCCATTTCATCCCTTGGATCCAAATGTAAGGAATGAGACATTGGACCTTCGGCAAACCCTTGTGAGTCAACCATTCAGTGATACCAACTTTCCCAGGCTAGGATCGTAGATTACCCACCAAGTCCTATGGCGTCTGCATGGCCAGACGGTTTGCAAGTCTAAGTTCGCCACCTCAACTCGATATTGCATCAGTTGGGCAAACTGATCGATCTGCTGCTGTACAAAGCTGTCACTACGAGCCGGGACTACACACTCTAGGACCAAAACACGAATCTGCAAGAAAAATGCAGCTCGGAGCACATGCGGAAGCGTTTGAGCACAAGGGTCACATCCCCCCCTTTGGTCGCCTAGTTGCGAAAACGGCTGACATGAGTAGCCTGCACTCATCATGGCTGCATGCTCACTTTTCTTCCACAGTTCGGAAATGACCTGCGGATGTCCTACCTCACCAGTGACTACCTCTGCATTGGAATGGACCTGATGGAGCTTTGTCATGCGGGGATTTCTGTCGACAGCCACTGTCGTCTGCACACCAGTTGCTAGTGCCCCATGAGACACTCCTCCTATCCCACTGCAAGCGTAGATGAGCTTGTAGAAGTCATACCACGTATGCTTTGTGTGGCACAGGACTTTGGTTTCCTTCCCAACCTCCAAAACAGGCACAGGAAATTGTCTAACCACCGTCACATCCAGCAAAGTCAGACGGCACAGTCACCTTCCAACAGTCCACAGACCTGTGCAACACCACCAGTATGTAGGAGCCTCACCAAATGTCTCTCGTGATTCGGGTCGAAGACCATCACATCGACCACCACACTCACAACACCTCCAGCATCAGTCGAACCGATGTCCATGATGGGGTCCATGGCAACCAGGCGACCCAGGACCCTCAACGATCGGCGCGCACAGCCGCACCTGCTGGTAGGTGTTGAGCCCACGGCTTGTTCCAAACCACCAACCAGTAATACACGAAGTTCTCTCGGCTTTTTTTGTTCTCATGTTTTGATCAACATCCCAGCAGGACCAACAGCAACATAAGAGTGTTTCCGCTAGCATTTGCTGCTAGCAACTGCTGGCTTCAAACGTCATTCGCGTCTTTTTTGTTCCTCTTTTTGATACAACAATATCTCATCATCATTTAAAAAAAACATAAAAAGATTAGTGATGAAGAACCATATAGGCCTTGCAGCGCTGGCTCCCAAATTCCATGGTCTTGCGTAGGCAAAACAAATGGTGTGCCCTCTCATCTGTCAAGATCCGGCTCGTAAATTACAAACATTCCCATGGCTGAGAAATCTGAGAAGCATTTAGTGACATAGTGGATTGGACAATTCCAAACAATTCCGCTATTGAAGCCAGGAAACAAATTCGGATGAAACCATTTCCGAGCCTACGAGGTCTCGGCCGCAAAACCAATACAGTTCATTGAACAACTCCAGCTGTTTTACCATTGCAACTGATATTTTTCCCGGTTTTGTATGGTTTTCTTTCAAACAAAAAGCTTGCACATATATGCACGTATAACCTTTTTAAGCCAGTGAATGCCAGCCATATGAGTCATATGATGTGCCTTTAAACCAAACATCATTTCGCGAACAGAACGTGCTTCGAATCCAGATCTTTCCTGCACAGCGAAGTGGATGGGTTTTCCAGCAAAAAAACCAGGGGTGCCTTACCAAAACTCGGGTGTTTTACAGAAAAACTTATGGCATAAATGGAGAAAACGATCGTTTCGAACTGCTGAACTTTGAAAATTACAATCAACACTGACTGCCGGATGGTCAAAATCGCAAATCGCTGTGCCTCCAAGACCTTTACTTGTGGGGGACTGGGGCACTCGCAACTTCCAATTAAACAGCGTTCAAAACCCGAAATGTCGTCCACTGGCTGGTCCATTGGAATTCCCATGTGATACTTTGATGCGACCAACCTTTTGTTTATATCCCACCTGAAAATCCTGAAATACCTTATCAACCAGGGTCTTGATCACGCTCAATTTTAGTCTACTGTATGGCTTCAGCCACTATCACCACATCCTTCGGCCTGAATGGAGCCCCTGTGTCATTGCACCCTGCCATACCTGTAGCCGGTCATTGACTCCTAACACCTCACAAGTGGGGGAAAGTGAGAAAATGTGGGAAAATAAAGGGCAAAAAATCACGACAGATCTCCCGATCTCCCCCAGGATGGTGGCAGTAGCTAGCCAGGTCAGCGGTCAGCACCAAAGGTTCTCCATGTTCTAAATTAGCCAGGCAGCGAATGCCAAGTTGAAGACTTGGCCCCGAAATTTGGCGAATGTCCGGCCTGACAGTGCCAGATCGTTTTTGATTGTGCGGGATTCTTTTCTGCCAAGTGTGGCATGTGGCATACGTGGATGATAGTGGATGCATAGTGGATGCATAGTGGATGCATCATTCGGTATCATGATACAATTATATACTAGTACATACAATTACCATGTAGTTGCGAACCCACGTAAAGCCTGGATGAAATTACCGGGGGCATATTAACATTTCATAATGTTTCCGTAATGTTTCCGCGGATTGTTCAGCTCAGCTCAGCTGATCTCTGCCACGCTCCTTTTTTGAAGGTCAGCTTCAGGCTGGGAAACCAACAGCCGCAGCAACTGCAGTGGGAAGGATCCGCTCCCTAGCACTCGGCCGCGCGCTGCGGCCACGATTTCAAGCGCTTCCCAAAAATCCATAGCTTGATCCAGCACTAAGTGCGAGATGACTACTGCCACTGAACGATTGCCTGAGGGCCACGGAGCAGTTCCCCCATGTGTCTTTGGGTCAATGGGGATTATCATTCCTATAGGTTTTACGGATGGAGATGGATGGAGTGTAAAATTGAAACAATGGGTTCGAACTAGTTCCGAGTCAGCCAGTTGCCTCCTACAAAGCAATGCACCAGTGTCCGTTGATCCTTCATCCGCTGCAGCCAGGGCCGTGCAGCTTCAACTGCCTCTGCCAGATTTTCACTCGGATCATCATGCATGGCAAGATGCATATATTCCAGTCCCAGCCTTTCATAAATCTGCTGGCGCCGTGGAGATAGTGCCTCTTCAGTGCAATTCAGCACGGCCTGGATCTGCTGTTCCGCCAGCCAATGCTCATCAGCTGCATCTGCTTTACTTCCAATCCAAAGTTTGGGCCCAACTGCAGCAGGCCTGCGCGCCAGTTCTCCAAAGTCATCCAGCTCGCAGCTTGTGGCCGCTGAATCAATGATATCCTCTGGGAGCTTAAACATCGCGGAACCACCCAAGACTAGAAATATCAACTATGTCAAGAAGGACTGCCCCCCAAGACATTAATCACTTGGGAGCGATCCTTTTTGTGTATGCAACATGGAAATGCATGAAACATCCACGTCCATTTTCAACAACTCCATGAGTTTGGAAAAGGATGAACCACCTGTCCTTCATCCTTTTCAAGTCCTCCACCTCCTCCGGGCTCGCCCAACGTTCTGCCAACAAGGCCCAAACGCGCTGCTGGCGCTGGCAGGTGGCTTCCGCTTGATCTTCGCTGGCCCTGTCGAAGACCACTTCGAGGTCACTTTGATCCTGGGCTGGGCTGGTTGGTCAAAATGAGATGTGGAAGATTTTGGGGATCATCAATTTTGATGGCAAAAACATCTTCACGAAATTGAAATCATCATTACTGTATCCCGGGTGCGAGGGAAATAGCGGGAAATAGAATCGATATGAATCGATCAGTTGTAGATCGTGCTCTTTTGGAAACCAGCGGGTTTCCATACCCATGTCGTCACAGTGAGGTCGCAACCTTGATATAATGTATCCAGGAAAAAAAGTATGGTGCTCCAACTTTTCCATGGTTCATCGTATCAATCAATATGTTTCCCATTTTGATGCCATAAAATGCGGGTAGCCTCCGGCAATCAAACAAGGCAATGGAAAATCCCCCACTGATGATGATTTTCCATGATTTTCCCATTAAAACCTCCATTTTTGGGATGTCCAATTGCCAGGTTTGATGACCGCAAAAACCATGGTTTTCAGCCGCTCCTGGTCGGCTTCCCAGGCAGCCATTCGGGCTTCGAAGTCGGAGACGTCACCGACGTCACCGTCGCTGTCTTCGCTGCTTGACGTATCTGGTGCCATGGCTGCCATGGAATGTCACACTGACCTGAAGGCTGGGGTATCGATAATGGAGATTCTGCGGCATGTCATGGGATGTTCCTTGGGTAGTTTCACCAATGCTCGAGCTTTCACCCGCTAGGCTGTTTGCAACCTTGAAGGCTTTGATCCTGGCCTGACTCAGAGGGGTTGGCAACATCAAGAAACCCAGTATAACCCAGTACCATCGAGAATGAAGATCAAGCAAAAACATGCTTCCTACTAGTCAATGAGTACACAGAAACAAATCCCTGTGGATCGATGAGAAATCGGTCTGCAAATGGAGAGATCTCCTCACAGTCACTCGAAAGTGACAAAGTAAGTCGCCTTGAGCCAAGCTATATGTGACATGACATAGGCTTCGAAACAACATCTGCTAAGATCAATCAACTTCAAAGAGGTCTGGAGCATTCTGGAGCCCCGCCTCAGGACGTTGCCGTGATTTTTTCTGGCGCCCTTTTCTGCCCTGCAAAGGGTGATGGGGAACACAACTGATTGGTGCCTACAAATCCCCTGAAGAATACTTCAGTCGTTGGGGATTGCCATCACAAAATGGCAGGGGTAGAAATGTTTGAAAGCACTTACTAGATCAAGATTGTCTGTCACGATCCTTCACGTATCTTTCTTTCAAACCGCTCAAGTAGAAGCGATGTGCTGAAAAATGATAGACATCGAACCTACTGTCACCAAACAGCCTTGGCCAGAGATGTTTGAATTTGACCATTATTCATTGCAAGCTACGCGCAACATGGAGCAAACAACGTTGGCAATGTTGGCAAAGAAACCATAAACATTCGGGTACGGGTACTCATGGACCTACAGATTTGGATCTCTCTGGTCATTTGGAGATATCTGGAAGATGGAGGTTTCCTATATCCAAAATTGGGGTAGCCCGTACCCAGCATCTGTTTTACAGTATGATGTTCTATTAGGAACCATCAAGGGGAAAAAAAAAAATCTGAATTTTCGGTTCTCCAAAGGCCACCTCGAGCAGTGAGACCGTGCCTGTGTGACTGCGACGGTCTGGGTGCTTCCAGATGGGGTGCCATAGCCCTCCCCACAGAAGCTGAAAGGTCAATCCCTCCATCCATGTCCCATGTCTCAAATACCGAAGCCTGGAATACCTGGGTCATACAGTACATGCTGGATATATCTGGATATGGTCAGTTTGGTCCTCAGAATTTATCAGAACCACCTGCACCACCAAGGCTCCTCCGATGTCTTCCTGTTTGTAAGGGCAAGGTCCGGCCTGAAGTGGCTGGAGGATGCCCCGTCCAACATGTCTTAGCCAAGTTGTTGAAAAACCTTTGGACCTAGACTTAGACTTGACCGATACCTCTTGATATTGGCAGCCTCTGCAGTCTGGCTGGTGGATTCGTGCCATCACCCATAATTAATTAGACTTTGATGCGGTCAACTGGGGTATTGAGAGCAGAACATTATAAATATTTCACATCTGTTGACTGTTGACCTGTTGAAATATACATGATAGGTAAATACAATTAATACAATATAGAGATCACACAACCACCGGCACTATTGTTTTCCGCGCTCCACTGATGCTTGCACGCTACACGCAGGCTGGATGCAACTTGATGTTGCCACAGCCCGGGAAGGGCTACACAGCATTGTGAAGGACAGCTATTTGTGGACGCATGATGTGACGACACATCGCGCATCAACACATTTGTTCAAAAGGTATTGGCCAGAAATGCGAATGATAAACGTTAGCAGAACTTTGGATTTTGGGGTTCCATGGCCAGCATCTTTATGTAATATATGTGTGCGTATTGCATTTTTGGTTTTATGATCTTTATTTAGTAGTAATATGGCTAAAAAAACAGCTATTACACATATATATATATAGCTATACATAGGTTAAATACATGTGCCCGTGTTCTTTTTTGACATCTCCTCAGTCTACTGGTAGGACAAGCCAGTGTGGTGAGGATCTTTCAAGCTCAGAAGCCAACCGTTGGGAAACTACCTGGCAGTGAGCGAGGAAACTGGTGCGGGAACCGCAGCATCGAAACTACACAATGCAATAACTGATGCATAAGACGTCAGACCTCATGATGCTATATGATACTGTGGCTTGTGTCCAATCTGACCATCATAGGTACAGTGTTTCTTCGAAGCGACAAACTGCATCTTGAACCCAAAATAAAACAACATCTTGAACCCGCTTGGACACTGCATCCTCCTAACAGGTCCTTTAACAACAAGGCTTCAACAACCCACAAAAAAAACTATATATATATACACATACATACATGTACATACATACATACATACATACATACATACATACATACATACATACATACACACATACATATATATATATATTCGTATATTATATTTCATATCATGATATAGCATCATTGTATATTTCATAAGCAATGATGGTTGTGGACATCAGAACGCATCGGTGTCCATTTATTCATATTTATTCATATGCCGACGCACTTGCAAAGTCTTCCACTTGCTGCTTCAGCTCGAACAGTTGGCCTCGACCAGAGGTGACGCTCACGTGGTCCGTGAAAAAAAAAACATGTACGGAAGAAATGGATAGAACATGATAGAAATGGTGTTACTGTGCTCTTGATATGATGTTGCAATCCGTTTGAAATTTGTGATGAATGGATATGAATCTCACATTCTATTCATGTGTAGGTAGGGTTGTGTGTTCTTTTGCCTTTGCCAATAGTATTTTCTCTTGAGAGAAACATACTGGAAACTTACCTGCCGATGTCCTACAGTACATACCAATCTTCTTGGGTTTCGAAGCAGCATCCTCAAAAGCACTATGTGCAATCAAACAAACAATGGTCAGCATGCACCAAGAACAGATAAATACAGATAACCACAGCTATCAGCCAACTAAACTCATCTTTATTTCACACCCCAAAAAAGATCAAAAAAGTATATGTTTATGTCAAAAATTGATAAAAAAAATATGGGGCAACACGGCACCCAAACACTGCCATTACACCGTAGCAAAATAATATGGTTCTGCCATTTCCCAAAAGTGTAAAGATGGCGCCGACTTTTGGAAATTTGACACCTCAGGGCCTGATATCTCATTGCCCCGTTTCATAGTTGGTTACGCCATCTATGCCAAGAATCTCGCAAACCTGAAATCGAGATGTTTGATGTTTGATGATGTTTGTTTTTAATGTTGCTCCCACTGGCCACCATGCAAAACCTTTGAAATGTCTCCAAGTTGGGGGTTGCGCCATCGCACCATCTATTCCTGTATTTTTGGGTTGGGTTTGCAGCTCTTGCCACGGGAATGTAGCACCTATTCCCGCGGTGTTTTGGTGAAAGTATCTGCCACATCTGCCACTGTTTCTGTTGGGAAAATCAGGTTTGAAAGATTTAAAACCCCTCAATTGGCCGCCATTGGCCCCCCAATGTTCAGCTTCAATTCAACCAACTCAAGGAACCTGGTGGGCTTTCCTTCAAGACCTTCTTGAAGTCAACGATCTTTGGGCCGCTTTGTTTTTGCACCTCCACCGCTACATCCACCGCGCTACCGATGAACCTGATGGGAAACCCACTGGTGCACCAAGCAATGTCAACACAGTTCGTTCAGAAATTTCAACTAAAAAATCATCATGCCCATCTGCAACGTTTTATTTTTTTGTAAATAAATAAAATTAAATAAATGCATATAATATATAATTATATATATAATATGTATACTAGAACCTACCATCACCTAGCAACTGGATTCATACATATTCAATGCATTTCTGTGTGTTGGTTTCAACCCCCCAAAACATAATTAGTCAATACGGATCATCATCCCAAATATGGTTGAATATCGAAACACCCTTTAAAGATTTGCAACCAGCCAGATAAAAATGATAATCGTCCAATTCTGAGAAAGACACCTCATCACAGTCAATCCCCATCATTTTATGATATTTTATGGTTAGCTCCCCAGGTTTCTTGATTAAATAGCCATACGGTAACTACCAACCAGGAATGGTTTCCCGAAGAACCTGCCCCAGGTGGTCAACAAGGTACTGACCGATCTTCACAAAGTCCTCCTCCATTAATCCCCGCGACGTCATGGCAGGAGTGCCCACGCGCAAGCCGTTGGGGTTCATAGCGCTCCTTACAACGTCTATCCAATTTGGGGATCATGTGGTTTGTTACTCACTGAGATTCTGGGGGGCACCTCAGCTCCTTGGCTCCACATTTAGGGTATGGGTGGATATATAGAATTAACCATCCCTGGCTACAGCTTCTCTCAGTCCGGGCTATGTTTTTTTTCACACTGATCACGCTGCAATCACTCGAGGCAAAGTCAGGTTCAAATCTGCCACCGCCACTGCAGAGACTTCCTAAGCAATTTGCCAAGGTCAATGGAGTCAACTCGCAGCGACGTCAGTCTTAGGATCGGCCCTTGAGGCGTGGCATAGGTCGCCAAAGGCTGGGTCCAGCATCACGACGGTCGCCATCGCAGTTCTGATCACCGATTGATCGGTCTTTCACATCTTTCACTTCACACGTTCGAAACAAAGGACAGTGTCGATCATCCAACTGCATGAATTTCCTCCACATTGTCTTGCAAACATCTCGCATCTCTTTGATTTCCCCCACATCTTTGGGCAGCACGCGTAAATTGCACTCTGGGCAGAAGACTTTCATCTTGAATCGCACCACGGGGGCACAGCGAACCAGAGCGCCGCGAGACTTCCAAGTCATCAAGACACGCAGGCCATGGCTCAGTGTGCACAAGGTGATCTACTGAAATGTTTTGCAAGAAATCTACTGAAAGTTCTCAGTCCAGCTAGGCTATTTGATTCTGCCATGTGATTTGCCTAGGGTGATCTCATGTGAAACACAGACCATGTTCCATCATTTTCCAGCTGCAAAGTAGTAACAATAGGCCAGGATGGGTTGAAATATTGTCAAATGCCCAAGGGTTGCAGGGATGCAAACAGAACCACATGTTTACCGTCTCTTTCCGCTGCTGCTGCGATGACGAGGATGACAATGGGATGACAAGGAACATGACATGAAACAACAAAAGCATCAGTGAGTCATCATTGTCCCCCCCTTGTCCAATCCATTTCAAACAAAAAAAATCAGCATTGCTGCGCTACAATTGCACATGACAAGCCAGGGTGTTTTTGGTTCAGCCACGGCTCTTGTCTCCAGGAATGGTGTTCTTGTTCAGAACGATGGAGGCCTGTTCGCAAACAGCTTCTGCCTGCGCTGCTTGGACATGATCCACGATGATGAAATGATCAGGGCAGATCAGGTCATCTTGGACAGAACATGAGGGAAAAAAACAGGCCATTTTATGGCCTGTTTAGGATGCTGTCTCGCCAAATTATAGCAAATGATGTTGTTCCAGAAGTTCTGTTCCCGGAAGTCATTTTCGCATCGGTTTCATTGAAAAAAAATCTGCGGATTGCCTTGGATCCATTGACACCTTTGGAGCGCAAATCCAGCAGCAGGAGGTGGTTGTCAGTGCCGCCAGACACCAAGTTGAACTTGCCTCGGACTGGTCGGACTGGTGATCGCCAGGAAAGTGTTCACTGCGCATCTGAAATGGTACAACCAAACCACAGCAAACCATACTTGGCCAAATGTGATATAGAGCATATATGATGGTACAGGAGTTAATATGCTAAGTACGCAAGACTTTGGTGGGGTGGGAACTAAGAATAAACAGCTTTGGTTGGATATGATTGGATTGTGACGCCTATCACTTTGTAGGGTCTAACAGTTCAACAGTTCCAAACTTGATCAATATAATAACCCCATCCCCCTAATTAATAATTTTTAACAGCCCTATGGTCCCCATAGACATCACTTCATGTCCTTTTTTCACACACTAAAAAACACCATTGTTTCTTGAGGGTTTTTACAACATATGTTGTACCCTCTGGTAATTTAACATAGCTATTGAAAGATCCACCATTTTTAATGGGAAAATCCACTATTAATGGTCATTTTCAATAGCTACGTTAGTCATTACCAGAGGGTAACCCACCGTGGCTCGGGACTTTCAAACACCGAAGTTGCAACTCTGCAATGATTCACCCAAAGCCTTGGCGTTCTTCATAACCTGCCATCGATGGAGAAACCGTCCATGGATCAATGGATTGGTTGTATGGGGAAAATCTGAGACCCGGAAACCAGAGGAATTTTCCCATGAAGATCATGGGGCTTTCCTGTAAAATGTCCCTTAAACCAATCCATTGAATGGAGATACCAAGATGGCGATTGAACATCCGAAAAAATGATAAAAAATGGGGCATCTATGGCAAACTCATCGACGGACATGGGGGGATTCGCCAGATTCGACATTGCCATGTTTGATAGCCAAAGGGTATCTCATGAGCAATCCTGATTGGGACATCTCTCAACAAGACAAACCATCTGAAAAGATTTAACAGCGGAGTAAAGATGAGTAAAGTACTTTGCCCCGATCATATCTGATCCCTGACCACTTAGCTTCCACATCATAAATACTATGTATTCATATGTATTCTATTCTATCCCATTAGATCCCCATAATATATATATATATATGAAAACATAGGAAAACTGTTCTTTCCCACCTGCTGCGTGTAGGTTTTGAACTCGGGTGCCATCGCCTGCTTCAGGGCCACGGCTAGTGCCTTGGTGGAGTTCCCGAACATGTCACATATATCTGGTTTTGTACTCTGTAAATATAATATATGATATATGTCAAATGCAATGAAAAATATGAGACATATAAATAAACATTATTGTTATTATTATTATTATTATTATTAATTTTGTATATATATATATACATAAATATAATTAAATACTTAATTCCTAATCATGTACATACACATATATATATATATACATACACAATCATGTGTATATATGTATATACTATGTCTGCTTGGTTAATACAATACACCTATGGCTGGCACCTCTTGGAGATTGGTCCTGGATGGTCCTGGGCTCCCAGCAGTGATGCTCTGATTGTGGGGGCCACCCTGTAGCCCTGGAAAGACCGCAGCATTGATCCGCTCCTGGGACCGGGTTCCGCCGAGCTGCTGCGGAACGGCCGCATCGATCGATATGTAAAACCGGACCAGTTTATGGAATCGAAAAACAAAAAATGCATGTAGCCATCATTAGGATATTCTAGGCTTTAGGTATGTTGTCATATGTTGTCATGGAAGCCCAACATGATGAAAAACTTGGGGCGTATTGTGGTGTTTTAGCGTGAAACTAGACATGCAATTCAACAGCCAATGCCTCGGGACATCAGACACAAATGTATGATGCGAACCCGTGCGTGTATATGCGTGTATATGTACAGCATATATATATATATTATATAATATATATATATGCCAGGTATTGATCTTGGAAAGAAAACTAATGAAATTCAACATCCAAGTAAGTGGAGTAGACATGGATGCAAATAATGAATACATTGAATACATATAAATAGCTGAGCAGGCCTGAACTCTTGATGAAACTGGAATACTGTTTGGGGCTGTAGTAGCCTGAAACCCTGGTGGGAAAAGGCAGCAAACACAAAGTGCACTGTACACACCGAACACAATTGTTCGATTGACACTTGGTTTAACCAAATCCTCCTGACAATCGTGAATCGTGAACACATCTTCTGCCCAGCAACAGGTAATAAAATTGGCACTTGCCTCCCTTCTGCGCAGAACTCCAGTCCTCCAAGTCATACATAATCGGATTGCCCTTCTTGTCAGCACCTCGTTGTCCTTTCCTAAAGAAGATCATGGCGCCTCTGGGCCCTCGTAAGGACTTGTGGGTTGTGGTGGTGACCACATCTGCATATTCAAAGGGTGAGGGGATGACTCCACCAACCACCAAGCCTGAAATATGCGCCATGTCTGCCAGCAAATATGCCCCGCACTTGTCAGCGATCTGACGCATGCGGCTGTAGTCAATCAATCGCGAGTAGGCGCTGGTCCCGGCGATCAAGATCTTGGGACGGATTCCTTGGCGATCTGCAAAGCTTGTCAGTCTAGAAGTCCAACCAGGAATGCAAGCCATGTTTTTTAAAACGTATTACCGATGTTGTAAATGTATGTAATTGTAATTGACATTATATACGTTACATACCTATGAACGCCAATGAAATCTATGAACATGGATTGATGGCCATCCCCCAATATGGAAAAACAAGTGACACATCTTACAAGTACTGGAAAGGTCCCCCAAATCAAAGGGTTGCCCTATGGCCCTGTGATAAATCATCCTCATTTTCACCGCGCTTCTGAGAGCAAATTTCTCGCACTCGTCGTAGTCAATGAGCCCAGTTTCTTCATTCAAACGATATGGGATTGACTCGAAGTACTTGGACACCATCGAAATCCTCAGTTTGTTGTTCAGGAATGCTTAGGATAATGTTCACATGGCAGCCATGGCCATCATGTGGACTGAGACATGGCAGTTATTGCGATGCTTTTTAGTATCCTTTAATCAACTGGTCCAATTGCCCGTGATTTAGGCTAAGGTAGCTGCCCCTGGATCCCCTGGCCGAGCCGCTTCTTGGTGTCTGTCTGGTAGCCATGGGACAAGTGCCCCCCATGGGGCAGGTCCAATCCCATGATGCGGTCGTGGACATCGCACAGAGCAGTGAAGACCTGAAAATTCGCCGGGGAACCGCTGAGAGATTGCACATTGACGCCCCACCTCAGAGCATCTGCAGCTATCTGCAGCCAACATGGATCCATGGTGCTGGTATATATGCGATCAATATATGGGGGTATATTGATGGGATCCATGTTAGCATATATAACAAGCGACGCAAAAAAAAGCGGCACAAGCGAACGCCTCACCCATATATAGCATACATGGATCCTATGGGACATGGTGATGTTCGTTGAAGCCCACTGAATTAAGCGTTCCAACGAACACCCAACGAACACAACCCAATGATTTGGTCACATATAGCGGGAGGGTGTTGCCCCATCATCACCGTGGAATCATGGAGAATCAGCCACCCAAATGTAAGCCCCCCCAATCATCAGGCTTTATTCAGGGCTTATTCACCACCACTAAGGGCGTATAAAACGCTGGTTTTGGGGTGGTGTGTTTTTGCTCGTTGAATCCCATGACCCCACTTATCACAACTTATAAGCCAGAATTGAATGGAAAATCTGCCGGAAACCTCCGTATCATTCTATGTTCTATTACATTTGATGGTAACAACATGTAAAAACCATGGTTTCCTGCAAAGTTTCCCTCAAACCAATCCATTGATTGTGACTTCAAGTCACTGTGCAGGATCCAATCTGCATGCTTCCAACGCTCGCTGTTGACACAGTTTCTCGGCCTGTAGTGGCGGGTCCTGCTGGTTAATATGGAGTGATTGTGATGAAGATTCCAGTGATTAGTGATTGTAATATGTGGTTAATGTGTTTTTAATGTTGTTAAGCAAAATTGTTGTAATGGTTAATGTGGTAACAATGAACAAATCATATTGTTTCCATATGGAGTAACGATAGTAACCATGGCATTTTTTGGCAATCTCCAATGGTAGCCATGGTAACTATTAGGACTTCATGGGCTTCATGGGGTGGGATTCATCCATTCCTTCGCGAGCTTCGAAGGGCCTGATCAATGAACTCATTGCCACCGTAGTAGCGGGCTCCAGGGTAGCCCTCTGAGTACTTGTTCACCATCACCTCGCTCAAAGGAAACTCTCCGTATCCAGGATCTAAAAAATGAATATAAATTCACCATCAATAGGTTCCTGTACAACTAGGATAACTAGGAGATACAGTAGAAGGCTATGTAAAGCCCTTCCCCCTAATATTATTAATATTAACCACCGCCTCTAGAAACCATAGTGTAGTAAGGGATTTACACCCACTTGGGACCATTCAGGGAGTGTTTAATATTTGGGGGATGGGATCAAAGGCTGTTCAGTCCAATTGCCGATGGTCGGCATGTCAAATCAAAGGCGCCCAGGTTGTTGGAGGTAGCGATAACCACTGAGAGAAACACCTTAGTGACATATATTTATGTATACTAATTACCCCTGGTAATTTAACATAGCTATTGAAAATTTCCATTTATTGTTGATTTACCCATCAAAAATGGTGATTTTCCATAGCTATGTTAAATTACCAGAGGGTACTAATTTCTCACCCATGATACTCATGGTGGGTCATGACACAAACATGCCAAAACCATGCATGAACCTGCTTGTCACATGGGCATAGTCTGAACTGAAATCCGGAGCTCAAGAAAGACATACACATGATCAAACTCTATACCAGTATCAAACCTATTGGCTCCAGGGGTCTAACATGTTCCCGCTGGTCATTGTGCGCACTGTGGACACGGCCAAAAGCGCATCAGAGTGGCCGAACCGACAGCTTCCAAGACTGGCACTGGAGCAAAGTTCTCCTTAGCCGCGGCCAGGCCGCCTACTACCATCCATGTCTGGTAAGCCATCCGGGAATATTGAGGATAGTGATGGATAGTGTATGGTGTTGGGTTTGCTGTCAAAAGATGCTATTCATCCAAAATATCCAAAGGTGCCAGCCACAAAGTGCTGAAATCACTGAAATCCGCAAAAAACATGGCCCTCCCACCACTTTCCGAGCAACGGACGCGATGAGATTCACGCAACGCTTCTGGCGCTGCTTTTCTGCTTCAATGATTCCGTGAACGTCTGGGTCCATCTCCTGGCTTTTTTAGCACAGATCTCCCGGCTGGTGTGTAGTGAGCCTCAAAACATCGGCCAACATGGTCGATTTTAGATCATTCTTTTGGATTCTTTTGCATCATTTGTTTCCCACATGTTCAGGTAGTAAACCACATGGAAAATCCATGATTATGAATGCTTAGCAAGTTTCTCATGAATCTTCCACGCGTTTCCCATGTTTCTTTCTGCAAAGCCCACCCAACTGCCAGTCACCTTCAAAGGCGCGTTCAACTGCATGGCCTCGACCGAGATTGGCCGCGCCGCTCGGCCTAGAGCTGACAGGGCCTTCAAAGGCCGCACACAGCGGAGGGGGCGAAGAGCCATGGCTCCGGAAGGCATGGTGGATGGGCCTTGAACCAAACAGCTACAGGGAAAGATAAAAAAATGGTAACAAATGAAAACATCATAAAACATCTAGTTAATTGATGTTAAAGGATGATAAACCATGTTGGACGTTGGCGGTTCAAATTTAGGACACTTACCCATGTGTTCTGCATGCCTACAAACTGGTGGCGTACGTTTTTGCCTACAAATATGCAGCAGAAAAAAATCAGGTCGGATTTGCCCATAAGCTTTTGGCCTTGCAATGTGTTTACATGTATCTATAGAAGCTGCCTCTGGACTGTCACGTCTTGACCCCTAGGATCCCCTAGGTGACCATTGCTTACCATCCCAACCGCAGGAAGCTGGCGACCCCACACGGACGGGGGAGCCAAGGCATAGTCCTTCAGGTACCCCATGGCTTGCAATTCCTGGCGTCATTTCAAGGTTTTTTTTGAGGGAGCCCACCAGGGACAGGAGGGAACTGAGGCCCACCATGATGTTGGTTGGATTATAAACTCATGAACTGCGCACAAACGCATCGAAAAAATGGGGCAACCCACCAAGGAATGAGGCCCACTGCCAAGAAGGATAGCAGCTGCAGAATTCAGTGGTTGCTTGGCTGCTTGGCTGGTGAAATATGTGAAATCGCTCAATCATTTGGGATAATTTTGGGTGCAACTGACCTTGGCCACGACCGCCACGTTCTCCCTCGGCACGATTTCATCATGTTCGACTTTGAATTGAAAGTGGGTCAGAAAAAAATGCAATTTGGAAATATCAAAATTGGGGCACCCCCAAAAGTTTTTTTTTTTTTCTGGGATTCGGAGCAAATCCCCACGGGCAATGTGAAGCTTCAACAGCTGATTGAACCGATAATTTGGAGCCTGCAGCAAAGTCCTAGAGACCCCAAAATGCAGCAAAATGAATCTAACTGCCCACCGGTAATCAAACATGGAAAGGGGGAAATACATAGAAGTACGCTACAAAGGGATGTAAAGGGGCAATTTCATGGAAATGATACGTATGTATATATATATATATTATGTGTGTGTATGTGCATTTAAGTTTACAATAAATATATATATATATATGTGTATTTATTCATTCATTTATATAGCTATATTTATACAGTATTTAAATGGAACTTTTCCATTGCCATGTTTGATTGCCAAACGATAAAGACCAAATCTTCATCCCTCCCGCTCAGGTGTCCCACCAGGTCTTGTCGAAATGCTTCCACAGTTGGGCAACATACCTGAAATTCATGGCCAAGTTCCGTTGCATCGCTGGTAAGTGCAAAAACCGGCAAGCTGGAGCGGAGCATCACAAAAAATCAGCTACGTATAGATATATAAATAATATAACATAATACAAAGCATAATATAACATAATATAATATAAAATAAAATAACGTATATATTAATATATATATATACACTAATATATATATATATTAATATAAATATATATATGTATATATTAATATATATATATATATTAATATTATAACTATAAGCATATATATAATTACATATATATATATTATATTATATATATATATATATATATTAATTGTTTCCAAAGTTTTCCAAAGATCACAAGCCAACAAAGGTTCCAACATCTTGTCACGACAGGCTGCTGTTTTTTTTCCTCTGTGTTCATGTTCTTCACGTTTTGACTCAGCAGTGGCGACGTTGGAGCCTCGGCATGAAAGAGTGCCGCATCAGCCGATATTTAAAGACTGGATTCTACAATTGACTGAACCCTTATCCTGCTTACATGTCGCCTGATAATCCAAACGGCTCCCAAAAAATGAGCTAGTTCTTCATACAGAACAGTGACAGCAACTTGTTGAAGTGTCTGGTTGCCCACTTGATCCAATCATCGGTTGAATGACAATTGCAAAAAAAACGCAGGGCCCACAGTAAACACCAATTCATCTAGTGATATTGATTTATATTGATTTATATTGATTTATATTGATTTATATTGATTTATATTGATTTATATTGATTTATATTGATTTAT
>Ga0126342_10006660_pt1 | contig 20520 bp, 18 predicted proteins | sample Cyp1metagenome_FD_92528 | JGI IMG/M metagenome (GOLD analysis project Ga0126342, IMG submission 92528) | Coral microbial communities from Lord Howe Island, Old Settlement Bay, Australia - Cyphastrea 1 metagenome | ecosystem: Host-associated > Invertebrates > Cnidaria > Coral ...
TCGGACAATTGCAGTAAGGTGACTTGAGCCAAAAGGGTTTTGTGGTTGACCCTTTGGCTGGAGTGGTACCTGGCTATTTACATGGGGATACTGTCGTACACTGTGGTATAGTCCCCATTCGCAGCATGTATCTGCATACATATACGTATACCTATGTATATATATATATATATAAGTGGGTGTGTGTGTGTGTATGTATAGATGTATATATATATATATATATATGTATATGTGTGTGTGTGCGTTTGTATGTATAGATGTGTTTATATATATATATATTAATATATATATATATATGTATATGTGTGTGTATGTGTGAATATATATGTATACATATGTGTGTATATATGTATATGTATAGATGTATATATGATTTTTTGTGTATATGTAAATGCATATGTTTGTATGCATTTATAAACATATATAAGTATATATACATGTTTCCATATTTATATATATATATATGTGTGTGTGTTCGTATATGTGTATGCATATATATATATATAATATGCATACATATGTGCTATATCTATATATATGTATGTATATATGCATATGCGTCCATGATATGTGTAGTTTTGTATGTGTGTGGGCATGCCAGGAAAGTGGACGAGATGATACATCCACAGCAAAAATCTGCTGAATAAGGCATCTCATTACTTCTCCTGCAGGCTGATACGCACGCCCCAGCAAAGAAGTGATCTTGATCAAGCTAGAGAAAAAACGAGGAAACCCGGGGAAGAAAAAAGAAAAACAAACCGCCACACATTGACATTTTTTTGGTTTCCAGCTTTAGGGGACCAGGGTTAACAAGGGTGGTTGCGAAGCTGCTGTTGGAGCTTTCATCATACCGCCGGTGTCAAACCTTGGACCACTGCGGCAGTTGCACCAGACCGCCTCACAGAAGCCGAAATGCAATCGCTCCAGAAAGTGCTATATCATCAAGTTATAGTTGCTACATTGTTACATCATCCAGTTATTATAGTTCTATATGTTATAGTTATAGTCAGTTAATTATAGTTGGTTGCAGGTCTCAAACAGATAGATATAGCATCACAGTTTGACTCTCACTTCAAGACTCGCTCCTGCTTTGCATTGGAGGCAGCTCCTGCCAAGCACCTGGATTTATACAAGCAGCTGATCATTACTTTTGAAAGATCCAAGATGTACAGTAGATTCTCTCATAAGTAGAAAGTCACAATATTTTTGGCCTAAATACTCACAACCACAAGGCTTCGGAGAGATTGCCCGTCAAACGGTGGTCAGGAAGAAAAGTTCCTGAAGAATGGCTAGTTCCTGAAGAAGTGACTTTTCCCATCAGACTGCCTGCAACCGGATCGAAGCGCTCCGCTTGATTCAGCTGCCGGTGCCCATCGAAACCTGTGGGCAGTTAGCACGCTTTCGCATGGAACCTGCATGCTCAATTTGAACTCAACTTCCTCATGCCCTTGGAATATTTATCCACAAAAACCGAGGAAATCCGAACTTTGCACCTTGACTCACTGCATGAGTCGCACGAAAACTTGCTGCATCCAGCACAAGGATGATGTGTGCAGAAATGCTCTGGCCAAGCATTTCTTTTATTAAAGCAGCAGCAAATGCACTCTGAATTTTGCCGATTGTCAGTAAAGTAATCATCAGCAGCAGCACAAGCACTTCTCACTGGATTCTCTTGGTCAGCCCCGAGGGTTCGTGCTGGTCATTGGGACGTATTGTATGGAATTACAAAAAGTCATGACGTACGAGTTGCCAGATAAAACATGCACAAGATTCGCACGGGAAGTGAAAAAACATAGATAAAAGTTGTCCTGGAAAGGTGGTACTGCTAGGTCTGACATTGGCATGTTCCATGTCAAAATAAAAAAATATTCTTTGCTTGGGGTTCCGTATCTGTCACGCAGAAAATTGTCGGCACACTTCCTGTTTGCCATTCAAATATCTCATTTATGCCTTTGGGAAACCGCCTTGACACATCATTTTCTGATTCTCTTCAAACGTGCCTCCACAAACAACAATCTGTCCATCGAGAACTGCTGCCACTGAAGCCTTCCGAGCGACTGTGAAGCAAGTGCTTGCCTTTCGGGAGAGTCCCATCGATATTTTCATACCAATTTTTGATTAAATTCATTTCAAAGCCCTTTGACTGGATGCCAGAAAAAAAATGCCTGCTGAAGTAAACTGCAACTATATGAGTAGGTAAGCAAGTAAGCAAGTAGGCAAGCAAGCAAGCAAGCAAGCAAGCAAGGCCAAGCAAAGCCAAGCAAAGCCAAGCAAAGCCAAGCAAAGCCAAGCAAAGCCAAGCAAAGCCAAGCCAAGCCAAGCCAAGCCAAGTCAAGTCAAGCCAAGCAAGCAAAGCCAAGCAAGCAAGCAAGCAAGCAAACAAGCAAGCAAGCAAGCAAGCAAGGAAGTAAGAAAGTAAGGAAGGAAGCAAGCAAGCAAGCAACTAAGTAAGCAAACCTGTATGTCAAATTGCAGAAACATATGCATATTTAGTTTGTACATATTATACAAGAAAAAGCAGAACTCTTTTTTTTCCACACACTTTTTCCGGGAGCAAAGCGGAGGTGTCATGAGATCACTTGCCGAGAATCCTAAGCTGCAAAAAAGGCAAATCAACAGTTTGCTTCGCCTTGGTTCAGCAGAGACAAGGTTTTTGTGCTGGAGGGTTGCCGGCAAGGCCAGCCAGCGATGCCCAGTTTCATCCACAATAAATGCCGCCTTCCAGCGTGGTGGTTGCAAGGCCCGAGAGCATAACGCGCCCGTTGCCCAAGCGGCATTTCACAACCCCTCCTCTGGCAGAAGCTTGAAATCCAACCAGCTCAGCCCCATTTGGATCTTTTCCAAGACGTAGGGCCCAGTAGGGAGCCAGCAAACAATGAGCAGAGCCAGTGACAGGATCTTCTGCTAACCCCGCTCGTGGAGCAAAAAAACGCGAGCGAAAGTCAATCTTTGCCGGTGCAGCTGCTTGATTTGCACGTTTCGCTTCCCAAGCGTCTGAGCCGCAGCCAGCTGTGGTGACACAAACACCGCGGCACGCAAACTCCGCCAGTTTAGATGAATCTGGTTTCATCGCATCAAATTCTCGAGGCTCCACTTCACAAAGGATGTCAAATCTTCCGCGCCCAACAGAGCGCACAGACCCTGGCTGTAAGCCCAAAGCCTTGCTGAGCTCATCTTCATGAGGAAGTGATGGTTTAATTGTGTCTGACATATTCGGCGGATCCGCTGGAAAGTCCAGCTGAATCCAACCAGTTTCTGACAGCTCACAGCTGAGCACACCAGATGCCTTGGTTTCAAAATCAATCCGGCGGCGCTTGGATGCGCGGCCAGTGGACCAAAGAGCATGGGCCGCCCCCAAGGTAGCGTGGCCACAAAGATCAACCTCACAAGTTGGTGTGAACCATCGGAGTGAGAATCGCTGACTGGATTCATCCTTTGAATGCAGCAGCTCCACGAAAGCTGTCTCTGAAAGGTTGTTCTCAGCAGCCACCTTCTGCATCCATTTCGCGTCCCCCTTGCGTTGTGAGAAAACTACCGCTGCAGCATTGCCAGTTCCAGCTTCTGCAGTGAAGGCATCACACTGCACCAGTGGCTCCGTGAAAGCACTACGGACCAAGTCAGGCACCTGGAGCTCAAACCATGGATCTGCACCATGCACTACACTGCTCAAACCCAGGAGCTGAAAGCCAGCCTTCGCGTAAAGCGACACGAGCCCTGCTTTCGCAATCAATGCACATGCCTCCGGCCGAGCACCTGGTGGCAAGGCGGCAACTGCTCGGAGATACTCCCGCAGCATTTCCAAAGCAACACCTCGTCGTCGAAAGCACGCTTTGGTAACAACAGAATGTACACAAAGAAGACGGCCTTCTGGCTCGTGCTTCTCCATTGAGACATGTGTCAAGGAGGTGCCGTGAGCACGTGTACCGCAAACAAATCCCACCAAGGAGTCGTCTTTGTCCACTGCAGCCCAGAAGTAATCTCCAGCCACTCGCTGGCGCAATGCCAGGTTCTCTGGTGATGCAGCCTCATCTGATGGATATGACGCTGCTTCAAGCTCTGCGCATATCTTCACATCCTTAGCCTCCACCAGTCGCAGCCGTAGCTCTGCGCTGGGCCAACCGGGCAAGGTAGCCAAAGGCCGCACCATGGTCTCGGCTGTCTCTAGGCTGTCTAGGCTGTCTCAGCAGTCTCTATAAACACAAGTGTAAGAATAGGTACATGCAACTATAAGTATCAGCAACTTAAAAGTGTAAATATATATATATAAACACAAGTAAAAGTAGAAGTATATGCATGTGCATGTGGATATCTACGCGCATATGCGTATGCATTTGGGCATGTGTTGATGCGTGCGTTTTTGCATTCGCATATGCGTGTGTGCATGTAGAAATACCAATGACCTGAATGTGTATTTATTGGCATTATTGGCCTAATATAACCCTGAGGATTGCCCTTCTAAGACGAAAATTGTCGTCCAACCGCCATTTAGACGGGACTATGTCAGCTGGAGGGAGGGTAAAACATGCAAATCGCGTTTTAATATTGGCTATCTTTGCTATGAAAGCAACTGCTGGCATTGGCTATCTGAGACTTGCCCATTCTGGTCAGTAGCCTCACGAGGCACCGGTAGTGCAGGCACCTGCATCACATCATGAATCGCATGCGATGGCACCTTTCCATACTTTTCGATGCTCTTCGCACTCTGCCAAATATGTCCGTCATACCAAGTTTCGCTTGCTGACCATGGTGGTCCAAATGCAGAATCACAATACAACAGTCTGCGCTGCGGTTCCGAACCGAACCCCAGGTATTTGAAGGCGGATCGAAGCGATGCACATCCGCCAGTAACCTCACTGGTTCAAAGCAAAGAATCATGAATCACAGCAAGGTTCAAGCTCAAATTTCCACGGCGAAGTGGATAAATTTGTGGCCACTTCTGTCTGGACGCTGAGTTTAGTGGCCGAGTGCCGTCATAGCCCCCGCAAATGAAGACTTGACCTTGACCTCCGGCCTGGGACAAAAAAAAAGACAACGCACCGATCCGAGAGGAACAACGATGTGTTGAAGAAGGTCCCCATGAAACTATTCACATGGTATGATATGATTATATATGACTGATGTGACATTGGTGTATTATGTTTTGGGGAGTTTTGGAACTGCCGCTAAGTTGCTGCTAAGCAATCCACTGCCTTCTTGGCGCTGGATGCTTCAGACCCGATGGCTCGAGAAGTAGCACACAAAAAACCAACAGCCCGAACTCCGGCAAAGCCCAGGACTGTCTTGGAAAGCCCCGCCTTGCAGCAATGACTTGCAGGTCTGGGAGGTGCATACATTCATGTTTGGGAAAAATGTGTGTGGATATAGGATGGGAACAAAATCGTTCACGCAACAGGTCTGACACTCTAGAATTTAGGATGGGGCATCGCTGACCAACACCCCGAAGCCAAACTGCCCAACCTCAAGGATTGACCAAAGTTTTGGTTCTCTTTCATCCAATCTATAATTCCTCGGCACTCAACCACTGCTGATTGACGACACCCAATCCAAATACCGACTGACCATACTAGACACAGTCCACCAAGAATCATCCTCAAAACGTATACATGTGATGCGAATGTATTTATGGGTTCTGCTGAGGTTCCTGGGATGTTGTTGACACACACGTTGAAACCGAATTCGATGTAGGGGAGACAGGAAGAAGTCCTGTGCAGGTCAACTCGTCAGGGCCCGTGCTAAAGATCACACGCTCCACCGTGGAATGGGAATGTTGGTTTGCCCCATGCACACGCAGCGACATCGTGTCAGAACATCCCACAAACGTGGAAGCTGTATTCGGGGATTGGTGGCAAGCATCCTCGGTCAAGATTCCCTTTGTGATTACGGTGTCCTGAACAGCCAAGCAATTGCACATGCGGCAAGGCGCACAAATATGAATACATTTTCATTGCACATACCATACGAGTCTGTAATCTGTCTCCTTCAGCGCTCGCATTTCGTCGTGGAGCCTCGAAACTTGCAATTGCAGGCTCGAAAAATTGATATATTCCGCATCGCGATCCATTGCGGAAGGATGGTTTCCACCACCCAATTCCAGTGCAATTGCGGGTGCAACTGTGATTGCCAAGCGGATTTGTGGCATTGAAAGTTTACGCGACGATCAATTGCAAAGTGGGGTACTCGGACCTGTTCGTGCAATTTCCGTGCTGCACTGCAAATTGTATGTTTCCCGTTTCCTTGTTGCGGGCAAAAAGCGCTACGGATCAAGGTTCGGATTTGCTTCGCAAAATGGTTTCCCAACTCCAGATGTTACACTGACCGCACCAACGTGTCCGTTTCTAGTTGAAAACTATTGGAAAAAACATCCTTACGTTTCGTTAAAAAATTCACCCGCCAAACCAAACGCCAAAATGGCAACCAAGTTCCCCGGGGGGAGTGGGAACACGCACGTTTTGAAAATCGGCCCGAAATCGTCCAAATGCACCGTTTCGATCCGACATGGCCGCAACATTGGCCCGACTTCTAGTCTACTTCGGCCAGCAGGCCCCAACTTGGCCCAACTTCGGCCGAATTTGGCTCCAAGATGGCGCAACTTGGCCTCAACCCGGACCCATTTGGCAGCAAGCTCGGCCCAAGTTGAGGTCCATATGGCTTCAAAAATGAGGAACATCGCTGGCCCAATCCGAAATCTTCAAACAGTCCGTTTTCACCCATATGTTCATGTATTTTCCGCGTGTTTTTGCTACCAATGACGCTTCGTTTGATGCAGCGTTCCCAAGTTGGAACCAAGTGACTAACTGGCGCGAGTTCGGCGCAAGTTACGCCCCACTTTCGCGCAAGTGGATCTTGTCATAAAGCCAAGGGCAGCCAAGTTTGACCCTACTCGGCTTTTGTTGGGTCAAGTAGCCACATGTCCGGACGGTTCACGTCGCGAAGCAAATCGAATACGAGTCACCTGGGAGCACTGACACAACCACGAAAAAGCGGGCAATGATGACGCCAAACCATACGAAAATGCAGGAATACAAACACATGAACCTTAAAAATCCAAATAACTAAATAGGTTTGAAATCGTGTACGCTTAAAAAGAACCAACCACTGCAGCAGTGGGGGTGGCACTGGCATCGCACGCATGCTGCCCGAATGGAATTAGTTTTAAAACGTTTGGAAGCAAAGAACCCCTGAATTTCATTTTATTTTTCATTTTTGACGCTATAAGGAATGTCCTTGGAAATTTGTTTTGTTGGTCCCCATTTTGTAGAGCGAAATCTGACTTTGGGTGGTTAACGGAACTCATCAGAATGAAGAACCTGCCACAAATTTAGCAAGGTGTTTGCTGTACAAAATCAGGGCGCCCAACCATTTTTTTTCGGTGCACTTTTTGTTTTTTGTGAGTTTGAGCAACAACTGGCCTCTACAAAGCGGGGAACCTGACATGAGCACACATTTTAGCAGAATGGCTACCTGGAACAAAGCAAACTCTCAAAAATACAAAGGTCCATTTTTTACAGTGGTGATGTGACAGAACCTTGGTCTCCCCTGCAAACCATGAAATTTACAAAAACTAACTTTGTAGAGGCAATTCCTGTTCCACATTTCCAGTTCTTGTTTAATCAATATACTTTCGATTTTTGTTATACACATGAATGTTGTCAAACCCCCAAACCTCCACAGAATGACGAACCTACCGTTTCAGCCATCTACAACATGCAAAATGTTCCCACTACTGAATCAGGAACCTGTCGTTGCACACCTTGCAGGCACTTAGGCTGTCCAAAAAAATGATCTTGACGGACCTTTACAGAATGAGGAATTTGCCACAAATCTAGCACAAAATCAGGGCGCCCAACACTCTTTACTTTTGGTCCACTTTGATGATTTTCAGAAAAACTGGCCTTTACAAAGCGGGGAACCTGGCAGGAGGAAACATTTAAGCAGAATGGCTACTTGAAACCAAGCAAACCCTCAAAAATACAAAGGTCCATTTTGTAGAGTGGTGATGTGACCAAACCATGGCCTCCCCTGAAAACCATGCAAATTGCAAAAACTCAATTTGTAGAGGCAATTCCTGTTCCACTTTTCCAGTTTATGTAAAACACAATATTTTTTACTATTTTTGCACAAACCACAAAGCCTCCTTACAGAATGAGGAACCTGCAGTTTCAGCCAACTACAAAATGTTCCCTCTCCAAACTCAGGAACCTGTAATTGCATATCTTTGCAAGCACTTAGGCTGTCCAAAAAAATTGTTTTGGCGGACCCCCGGGGGTCCTTATAATGGAGTGGAAATTTATCGGGGGATATTTATTACGGTTTTCCAGCGCCAAGACCGCGCATTTCCTTCCTTGTTCAGCGTGTGGAAACCTAAAAACAATGCAGTTTTTGTTTGCCGTGTCACACAAACCCACCGCACCAAACACTTGTGAAATGAGCGTCCCTTCCTGGTATACCACCACGTGAAATTCGGAAATGCCGGTTGTTTTTCCCCTGTTCTGTCGTGCCAACAGTTTGGACCTGCACTGGCGCCCACAATCCGAAACATCAAAGATGCATCATTTCCACATGACAATTTAATCGCAAACGTGTTCTCCTCCCAGGAAACATAATGACCGTGGCCACCCTGCATCTACACGAAGGTTTCCTTTTGGAAAAGTTTGTTTTTTTATTTGTGCCGTATGTTGAAATCGAAGTGGTTCAACCCATAACAAAGTTTCAAGTACGGCAATGTCGCTTACCCTGTCGTACTCAACGTAATAAGAAAAAAGAGGTCGATTTCATTTTCATTTCATGCCCCTTCATGCCCGGACGCCGTGACACAGGCCTTCTTTAGGACACAGGCAAATAAAAGCGAGTTGAAAACAATTAAACAAATTGCTCGATCTTCGAATCCCAACAGGAACAAAGTCTGCCACGGGGTGCTCGGCCGCATGGTTTCCAGTTCAACAACCGTTTCGCCTCTATGTTCTTCGGCAAGCTAGCAATGAACATGGCAAAGTTCCAATGCTGTTTCAAATTCCCGCACGTGTACCCCTTTAGATGCTATCAGGCCGAGTGTATACAAAAAAAAAACTGGTATAAACTGGAATGGCCACATTATGAGGATCTATAAAATTGATTGCCAATAAAATTGATTGCCAACATATTTTGGCCATAAAACCACAAACCAACGTTGTATAAAATGGCCTGGCAACAAAATAAAAAGTCAATATAGTTTTTTGAGGGTATCGATATTGGTGAAAATTTCCCAGAAATAAAAAATGAAGTGTGCAACATCCAAGCAATGATACCGGCGATACCGGTGTAAAACATTGCCACTGTGATGTGCGTTACCTGGGCGTTGTAATACCGATGGTTTCGTCAGTCGCCTCGATGGAGACATTGAAATCGAAATCTAAAATTTATAAAATGCCATTGGCGACGTTGAAATTTTTTACAGCGGAGGATCGGGTAGGGTTGGGAAGGGTTGGAGTTTAAAATCATCAAAAACAACATCCCCCCAAACCGGTTCCACGCACCCTTAACATGCGCACGCGTCAATGCAATCTGATACCGATTTTGTTACACCAGCTAAAACGGGACGGGGACTCCCCAACTGCAAAGTATATAAGGGGGGTCCAACCAACATCTCTTCTGCTGTGTTCAGGGTTCTAACCTGGCCAGGTCACTTTACACAAAAGCTGCGAAGCACTAGCCTTTATAAAAGTGGTTTGCCCGCAAATTTAACCATGAACAATGCTTAGGATGATGCTTGATGATGCTCTGCAGCAACGTTTTTCAATAAAATAATACGACTGCAATCAAAAGTTGTTGTTTTTCTTGTTCGGGGGGGTCCTCATAAGCAGAGGTGCTCATGACCCCTGATAAAAGTATTCAAATCATTCATTTTGATTTTGGCAGTTTCGGAAAAACGGACCGCATGGTTTGGATTTTTATTCCAAAACTGAAAAATTGATTGAAAATTGATGAAATGCTGTTGTTTTTTCACATGTTATTTTTTGCGACTGCGTTGGATGTCTCAAGTTTGACTGGATGTTTTGTCGCTCTTTGATTTTTTAATTTCGGAACGTGTTTTTTTGAATGTTTTATTTGTTTGTTGGATGTTTTTGTTTTTTTAATTTTTGATTATTTTTTTGTATTTGTGTCTTTTGTTGGTTTGTTTGCATGTTTTTGAATCTCTTTGATTTGTTTTACTTCTGGTAAATGCGTTCATGTTTGCGGATGTTTTTGAATTGCGTGAATTGTGTGGAGTGTCTTGGATCGCTTTGCATCGGAAATGCCACAAGCATAGCCTAGATTTGGGTGAAAATCAAATTGTTCCGGCATTGCTCTCAAGAAAAAACATATCGTTTTTTATGATTTGAAGCGGCCAGGCCATTTTTGACAGCCTCGGCGTATGATTTTATAGCCAAAACATGCCGGTTTTCCACTTTAAAACCCCAGCCATGTGGCCATTCCAGTTTACACCATCCTATTCTGTATGGATTGAAACAAAAACGATCCAAAAGAGGGAATTAAAAAGAAACGACTTTCAATAGTTATGAACGGAAATCTGTAATCAGCAGGTTTCAATGAAAGAATACAGTAACTTCTTGAATAGCCGCCATGATGCGATGAGTAGCCTTTCTGATGATTGACCTTGGGCCCAAAAACGTCCCTTTAATTATAAAAAATGTATTTGTTTCCCTCTATAAAATGTTTTGCCACGTTTGAACCTCATGCAAACGGTCCAAAATCATTTATATATATATATATGGTCCCGGCCGGCGGCCGGCAACCCCCCCCCTCAATGGTATCCCCCCCAGACACCCATCCCCAGGATCCATCCCCATACATACATACATACATACATACATGCATACATGCATACATAGATACATACATACATGCCTATACCTACCAACCTACGTAGGTACATACATACTACACCCAACCCACCCCACAGGGAGGGGCGGAGAAGCAGAGGTACCTTGCGTGATAGTTGGATTCCAGGGAGGTAGCACGCCCAATCCTAGGAACCATCCCCATCGCATGCATGCATGCATGCATGCATGCATACATACATACATACATACGTGCGTACATACATACATGCATACATACATACATACATACGTGCGTACATACATACATACATACATACGTGCCTATACCTACCAACCTACGTAGGTACATAGATACTACACCCAACCCACCCCACACGGGGGGCGGGAAAGCATGTATGCACCTTGCATGATAGTGGGATTCGAGGGAGGTAGTACACCCAATCCATCCTCTCAACTACTAGCTAGGGACTATAGGGATTTGCAGTTTAGACCCTATACCCAGGGTCTAATTGAAATTTCCCTATGCAAATGGACCTACTGAGCACCAACCATCCTAGACCTACCATAGGGATCCTGCAGAGATCATCAACATGCTGATGTTGTATGTTTCTGGAAATTGGTAACTTCAGATTGGACCCTTGGGTGCTGGTTGTCAGCAGCAACAGCCCAGGCAACAGCAGGGTCAATCGAACCTATGAAAAAGTGCCTAATAGACCCACAGGTGTGACACCAAGGCTGATTTCAACCCTGGGAAATTAACATATGTCAAACAAACAACGATTGCAACCATCGTCCCAAAAACAATCACAATGGTTTCATATGGTTTCATCATATCACGTATCCTTGGCAATGGTCTGTGATGAAGTGATGTTGCATTAGGGTCTGAAATGAAATCCTGCTGCCTTCAAGCACACCTTTCATACAAGGAACAGGTAGGGAAAACCATAATAGACCCACAGGTGTGACACCAAGGCTGATTTCAACCCCGGGCAATTAACATATGTCAAACAACGATTGCATCCATCCTCCCCAAAACAAACACAATGGTTTTTAGGGTCTAAGATGAACTTTTCTATGAGGTAGGCAAAAGGTCCAATGTGAAGTTTTCACTTTCCAACATGTACATGTTGAGGGTCTGAGGTGGTAACTGGCCAAGGTCTAATCTGATAGAAAAACAATCTTAAACTCTAAAAAAATTGAGCCCTAAGCACAAGGCTTCAGACCTTTTCGTAGTTGGGAGGGATCCCAATCCTAGGAACCATCCCCATCGCGGGGGGGGGAGGGGGGGGTTGCAGGCCTTTACCATAATGCGCATGGTATGACAAGTGCCATTCCTTTAAAAAATGCATTGCCGCATATTTTGAGTTGTTTGCTTCTGGGTAACCAGCTGCATGCATACACCCAAACCCAACGTTGTATAAAGTAAATTTGGTGGATCCGGGGTTTGTCTTTTGCGTTCGCGCCACGTTTCGTTCCACTATGTTCCACTCAAAACCTCCTGGTCGCCCCACATGGTTCCACGACACTTCATACAAGTGTCCGAGGCTAATCGAAAATATATATGTTCAACCAAATTCAGCCTGAAACAACCTTAGAACAACATTCACGTCGCATGAATCCTCCATGTTGGCACCGCTGAACAATTAATGATATGATTTGATGATGTATCCGTCCGCATTGGCAGTTTCTTTGTCTGACATCACAGAGTTGGGTGCCTCGTTCCACGTGCGCACGCGGAAACCCACGAAAGTCACAAATCATTGACCACAATTACATCAACCCACTGCAACAGATGAATTTGACGAAGTCTTGCTGACAATTTCAAGCAACAATACCGTTGCAACCAGCTATGATTCCATTGCGGGGTGTCCAATCAAATAAACCCCTAGTCAGTGGGAAGGTTTGGACACAGTGCCTTGTTTTCCCCGCGCCACTCACAACAATGTTTTTAAATGGTATCCTTATTTTTCATGAAATGGACGCCCACAGCAAACATTCGCTAACAAAATTTTAACGGTCGCTGAACAAATAATCGATCATGACCAAAAAAATGTTTCGAAGATCGCCCATTCTTGTTCACCTGCTTTGTTTTCCCACATTGGTTTGAATCCAGTGGTTTGTGATACACAACCAACAAATACCACATTTTTTCCCTTCACGGGCAAAACATCCCAGGTCAAATCTGGACATTTCGCCAAATTATATATTTGCCCGAACAATTTCAATGGTTTCGGATCGCTACACCACCGTCCTTACAGCACAAATTTGACAATGCCCAAAATCAATCTACTAAATTTAAGGCCCAGAAATAAGTGACGAAACTAGTTTGGCAGGGAACTAGGCATGAAAACACCCAGTATAAGGTCGCAATTTCATTTGTATTAAAGGGCATTCTGAGGCATTCTGTCCAAAACAAGGCTTTCCATGTTTGGGTATAGAATGAACGGGACACACTGAACGGAACAATCTGCGCGCGAAGGTACTGAAGAAACACCCACTCAGTAGCATGGTGGCCACTCAACAGGAAAAAATGAAACGGGTTCCCTTCAGGATCAGAGTGATTTTTTCAAGGCTTGGAAGTTGTTGCAAGGCAAAAATGTGGCAAACGCGGCTGGAGGTAGGATGCCATGAGGACAAAAAAAAGAGAAGCGGAGGGGGATCGAGCCACGGCTAAACTGCTTGTGAACCAGCTGGGCACGGGGGGCTGGAGAGTCATTGACTATGCAGTTTCATGCGATTGGAGATTTCAACCCCTCAATACCTTGCCAAAAGAAGAAAAATTTGAACAAACACAACTAGTTTTCGTGACACAACAAAGCCAAAAACGAGGTCACGGGCAAGCATTCAAAACGATTTGGTAACTGCTACAGATCACTGCGTTCGCGCACGCGAAGGCATTTTGTCTTACGATGTTTATGCGCTACCTCCTCTCTGTTCTAATTCATTGGCGGAACAGTGCACTCCACTGCGAGTTGTTTCTGGTTTTGAAATTGGTTGGTGGTATTGGTTGTTGCCTGCCTTTACGCGACCTTTTTGTACAACAAACTTACGATTTTTGCCGCCCTCTTGCTGCGTACGGTTTTTTCTTCCGAACTAAATTTCCTACAACAAATAGAAATAGTAACTCAAGGTTGCCAGGGACATCCTTGGGAAAGCAAGGGGAAAAGGGAAAAACTGAGCGGAAGGTCCAGGCGTTCCATGCTCAAAATGAATGCGCATAAGAAGGAAAACTACAGAAACTTTACCTGTGAATTTGGGTAGCGTTGTCATGAAGAATTGGTTGGCATGGGATTTGCCCAATAAGACCTCCCCCTGTCAGATATCGTATTTTGTATGATTGCGTTTTCGAACTTCAATAATTATTGTGATTTTGCGGCGAATTCGGTTTTTGCCTTTGCAAAGCCGCACCTGGCGTTACAGGAACAATTTTTTGATGGCAAATCTTGAAGGATTGGTCACACACATTGCGCCTCCTCCGGTTTGTGTTTGAGGTCCCCTCCGGCATGATGCCTTACATGGATGGGACCAACGTATGAGGACAAACACGAGAAGTACTGGCAGACCCCGATGCCGGAAAACTATTGTGACGATTGAAAATCCAATGCGCCAACCAGGCATCAAAGTTCGCTTGAATATTTTCATGGCATATCGAAAATTTAGGATTTTATTGCCTTCGTACATGTAATGAAACGGGAGTGGAAAAGGGGGCCGGGGATGAATGGAGGTGACTGAGGGGACGAATGGTGGCAAAAAAAGGGAGGGGGGAGGGGCAAGGACGGGGCCAGGAAGTCAAAAACTATAGTATCGTGGATGATCATTCGGACGTTTTCGGTTCAAAACCTCTGCCCTAGTGCAGGAAATATAATCAAAATAACCCTGCAGGAATTACATGTCCTGGTTTGCACGCATTTTGTGGAGAGGGTTGCTGTTCATACTGTCAACGACCTGATGCAACAGCCATTATTTGTTTGTTCAATTTTTTTGTTGACACTTTACTTGCCGATCGTTGGGTTCCAGGACGTGCGCTTGTTTAAGCCCTATGCGGCAAAGCAAGAATGGAATACCACAGCACACGTGTGATGACAACTTTCACTGACTTGGTAAAAGGGAAAACGTTTCGCTCCCAATTTTTTGGTCTGAAGAGTTTTGAGCACAACTTGAAGATTCATTCGCGATTTTTTTTTGAATTGCCCGGCCCGTGATGGATTCTAATAGCGAGGTGAATGGCGTTTGTGTTTTTGTCATTTTTGTGTTCATCTGTGATGCTTTCGTGCCCCTGCGCTTTCGGCCAGCCGGTTGCAAACACACGGTGGCATCATGACGCAGGATCGACGACAATACTACAGCATTTGGCAGCGTCTGGCTTCAAAACTTTTTTGAAATAACAAATGCAGCACGATTGAAATTGCCTTCAATCATGTTGGCGCGTGTGGCGGATCCTCGCCTTCAGTTTTTGTTTCAACCGGCGGCGGCATCGGTCTTGTCAGCTCTCTGGGGCGCATCGGGCCCGAAGCTCATGCCAAATTGCAATTTTTTCTGGAACCAAAAAGCGCCTGACGATACTCGCTGAGTGACACTTCTCGATGTGCTGTCAATGCAAATGACTGACATCAACTGTACGTACTGTTTCTGCAAGGTTTGCACATGCGTAAATATACAACACCCCACCTTGATATAGGCATTTGCCTTATATCACTACAACGCCTCAGGACTCTTCAAAAGTCCGGGTTGTGCTGTCTATTGGAATTCTGTGCTGTGAAAAGTTGCGCTACGGCAGCTGTCCAACTGTTGTTTCTGGATCAGCTACCGGTTTCATTGGCGCGTGCCACGCTCAGTAGGTTTCTGGACCTCCTTCACCACTGCCAGAAGGTCCATAGTGCAAGTCGGCCCAGAAGTCAGCGTCTGAGACTTCTCCCATGCCAAAATTCATGTACCTTATCCTGCGCTGGTTTTCTGTTTCACCTGGTCCATCCATGCAGTCATCATCGTCGTTGTCGTCGTCCTCGCCATCTATCAGTGCAGGCTCTGGTGCTCGAACAGCTCCACCAAATGACTTGAGCAGGTCACACCCAGGCTCCCACCTGTTGTTCTCCAGGAATCCCATCAAATGGCCACAGGCCAGTGTCGAAGACTGCACCAGTTGAGCCATCACTTCTAGTGGGTGTCCATGGCGGGGCGACTCATCATCTGAACTCAGCTCATTGTCATACTTGAGGATCCTTCCATGGGTTGAACTGTCTTGTGCTCTTTTCAAACGTCCAAGAACTCGATTCAGCGTAAGGGTCAACAACCTTCCTAGACTGGTTCAGCATTTTTTTTTTCCTTCGGGATATGGCCGAAATGCACTGCGGCACGGTCCTTGACAAAATATACGACGCTGTACAACTGAATTGCACTGGAAGCACATGCAATCAGGATACCTGATCAAAAGGTATTGGGTCAGTTGGCCAATGGATAACAAGAGGCGCCAGCATCAAAGCCGAGGAAATGCAGATCCCCCAGCCAGATCTGCGTATCATCGCCTTGCCAAAAACAACAGCAAAAGGGGCCAGGGCCCAAAACAAACAGAAACACAAACCGGCCAACCGACCATCCTCTCAAATCTCCACATGGTTAAAAGATCCGCAAGATCTACCTAAGCCATGCAGGTTAGCAAAGAAGCTTTCCTGTGAAATTAAACGAATTAGACACAAAAAACTAATTACAGTGAACTACCTTGGTTCTAAATTGACAGACTGCTTTGCCCAGTCGCTTAGACCACAATAGCGAAAATGCACTGCACGGGTCTACATAGAGCTCTCTCAGATTCCGCTCAATAGTGCTTGGGCAGCTCAACGAAAAGGGCCACGCTGCAGCCAGATGCATTCACTGCGTGGCATCCTCATACAAATTGTGTTGCAAAAAAGGTCACCAGAGAAGTCATCATGCTGGCCAGTGGTGGGGCCCCCCCAGGGGCCCAACCACACGGTGAAAGATCACAGCTCAATCTCCACCGCAGTCATCGCTCTAAAGGCGCGGCCAGATCCGTTCACCAGCGGGCACATCCCACAGAGGTAGATCTAAGAGACAGGGTGCCCTCAGGGTGGATGCTATTCGCCGGACAGTAAGGTAAAAGGGGATTGTGGCCAGGCAGCGCATGCCATCAACGTAAGAACTAGCTACCTGCTTCGAATTAGCCAAGCTATCTGTAGGCTTGACATCAAAGGCGACATCGGCAAAACAGTTGTAGACGTTCGAATTCACTGTATTTCCTTTGCAGAAAATGTAGACATCGTCGGGATCAGCAAAAGACACGGCCTGGTCCAGGTGCAAGAGCATCACGGCCACAAGCAGATATCTCCAGAGAGACCAGCCACGTTGGGTCAAGGCAGCATGATACATGGTGCAGAGGGATAAACTGGATAAACCCCACACAGGGCCACGGCCTTTGTTGCCAAGCACCACAACTGCCACGAGCAACCTTCCATTCCAGTCGTCTCTGACAGCCACCTGGCAAAGCTCACCACAGTCCATACACAGATTCTCCGGCAACGGAGATCGATGGCACTACGTCTGATCAGCTTCCACCGACAGCGGCGTGACCAGTGCGAAAGCAATCCATGGGCGCAACCTTTGTTGCTGCACGGGCGCACTGGGAGATATAACAATGGGGCCAAGTCTTGGAGGCACAAACTTTAACTTTAATTGTTGATGCCGCAAGGAAGCAGCACCACTGGATCACCTCCAGAACATGGCGACGGGGCCGAAACTGCTGAGAGGAGGCACCACAGGACGCAAAAAAATCAAGGAAATTCCCAAGCCAAAAAATTAAAAAGAGACAGCAAAAAGACCACCGACACAGACAGAGCTCAAAAACACCCAGGTGGGGGCACAAGCTGGGCCACAGGCAGAGATAAGGAAAGGCAGCCGAAAGGCAGAACTTACAATAGAAGGGGGGGCCATCCAAGGAAAGGGACCAGCCAGGCAGGGGTGAAGGGGATCAAAGCCATACGGGCAAGGGAGAAGCAACGGGGGAAACCTTAAAACCCCCCGGAAAAAGACAAGACACCAAAGTGCCCTCAAGGGAACACCCCCTGAGACAGAAGAAGAAAGGTTAGGCAATCAGATGTTACTGAGGTCCGCACTCTTGAGTTGGATTGTAACTGGTAGCGGCCCGCACTCCAGCATGGAAGAAATCTTCCTCACGGCAGTCACTCATGTATTAAGTAGCGGCAGCGAATACGCAATGCTTTGTGCGCACGGTACCACCGCTTATCGTCTTCCAGGTGCGCATGCCACTCGCAGTCGGGTACGAAGTGTGATGGCTCTCTGCTTGCAGCGCGCTGACGGAGCAATTTTTGCTGGGCTCGCATTTGCTGCATTTGTTCCATTTCTTCCTCCGGCCCCGGCGGTTTCTTCCTGATTTTGCACGAAGCACATGATTTGGTAGCCCCTTGCTGCTCGAGTTCTGCCTGCGATAAATACATACTGGGTCTCGCAAAGAAGACTCTTTGGGCAAAAAACTCGCCATCCACCTTAAGCTCCCCGAACATGTGAGCCACCTTGAGCCGCTTGGCAGCTGTGGATGCAAACTCGTGGAGGTTGGTACTCAGGTACCATCCTCTGAGGAAGCTGTAATCAGTGGGCCAGTTCGGCGGGTATATAGTGGCATCACATCTCCACTTCTCTGGGGTAAGGCCCGAGTCACTACGACATCCAGCACAACTCGGGTCGCACCTACTGGGCAGAAGGCCTGCATGATGTCCTGATGTATGAGGGATTCACGGAACCTTCCAGTGAGCACTGATGGGAAACAATCCTTTCGTGCCCACTCACTATCTACTCCAAGGTCAAATCCTGCCGCATTACTGTCGAGAAAGCGTATTGCAGTTAGGCTCCCAGCTACTTTTTCCTGACTATCTTCAGAAGTGTCCCGCGGGCACTTTGCACACTCTGAATGATCACAATCGAAACTTCTGCAGCTTTCCCATCAGTCCTGGGGCCCTCCGTGAAGACCGGGCAATTTTGCTGGAAACCATACAACCAATGTAGCTCTATTCACGACAGTAATGCCAGCAATTGTTTTTGTGTGGTGACAGAGAGTGACTTTGACAGGACCACGGGGAGGACGCTTATACGATTCACGTCATCCGGCTCTTTGGCTGCCCCAAGCAACTCAGTCAAACTTGGGCGAAACCAGTAAGTTGCGTACATGAAGCATGATGTGTGCGGATCTGCCAGATCTTCCGCATGTCGCATAAGCCGGCTTAAGTATTTGGCAAGGTGGTGTGCCAACCGGATAGTGAAGCTTCGTACCACTGCACGAATGGTGGAAACTGGTTCAGCATCCTCTGTTATGAGAGGTTCAGGTGGAATCAAGGCTGTCACAGGCGGTTTCTCCACATAGCTCATGTCATGCCATGGGCTGGCTCGGAGCATCCACCAGCTGTAGAGCGTGCAAAGTAAGGTCGGTGTGCAAAGGACCAAGGTGGACACACTCAGTGTAAAGCCGCCTGCATTACCAGGCGATCCACTGTCACATCCTGCCAGAATTGTGGCAGCAGCTGCAATCCGCATCTGAAGACAAACCATCCACCAGATGCAGCATACTGCTGGCATTCTCGTACTCCTCATAAGACGCATGGTGCAGGTAGGTCAACATCTCCTGCAAAATGGACTTCCGTTGTTGATATTTCTAGACCCTCTGTAGATTCTGATTCGCAGCTGCAAGAAGTTCACGACGTGTGCGAACCAGCCTTTGAGATAAGAAAGCTCGGGGCTCAGCAGCATCACAGAGGAGGCCCGCACATGCGAAGCCTGATTGACTTTCCGGCCCCAAAAATGGAACCTGAAAGCGCACATGTGGTATCAGCTGTCTCCGTTCACTGGCTCCAATGTGGCGATTGCGATGCAGCACCACCAAGGCAACATTCACCAATCCTTCGCTACTCCGCGCTACCCCGCTACTCCGCTACTCCGTGCTATGTTTTGATTCAATCACCCAATGTAATTGACACATATCGAAACGATGACGGAGTAAGAAAGCCTTCAATGCTTCACCTTCCCACATCTTTCCCTAAGCAGATTCTTACTCCATCCCGTGTTCAATTTATTGAAGGAAGTTTAAAAGTCAAACTTCGGACAATATGGACAGATGAAAAGCAAGATGGGAAGAGTCAGAGAAGAGAAGACAAGAAAAGAAAAAGAAGATCAAAAAGAGAAAGTCTCAGAAGCAAGAAGATGCTGATGCGCGAAAAGGTAGGAAAGTCGCGAAACACTGTGTTTTTCCAATGCTTTGTGTCTGCGGAGGGTCGAAAAGTAGGCTTGCTAAAGCGCGGCGGGTGCGGAGCCAGTTGGCCAGATGAGAGATGAAAATTGCACACCGTTGTGGCCCGAAGCACATTTGCAAGTGAAAAAGCTGAAAACACCTCATGTTCGGAACACTTTTGGAAGTTGAGATGTAGAAAAAGTGCACGCCGTTGTGGCGCGAAGCACATTTCGAAGTCAAAATGTACAAAACACACCATGCCCGGACACTTTTGGAAGTTGAGATGTGGAAAAAGTGCACGCCGTTGTGGCGCGAAGCACATTTGGCACCCTTGGCTGCTTGGAGAGCTCGGGAACCACTGGGTAAAAGCCACGGCTGGCTTTCATGTTTGCCATCTGGCGACGGGCGTCCAGGTAGGTCGCACAAATCTCCTCATATTGTTGTTCAGCTTCA
>Ga0126342_10006661_pt1 | contig 20520 bp, 17 predicted proteins | sample Cyp1metagenome_FD_92528 | JGI IMG/M metagenome (GOLD analysis project Ga0126342, IMG submission 92528) | Coral microbial communities from Lord Howe Island, Old Settlement Bay, Australia - Cyphastrea 1 metagenome | ecosystem: Host-associated > Invertebrates > Cnidaria > Coral ...
AGGGAAGCAAAAAAGCAAAAAAGCAAAGAAAAGTAAAAAAAAACAAAAAAAGGAATAGAAGCAAAGAAGCAGAGAAGCACTGCAGGAGGCAATAGAGTAAGCAGGAAGAAATCCAAAAAAAAAATCCCTAAACTTAAAAAAAAAAAATCCCTAAATAAATGGCCCTCCATAATCTATAAACGGGTCATTTTCCATGGCTATGTTAAATAACCAGAGGGTATATCAAATATTAAAAAAAACATGGGGATGTAAAGACATGGCTTTAACACTATACATATATTTACTTATCTATTTATTGATACAAATGTGTACACAATGAAATGTCATATGCATAGATAAATTTGTACATTGTAAGTATGTGTATATTTCAAAGCAATGGTATAAGATTGTTGATGAGGTTCATTGAGGCTTGGTTTCGGTTTTGTCTAGTGTCTAGGGTTGGTTTAAAACACGTTAAAACCAATTTACGGGTGGTTGGTTGAACATCTAGTTGTTAGCTAAAGGGTTGCTTTTGGATGTATTTTCGCGTTTGTTTCAGATTTATTTAAGGCCGGGTCAGGGTCTATTTAAAACTTGGATCATAAATGGATGGTGTAGGGTTTATTGTCACGGATGGTTCAGGCTCGCAAAAAGATAGCCGAGTAGTGTTTTAATATAGGAATATAAGAGACCCCGTTGAACTATGGTAGAAGTACCCAAAAGAAGGATAGTGCAAACAACAATAAGAATCAACAAATGAAAGTCCTACCCCCAAAAAAAGGGTTTTGAATCCGAAGAATGATGGGCTAATGGTTTTTCCTAGCTGTGTTCCAGCCAGAGTAGGATGACTTGGATGGCGCAAAAAATTTTTCGGACCCATCCAATGCACCCGAGAATCGTTCATTCGCACATTCTCAATTCTCACATTGCTCACGGGCCTTCCATCGCCCGTCTTCAAATGTGGGAACAAACCTGGCGTTGTGGGAACTTGGCCCCACACTTAGAACATTAGCCTGTGGTAAGCCGTTTCAAAGTGTTTGTTGTAGCCTTTGGATCATCATCCCACCTTATCTTAGCTGAAACAGCTAGTGGAAGATATCCCCAATGGCCCAAGTCTGGCTTTCAATACCTGGTTGGTGGGGGCCACCTACCCCTCTGAAAAATGTGACTTCGTCAGTTGGGATGATTATTCCCACTGTATGGAAAAATAAAAAATGTTCCAAACCACCAAAAAAGATGATGATTTGGGGATACCAGCATTTTAGGAAACTTGATGATTCTTGGTTTTCAGAAAGCCATCAGTTTCGCCACCCTCCCAATGAGACTCGACGAGGAGCACTGGTTGTGAACGCAGCCAGGCGTCTCAAAAACGGCACCACCACATAATGCTCCATTGTCTGAGGGGCGCAGGGTGTCCTTCGGAGGCAGGATGAATTGCCACATTTTTTCGGATGATCCTTTGGAACCAGCTGCAATTTTTGATGTGAAAACCGTAGGTATTGGGGGGTTGATATGTCTTGATCCATAGCAACGCAAGGAATTTGAGTGGATTATGTGAATTCGGTGCTCATTCCAGGAGACACAGAGAAGGTTTAAGCCCCAAGTCACACAAAAAAAAACCATCTAGAAATGACTCAGAGCTTCAACCATTTCCAAAAGACCCTCCAAATCATATTAAAGTGCAGTATTAACTATTAACTATTAATATTACTTAATTAGTAATCATCCCCTTCAATCATATGAAAGACCACCTCCAAATCATGGTCTAGGGACCAATGGGGCTGTTCAATATTCGACCGATTTGCTTCACCTGGCCTCAGACAGAATTCCCCCTTGCTACTAGATTCGTCAACGTGGAAACAAGATCCACACGACAACAATTAAACTCTGGTAAACAGCCACATAACTATGGAAAATCACCATTTTGAATGGATAAACCAACTATAAATGGCAATTTTCAAAAGCTATGTCAGCTATGTTAAATTACCAGAGGGTAAACGCATATGTGTCGGTCTGAAAATACGCCAAAAATTCCACAGTTCATTCATCATTTCTGCCATGAAAAATGGCCAAACATTTGGAATATACAGGGCTATATGGATGTGGGTCAAAATGGAAGACCTAAGGGACCACAGATGTGAATGTCTAGTTTAGTATTAACCATCCAACTATTGGGGTACCTAATTTTGACCCATACCCATATCACTCTTTTTGACACGCCCACATATTAAACACCCAGCAACCTGCCACATATTGGGTGCAGTTCCACATGTTCCACTCAGTGGGTCAAATTTCACCATAGTTGTAGCGATCGTGTCCCAACTTATGGTGGTGAAAAAATCCCAAAGTTAGACCCATAACTCATAACCATAAAACAGTTGTATCCCATAGGGCCTATAGGGAACTCACCAAATATAATTATGACTGATAAAAACCTCCGTATGGAATATAACAGTTATGGTTTATGATGGTTTATGGGATATAGATGGATATAGTATCTATGGAGTGCATAAACCATCATAAATCATCATAAACCAACAGATATCACTGGGATTCACTGCCTCACTGCCGGAAGCTACTTTGCCGTTGGTCCGTTGGTCCTTGCCCTGGTAGGCAATGTTTTTCACCTTGGTGTTGGAATACATCAGGAATCCAGGCCGCAATCGCTGCACCTGCTCGTTCGTCAAGTCCGTACCTCACCAAACATGTCCGCAGCGTTGGGGATACAACAACTTGGGAATATCTTGGGACTTTGAAAGATGAGGTACCCTCCGATAATATATCAACAATTGAAATGACGTGACTCATCCTCTTGAAATGGTTCTGTTTTGTTTTTTATCGATTAAGATACCCTCTCGTAAACTAACATAGCGAAGTGGAAAATCACCATGCTATTAATGGGAACATCAACTATAAATCTATGGCCATGGCTTCAAGTTCGCAAACTGTTACTTGGTGGCTCATCCCACGGCTCGTAAGTAGGTTACAACCTCAGTGATTTACATGGGATTTTTGGAGCGGGTTACTCCACTCAAAAAACTGGGGTGAACTAAGCCACAAGCCCACGATGAACGTGGGTAGTTCGCCACCAAGTTTACCGGTAAACAATCCGTGGGGACATGACCCGAGCCCTAATTAATTGGTACCGTGGTACCGGAAAACATGGGTGAAAACACCACTGGAACTCTGTGGTAGAATCCTGGAATTGGCATGATCCACTTCTATAATATATATATGTATATATTTATACCGTGTAGATATGTGTATATATATATAATTGTATGTAATTAATTATATACTGTAATATAATATATGTATATATATATAGTATACGCACAGAAATTAGCTACATCTCAGCATCTCTATATGAATGCATTTTAACTATATTTGCAAACGAGACTTTCGCGGCTTTTGTCTCTGACCGAGCTACAGTGGTATGGATTGCGCGGCGACAAAGGCTCCCAACTTCGTTCCAAGTTTTGACAATAGCCTGAGGATCAGGACATATCGAAGCTGAATCTACAACCATAGAAGCAACTCCCACGTTGAGAAAAGTGAAGTCCTCCTAAAGTGGTCATGACTTTCTTTTCTATCTGTTGGGGGTGTATAGTCTCAAATGAAACGCATGGATGAAACAAATATGGGGGTTTCTTCAAATGGATCCCCAAGTCACCATGGGTTTCAATACTGACATGATCTAGTTTTTGATGATTTGATAATAGGAAACTATCACAATATGAAAAAAACATTACTCATGAGAGATGATACCGGCGGCCCCCGGTTAGATCGCTTAAATTCCTGTGAGAACGTAGTGGTAGTGGTGCAAGGTCATAACCATACGGACCATACCCATAAAATGACTCGCCTGCTCTGTCATGCAACTATGCTCATGACAAGGGAATGGCCAACAAAATCTACTCCGCCAAACTAAGTATACTAAGTCGAACCATTTCAAACAGGTTTTCTCGCACTGCATGTCAGCTTTGGGCCCCGAAAGTAGCCTGGTTGGTACTTTCAAACCCAAAAAACAGCCGTGACTTGCCAGTCTTCATCCACCTGTGAGACCGTCGCCATCATTTCCAAGGGGCAAATGTTGTGATCCGAAACTCCCACGGTCGCCTCGAAAACGGCCTGACCTGGAGAGCAACCGCGACGCGACGCTGGGGATGTGGTAATAAACCAAGCTGCAATGAGGTAATTTTGGGGTTCTCTGAGAGTAAGCTTCATGATCCTAAAAGGCCTTTATGTACATTGTGGTCACCTTTAGAATCACCCCCCCTTGGAGATCATAACACGATGGGCCAGAAGTAGTCCAAGCCTTTTTCAGCCTCAATCCCTTTGGACCCGAACATTTTTCAGAAGTCAGTCTGGTGCGTTCAAACCGCTTTTCAAACATGCGTATCATTTGGACTCAGTGTCAAAGTCGCAGGGATCGAAAAGGAAACACTTGGTGCTTCTGTAGCCGTTGCTCAGATTCTCCAGTGCCATGATTACTAGAGGCTCCGTCCCCGAAACAAACAGACCCAATCCTAAACCAAGTTGTGTCCTTTGTGGCGATACTCAACATTAGCCGGCCGGGACCAATGAGACTAATGCCAACCGTGAACCGGCAGGGATTTTTTAATAAATCCGCGCTGCAAAAAATTGGGGATGTACCGTTGAGTAGCAAATTCTCACTGTTTGGTTGTACCATTACTTTTCCTTTACATTAAAACCTGGATTTTTTCAACAGCCCGGTCCACATTTGGAAATGGGTCAAGTCTCATCTACAAAAAAATATAGAAATCATATGGTCCTTAAAAACAGATTCCTTTTGTTAATAATTTTCCAGCGTGGGTCTCTTTACATCTACAGTACACAAGGGATACTCCTTACCTCATGTTCAACCCCAAACTGATCCGATTAAAAATTCTACTTTGTATTCATGTCCAGTAAAAAAAAATACATAGTTTCAAGATATACCATTCCTCATATGATTCATCTTTTGGGGAATCATAGATCCAGTGTTCTTTGATGGCAAAACTGGTCGGATATCATGGGTTAATGTTCCATGAGATGGCACCAGCACTCATGATTTTTAACGCTGCGCCAACATGGAACTCATCTTGTTTTATTCATGGCCTTATTTTTACAACATATCAGCATGAGGTTTCGGGAGAGTTTTAATCATTACCATGATCAGTGAAATATGAACTATAAACCATCCTACAAAGTGGCCCCCAAACGATAGCTAAGTTGGTGAACATAACTCCAATTTCACTATAGTTTATGGTACTTATAACTACAGTTATTGAGGCTTATAAACCAACAAACATCACGTTTGGGGGCCCCACATTGTATCTGATCTCTGGTAGATCCCATCAGATGACACCGGAGGGTACCGAGCCCAAACACCATCCTGGAGGCTTTCTATGGGGGAACCCCCAGATCATCCATTTCAATGGTTTTTTTTTCATCATAAAACATCCATTTTGGTGTTCCAGTTCCAAGATTGATATAACCATAGTTATAGATAGACTTTCAGAAAGCCATTGTTATACACAAAAATAAGTAACCTCTCGCCTGCCCTCTGCTAATCTGACATAACTGTTGAACATTACCACTTTTCATAGGTAAATCAACTGTAACTGGGCCATTTTTCAGTTCGCAAACTGTTCAATTACCAGAGGGTAAAAGACATCCATGGCTTGAAATGGCACATTTATAGTTCATTTACCTATAGCTGGTTTATAATCCCATTAACTAGTTCGATATATCTAACATAAGTCCTATCCGAGTTATCACCAACTTGTCGCGATGACTCGTGGCCTTGAGGGGGCACCAGTTTACCAGATATCCCATGGGCATCCCAACCAGCGTAGTCCGGTTTCCTGGTCTTATCGCCCGCATCGTTGGGGTTGCTGACCCCTTCGATGATGGTGTTCGCCGGCACCGTCACCTGAGGCATGACATGTTGGGTTCCCGGGCCGAAATTGACCTCCCCGGTGATGCATGGTAATCCCAAGAGTGATAAATAACTATTAAAAAAATGGTAACCATACACAAAATGATAATGAGATAGTTGAACAATGATATATGAACAATAGTAATTAGTATCTAAATATATGGTAATCCCAATACTGTAGCACACATAATGCCATCAACCATCCCCCCAAAACCAGCTAATCTATGATCCCGACTCCTGGTGAGGCCTCCCTTGAAATGATAGCTAGGTTGACTTGTACCGTGGTTTACTACAACTCTTGTTTGCGGGGCGTATATACACACATATATATATATAAGTAAATTAAATACATACATACATATATATATATATATATAAATTAAATACATACATATATAAATATAATCCGCTTGAGGGTAATCCGTGGTTTTTTGGAGTTTCGGAATTTCGTCTTTTTTCTCGATCAGCTGCACAAAAGCTCTGCTCCTTGCCGCAACATGCAAAATTATTAAAATAAAATCCTGCAAACTCCATGGTAATGTCACTATAGTAAACAATCTACCGGAACAATTTTGCTGAAACCCCATTTTAACGGATGATGGACTTTCCACATATCCCAGTAATATTGCGCATATTGAAGACACGTATCAACCATTTTGCTAAATTCGAGGGGGATATTCCCAAGTCACATTATTATTGGGATAAACCTCATCATCTTTCCCAGCGGTATAAACGACATCCATGGACCAATGACCAATGGGAAAATCAAAGGCATTTGCAGATGTACATAACCGTATTTTGGTGGAATGATCATCCATAACCATGGTCAATCTTTGGTAACCCACAAAAAAATCCTTTGCCGGTTGGCTGGTATTTTTGGTCCATTTATAACAACAGATGAAAGGATTAGAAGGTACCCATCCAAGATTGGTCATGTAACTAACAGCTAAATCCTGCACCAGTTGGTAGATGGTTTATCCAATTATAATCCCATTCTTCACAGTGTTTCATTGGTAACTCAGGATTTCCAACCATCCACAGTAGCTAAGTTGACTGAAAAACCTTGGTTAACTACAAGGGGGTACCCTCCCGTTCAAAATATTTTTAAGTCCTAGTGAAATTAGAGTTATGTGGCCATCAACTTAGCGATTTCGTGGCCACGGGGGCACCACATTCTATGGTTTAATAAATGATCACTGGCTATATTTTTTTGGGAGATGCCTATAGTTGGTGCTTTTTTTTGAAACAACTTATCGCTGCGGGGCTTCACCAACTTGACCATGGCAAATATGGAATTCATCCCATGAAATGTTGATACAACTGATATATGTTTCTTATTATGTGCTTCTTATGGTTATTCTACTTCCAATGATACATAGCCATATACACGTCTTATGGCTATTATATATTTCTTATGGTTATTATATGCTTACAATGATATATAGCCATATAAAAAATCTTGCTCCAGGACACCTGTCGATGGAGGGTGAAGACGCCTGCAGGGAACTTGAAATGTCGTGTGTTGCCAATCTTCTCCTGGGCATTGTCGAGTACAGGATTGTAGCTTTGCACCTATGGGTTCATCGTTGCAGTTTGTTGGAATGGAACTGAAAAACATCTACAAACACCACGAAAGAACTGCAAGATACTATTTGCCTGGAACATGTTCGACCCCGCTCCCGTGTAGGTTCTTCAAACCTCAGGGTTTTAAACAACCATCCCATGAAAAAATATGGAAAATAGGATCAGCAAAATGCCACCAAATATGTGCACTCATACCGCTGTCGGAATCTAAAACCAGCAACCAGTTCCAGCAAATTCCGATGCCATTCGTAAGGACAATCCTTTTCAACCACTGTGGTTGATCATCATTTGATCGTCACGTCGTTGGTTTGCAATTAAGTTTAAACCGAATGTTCGTTGTTTCATTGGTTACATGTGCTGATAGGAATGGTCTGTCTGGGCTATTCAATTTGAATATTATTTAAGTTGATGTGAATACCTTCCAATCATTCGCTCAAATATCAGGAAAAAACGAGAAATTAATATATATGATCCCTAAATAAAAATATATATATATCCCTATGTTTCCTTTCCTCACCATCACTTCTGGTATAAAAAATTCACCGTGACTGACGGTCGATCTACAGGAGCCAACCCTTTCCTGGGCTCTTCCCCGAATTCCGAAGTGACGACTGGTGAAATCCCAAAGATGGTTGGTTCCTACTTGGTGGCGAACTACCCAGGTTCATCGTGGGCTCGTGGCTTAGTTCACCCCAGTTTTTTGAGTGGAGTAACCCGCTCCAAAAATCCCATGTAAATCACTGTGGTTATAACCCACAACCACGAGCCGTGGGTAGTTCGCCACCAAGTACGAGGCGGGATTTCTTCGCAGGCTGGATCATGCCTTGACTTTCCCCAACACTTTATTAAAACAAACGCACAAACGGAACCCAAACGAACACATTTACTTGACAAACAAAAGGAATTCTCGTGGATACCATGTCTATACTCATTTCGCAAATTTTATAAATTTTCAATACGTTTGTCAATCAAATTCATGCTTCAATAATTTTCCATTTTTTCGTTAACTCCATACAGTTCTAGTTGAGTTCCCCAATCCGTTCGGTAAAATCCTTTGAAATTAGACCGGCCCTTTTTCAGCCAACATCTGTTCACCCTTTTTGCCAATGAAATCCTCATTTTCAATGATGAAATCAACTTTTTTTGCGCCATTTTTGCCCATGAAATCCACATGTTCCGAGGATTTTTTCCATGAAATCGCATTTTTTTCAACAATAATCCACATAAATGTTCCATATTTTCCAGCGATAATTTTTCCCCCATGTGGGCTTCACCGGCCATCGCGCCATGTTTTTCACCATAGCGTCACAAGGGATGGGCCCACCTTGCGGACAGCCGTTGCCTTCGATGAGGCGAATCCAGTTCCGTCGATCCTCCGTGGAGTCCTTCTGCAGAAGGCCTCGGGCAGGATGGGTTTGTGGTATGAAGCATAGATAGATAATGGTGAATAATGGTGAATAATGGTTAATAATGGCTAATAATGGCTAATAATGGTTAACCATGATGGGAATTTTAACCATAACTAATTGGTAGATAGATAGGTTCAAATTTCACGAGCTCCTGGGATTTTGTGATTTTTAGGGAATATTGGATATCAGGGTCAAGATGCAATATTTGATGCAGTATTTGGTGCATATGTATGTATGTATGTAATGTCATGTCATGTCATGTCATGTTATGTTATGTTCTGTATGTATAAATACATAGTGAATCATACAATGGTAGATTAACCGATTAACCATATTTATATTTAATGGTATATATAAATATATATACACCATACATGGTTAATTGGGTTAATTGAAGGGAGGAATGATTGTTGGTTAATTCATCACCATGTATGAATATGTAAATACAATGTATATAATGTAAAGGATATATCGAACTAGTTAATGGTATCTATAGTTATTTGATCACCATATATGAACCATGGTAGATATATTGAACTAGTTAATGGGATTATAAACCCAACTTACAACTGGGGAGGCACCACCTTGTAGTTAACCAAGGTATAAGTCAACTTAGCTACTGTGGATGGTGGCGAAATCCTGCACCAGTTGGTAGATGGTTGAAATCTCATGATAATCCTGTTATTTACAGTGTTTTATAGTTACCAATAGCTACCAACTGGTGCAGAATTTCTTCCATCCACAGTATGACTAAATTATATACCAATGATGGATACATCAAAAGGAATCCATGAGTATATGAATCTAATCATAAATTTGTACCAATATATACCATATGTTTTTAGCCACGGGTTTAATGGTTGTGTTTAATGGTGGATACATTTATTACCATTAATTAATAGTAGCAATGGAGGTATGATTAATATACCAATAATAATCTATCTATGCAATGGTATGATTATTAATGGCGATGTGTGTTCAATATCTATGAAATACCAATTAACACCAATAATAACCAAGACAATCATCACCATCACCATCTATCTGAACAAGTTATCATATTTCACTGACCTGAAATAAGACTATATTGGGACAATCAGCTTACTAAGCATCATTCCAGTGAGGTCACGGTGAGGTCAGTATAATTCAGCTTACCCAAATGAATCTATTTATCCATCTGAGTCTGACTATTTGTCTATGTCTCTAACTAGTTGTCTATCTACCGATTTATCCATCTATCTTTAGAAACATAGAGCATGTATTTACTACTGTTTTTGTAGGACTTTAATTTTCTATTTTTTTGGTTGCAATAGTACTACTTCTACTACTGCATGCTAACCAATAAATAATCTGGAAATATCCTAATTCCCTAATCTGAAACAATGACAAATAAGGCCATTTGAGGATGATTCCCTTAACTGTTCGCCATCATTCGACATCACAGTGAGGTTGTCAAAATCTATCCACTGCTACGGTCCACCTCCCAGTCCGCTTCGGATATCGTGCCTAGCGCACAGCTGCCTTCAGCGCATTCATCATCCAGGGCGGCCACATTGATTTCTTCGTCGGCCAAAGGGCTGGCCACCTGGTTGGATAATAAACTTGAGTTTCAAAATTTTCATAGACAGGGTTAAGCATTATAATCATAAAAATGGATGCAACCTTCTTCAAGGTTGCTCAACACCCCACAGAGGTTAGGCAGGAAACTCGGTAGATACAGGGGTAGAATGTACAATCTCCGGCCCTTGTGGCTATCATTTCCCTAAAATGGGCTGCAGCAACCCCTCTTTTGGGGTTCTATCTTTAGAGTCAATTCTTTCTGATGTTGAATTCATGGTAGAATGTTTTATTGATTTGGTAGGGTTTTTCACAACATGAATTGTTGGTATCCTGATGGTTGATCTGGAAAGACCGAGGCACATCGAACACAACATGGCTACCCTTAGAGCAGCTTATTTTGTGACATTTTCTGCTTGATGAATCCCGGCAGATGAAGATATTTTTTGGGGTTGGAGCATGTTGAACATCAAAAACACGAAGCCAAAAGCAAAAAAAAACTGTGATTTAAGAAGATAACACATATATTGGGCACATATTGAAACCACTGACTGGAAAACATATTGTCTTTGAACGGTGGATTTAAGGGCGCTTTGGTTTTCGAATGTTAATCTTCGAAGAGTCGGATTGAGAACTTGGTGACAGGATGGCAACCCTTTGCAACTTGAGATCACAGGGAGGTTTCTTGAGTCATGGATCCCCAAGTCACTATGGTTTCAATATGTTTCAATACTAAGTCATGGTCGTTCATGACTTGCATCATTTGGGGTACCACCCATTTTTGGAAAGCTCTACATAACATGGAACCAAGTTGTGTTTCCACGCCAAAGTGAGTACATTTTCTGGCAAGCGCTTTGGCACATGACAAACAAAAACATCCCCAATGCACCCGATCTGATGTTTGACTGGGGGATTCAAGCGCGTCGGCCCAGCCACCAAAAGACTACAAAGGAATGCCAGCTTGGACATGCTGCCCATGGCCACTTGGGCAAAACGACTTTTCCTGAACGAGTCGACAAAAAAGGGGACGTTTCTCTTTAACAAAGTTTATTGGTTGGTGCTTGGGCTATCTGAAAAAGATGGTCGTCATTGGCAGCCATCAAACAGAAGACAAAGAAACCCTATGAAACCAGCAACTCTTGTGGTAAACCAAGACTGATGCGGCAGGGAAAAGGCTTGTTGTTTCCTAGCGTTGTGCACCTACCCTGGTTTCGAGGCTTGGATTTCGAGGCCCCACACAATATCCACACATTTCCAAAAGAACGATGTGACAGTGAAGATATTTGTCCTGCACTGAGTAGCCCTACATGCTCTATGATCAGATTGTTGGGCAACCCGAAGGAATTCCCTGTGAAAAAATGCTCTGTTCACCCGCAATCGAGTGCCCCTGCCCTAACGCCCACAATGAGGGTCTGTTTCACCCAGTGGTTTTCGTAGCACACTAGACCTTCAGATGCAACCCCAACATACGTGTGATTGCGATTCATGAAATCTATGGACGGTACAGTATCACTTTTTCCCGTCCTACGCCCGAAATGACCGCCATGAAATGAGTACGAGCTATCCAGAAAAAGATTACCATGGACTGCTTGATATCAATTTCACCCACATGTTTATTGGTTTTCGGAAAAACCGTTGAGCAGGTGGGTCATGAACACTGATGGATGTCTAAAAAGTTTGCTAAATCGATCATCTATTCGTCTGGGTGGCTTTCCAGCACGATCACCGTTCATTCGAATTTTCGACTCAATGATTGTGGGCCGCCCCTTCCCAATTTTGTTTAAGACATTTACTTATCCCAATTCTTCATTGGCTGTACTTCAAACAGGGCCCCCAAAATTCGAGATACCAATGGGAGGGGAAACTGGGTTGATAAAGAGGCAAGAATGACCAATTTCTCCCCTTTGCGGCGTTGGAGCAACCCTTGAAAACAAACCAGAGTTTCCCCTACTCAGGGCTTGTTTATCGTTGGTTAACTGAGGGTATTGTGTAGTTATAGTCCATACCCTCCCAATAAGATCAGAACCTTCACTGTCGCCACCAAGGCTCACAACGAAAGAGGGAGCCACCCAGCAAAAGGAGTAGCAGCTGAGAAGCCCAAACGGCAGATCAATTGCAACTCCGAAAGCGCAATGTTGGGTGGCTTTGGATTGTCAAGTTGATGTTAGTTGATACAAAGTGGGGCCCCCAAACGACATCGCTAAGTTGGTTCATAACTCCAATAACTATGGTTTATGGTACTTATAACTATAGTTAGTGGGAATTGTAAACCAACTTATAACTGGGGGACCCCACATTGTAGTAATTCATATTCAATGAAACGGACTATATAATTGAAACTACCGTCAGAAGTGAAACAGGCATCGCCAAGGAAAACCATCAAACAGAGAGTCACAGCTATTTTGGCTCACCCATCAAAGTTATACCCCAGCTGTTTATTATTTTACAATAATGTCCTTTTGGTTAAAATAGAGGGGCCTGTTTGGTATACCATCTATCATCATTTACCTGTTGTTAAAGGGGTAAACAACCCCCTCTAGTAATCAACCAACCAATGGGAAAAGGACAACATTGGTTCGGCTGCAAACGGTTTGGGCCGACAGGCCGACATTTTGTGCGACCCCGAAGCTTTTTGTGTAGTTCACGCTGACCGCTCGGATTGCTGGCATTTGTTTGCTGGAACTTATGCTTCACAAAAGGACGGCCGAAAAAGGTACAAAAACGAGCAGAATTCAACAGGAACAAGTACAACTGATTTCTCACTAAAACTTGAACATACATATAACATGACTTGACCATGGACAGATCCGCCAAGCTATTAATTACTTCCCATGAGGTGCCACAAACCACACTGAAGGCGCGCCAAGCGACATACATTGTACCCTGAGCATCCACCTTAAGATGTGAAGCGAGGGTTGACTTGGCGGTTGGAACTTGAACAAACAAATATCGATTTGGGCGCTTCTTAAAATCTTGGAGCCTTCAAAACTGAGTTCTTTCTCTCCTTTGGTGTCCCCAATTGAGTCCTTCAGCTTCTTCTGATCTCAGGTGACATGACTCCTTTCTAGTTGACTGTGCACTTTACAGTTTCATCGCGCAATTACACGCGACGCCCCGATTGTCAAGAAACATGAACCTTGCACTGCTGAGACGCATCTTTTTCCCCATGGCAAACCAACAAGCCCATTGACCTACCAAGCACATGCTGACCCAGACTGGGTGCCATAGTTTACAGCAGCCAAGTAAATTGGCAATTGTGCCAGTTGAACAGTGTTCGAAACCCGCAAATGTCATCGCTTTATACTCATTGGTTGAGTGGGCGTTCCCATACTGGGCCATAATCATTCCCAATCCTTTTTTTTCGTATATATTGGGCCATATTCCATTCCATAATTCCAACCAACCTATTGGGCCATATCATTCCCAATCCATTTTATTGGGCTATATCTTTCCCAATATATTGGGGTATACCTCCTACAATAAGCAAAATCATCAGCCAACTGCCATTCATTAACTACGTTCCCGTACAAGGTGGTGCCCCATAGTTAGCTAAGTTGGTTTATAACTCCCATAACTATGGTTTATGGCAGATATAGCTATAGTTAATAGGGGTTATAAACCAACTTATAACTGGGGGACACCATCCTGTACTTGGTGGTTATAAATAACAGGTTCAAGTTCCAGAAACAGCTACATTCCCACGTAGGAATAATATTCATCAAAGCAATGGCGATCAGAATAAGCTCAAAACGACAACAACATACATTGTTTGACTTGGTATATAGACAACTACTGGTTGGTGGTTTCAACCCCTCTGAAAAATATGAAAATCAGTTGGGATGATTAAATTCCCAATATATGGACAACATGTTCCAAACCACCAACCAGTAACTAGTATCATAAACCCAAGTGAGTTATTGGAGTTCTGTGGCTGCGATTTGGCTCATTGGAACACCACCTTGCAATGTTCATCACCAGGCGCCCGCGCTTGGGCAGCATGCTCGTAGTGTGCGGCCCAATGGGCCACAGGCGTTACTTCTTCCCATGAACGACCTGTATCCGCTGATCAAACATGGGAAATTCCCTTTGAATGGGCATTGAAATAGGAAATTCATGGAACCACACGGGGGATTTTCCAGCAAAGAATTGTTTGGTTACCAGAGGTTACGGGACAATCTGGGGGTGAAACACACCACAAGTGGCATAAAAACCATATGTCTTGGTTCCCAAAAACCGTCATGCGCGTGTTATTTTGCAGTTGTGACACGTGGCACACATCCGGTCCGTGTCCCAAGATTGTGGATTCACCAGGCGGTGGGGGAGAGGTTGGTTGTTGTGAATCCCAGATGGCAGAGCGAATCCACTGATGGACCGAAAGGTGGTTGGAATGTCGAACTCTCCCTCTCTCTGTCCATCTATCCTTCCATCCATCTATCTATCCTTCTTTTCTGTCTACTGATCTACCTATCTATCAACCTATCCTTCCATCCATCTGCTTAGCTCTCTATCTGTCTTTGCAGCCGTCCATCCATCATCCTATTTTGTCTATGTGTCCATCTGTCTATCTTTCTTTCTATTTCTCTCTTTCGAGATCTGTCCATTTCCTCATCTCTCCATCTGTCTGTCTACACAGTTCGACAGCAAGCCGGTAACACTTGCACAGAAAAGAAACAGAGCGAACAGACCCGGGTTTCAGTTCTGGTGTAACTTACAAAACTTAAAATGTGAGACATCGCTCCTTGCTTCTGCCCCTGCATTCGCATAGTTCCACCAAATAACAAGCAGAAGACATACAACCAACAGCAACATCCACACCTAAACTGCAATCATGTTGACTGACATGTCTGTCCCCTGTAGCTCACCAGTTTCATCAACAATTCCAAGACATAGACTTTTTATAGTTCTGCTTGCAAATTTCCATGACATGTGGAAGTGTAATTAAGACAGCGTCAAAAACGAAGCAAGTCTGCTACACCTGCTAAATTTCTAAACTTGACAAGATCGAAAACGCTGCAATTCTATCAGATTTCCTCAAAGTTTTACCTTGAAACGTCAAAACGCAGGAATTCTGCGAGACTTCCTCAAGGTTTGAACGTGGCAACGTCAAAAACGAAGCAATTCTGCAAGACATCCTTTATTTTGTAACGTGACAACGCCAAAAACGAAGCTATTCTGCGAGACTTCTTCATTTTTCAAACTTGACAACACCAAAAACGAAGCAATCGTGCGAGACTTCCTTCAAAAATGGAAAGTTGAGTGCAGAGCTGACGGCCTCGTACCAATGTGTTCTGTGATTTTTACATTCCATCTGTCTGAAGTACTGCGCCTGCCATGAAAAAGTGATGCCCGGTCATGCGAAGTGCTGCGCCTGTCACGCAAAATCATTCTAGCAAACCTGAAGATCTGATGATTTCAAATGCAACCCCTCTCAGGAAAGCAGCGCCCTGACCTCCTGACATCTCTGATGAACATGTCTTTTGTACCGCGCCTGCCACGCGAAATGCATCTTTGCCAGATCCTCTTCAAATGTTCTACGCCTGCCATCGTTTTTGGAATGCTACAAAACCTCACGCTTTGCTTACTTTTGGCAAAATGCAGAATCCCTTGCGCCTGCCACGCAAAAGCCACATCTGAACCTTCAAAAATGATCCGAGCATGTGGTGTTTTAAACATTTTGACTTGGACATGTGCTTCGCGCCACAACGGCGAGCACTTTTTCGACATCTCAACTTCCAAAAGTACTCCGAACCTGGTGTGCTTTGTGCATTTTGACTTGGACATGTGCTTCGCCACAGCGGCGTCCACTTTTTCGACATCTCAACTTCCAAAAGTGGTCCGAGCAAGATGTGTTTTGTACATTTTGACTTGCAAATCTGCTTCGCGCCACAACGGCGTGCACTGTTTCGACATCTCAACTTCCAAAAGTGCTCCGAAGCTGAGGTGTTTTTTGCATTTTGACTTTGAAATGTGGTTTGCGCCGCAACGGCGCGTAATTTGTCATCTCTCATCTGGCCAGATGGCTCCACACCGGCCGCTTTAGCGAGCCTACTTTTCGACCCTCCGGAGCCACAAATCATTGGAAAAACAGTGTTTTCTTTCTTCTTCTCTTCTCTTCTCTTCTCTGACTCTTCCCACCTCTGCTTTTCATCTGTCCGTATTGTCGGAAGTTTGACTTCTAAACTTCCTTCGGCCAGTGGATTGTGATAACCCAATATAATGACAAACCAACCATCATTTCTTGTACCCCTTTATATTGGCAACAGCGGGTTTGAACTCTGGGCTATGGCCCGCAGCCCCATCCTGCACAGAGAACGCGCCTCCATCTATGGAGCGCCATACATCGGAAGTCGGTCTAGGTTCAACGGCAAACCGCCTGCACTTTGGGGATCTGAACGTCGGACTTACGGGGCTTAGCATCCGACCAATGAACCTACTTGGGGGTGCGGGCCCCACTTAGTAAATGGATTGTACCCTCAAATGTGCACACTGAACTTAATATATATATATATATATAAATTTATTTATTTACTTATTTATTTATTCATTCATTTATTTAATTAATTATCTATTTATATATAATATATATGGGAGTATAGGGGTTATATATTGAGTGGGATGCACATCCAAGTAGACCCTGCCAAATGGTCGAAGACCACTTTCCGCTTGACATGGGCCATGCTCCGGGTCTACAGTGGTTGGGGGATGGTATGTTATGCAACATGTCTGGGGGTTCTCCGCAATCCACTGCATGTATCTAATTTATCTTCCCTGGAAGTCTCAAGACTTTTGGTGACATATGATATTGGGTTCAGAAATATTTTCGAACTGTTCTGGTGCTTGCGGATGCTTGGGGATATCGGACGACATTCAAAATTGCAAATTACATTTCCATGCTTCCTACTTCTCATCAAATCACGACCGGTTGATCACTTGGACTTGGATGTACTTATTTATGCTTACGGGCATGGTTGCGATCACATTCGATCATCTTTACACGTCAAACAGTTTTAAACCGGTTCAAACAAATCAAATCATTCACAGCTGATAGATGTTTTTTTTTGCGGAAGGCATTGATGGATGCAAGTTCTGGATTTAGTTCCCCCGTGTAGAAATTCTGAAACGTCCTTTTAATTGAAACAATTTGACATGTTGTGTAATGCTCAACCCATACTGAATGGCACTTCAAAAAAACTCGAGCATGAAATGTGAACAGTCAAAATTCGAAGCATGGACACTTTGAACAGTCGAATCGCCATCCCCATCTTCAACCTCTCAATGACCGTGTGCTTGGTCTCCCCACGTTTATATTTGTAAGAATACCTTGTACAAGTGTCAACTCAGATTGTACACGCGCACCTTAAAAAAAACATGCGACCATTGAGCAGTTTTGATGCACCAGGTGGCACCTAAAACGAAGATCTTGTCGGAGCTAATGACCGCCTCAGTGGCATTCAGCTGGCTGCAGGGGCCAGTCCGCAGCCACCAAAAGTTGTAGTTGATAGGGGCTGAAAGCTCCAAAGTGAACAATGCACTTTTTGGTAGAGGGATGGGCTTTGGTGCCAATCAATTTCTGTGCTTTGGTGGAAAATTTGTAGGAAGCCTTTGCTTCTACTGCTGGACGCTCATTGTGTTCATAGTTGTAAAAGTTCCCTGTCGGTTTCCGTTCGGTCCGTTTCTGGGAAAAAGACGTGCCCCCCCCGGTCTTGGAAACCTCTGATTGAACGCTCGCAGCTACCAGCGTCAGCTTTACTCATGGCAACGTAGCTACGTGGAAGATCTGGCGACAGTGTAGAGAAAGATGGGGATGGTACTGGTAAATTTCATGTGTCGTCTGGAAAGTGAGTGACGACGGATCCGTGGCGTTGGATCAGAGCCTGTTCATCTCGACGTCCCATTGGAGAGTGTTCATCTCATTGAATTTTCAACATAGAAACCACCACTAGGAAATAAAGAAAGGTGCCATATGTAATCAACAATGTGAATATCCCACCTGCAAACAAAAACACGTTCGATGACATCTATTGTGATATCGAGTGTCAAAGTGTTCTGATATCCTGACATTTATCCGCAATGCAGACTGACATTCATTCGGACATGCATCCCGACATTTATCCTGACTCATATTCTGACGTGAAGTCTGGCATGTAGTCTGACACATACATGCATTCTGAGATATATCCTGACATGTTTCCCAACAGAAAGTTTTCAAATATTCTGACATGCTTCCTTACACATACTCCGACCGGTAGCCTGACATATACTCTAGCATAAATTCTGGCATGGATATACCCCGACACATATCCCGTCGTATCTCCGGAAATATTTGGGGCTTTCTCAAAATGGGGGATCCCCAGTCCTCACCATGGCTTTCAATACTAAAATGGCGATCCATGACGACTGGATGATGGGGTACCCCCATGACTTGTGAAACTTCGAATATGGTGATGAATCTAAACTTCCTGCAGGGTGGTGCCCCCCCACCGCTATAAAGTTGGATTATAATCCCCTTTAACCATAGTTATACTTGGTGGATCATCCCACTTACTAAGTAGTTTATAGCCCCAGCTATAGGTGGATTAACCCTACTTATCCCATAGTTGGGGTTATAGGATACTTACGAGCCGTGGGATGAGCCGCCAATTATATCAGCTATAATCCCACTTTCTGCTTTTTCTAACGCAATTTCTGAGATGTACTCGAGACCCCAGGACCAGTGATCCCCGAGCGGTTAAGGGATCACTTAGAGCACCGGAAAGTGGATCACTTAGAGCACCAGAACGATTTTTCCATCACCACCCAAAATGGTTTTTCAGCTTCCAAGAATGAGAACCTGAAACCCTAAAACCATTTAGCATCTCAATGCTTCAATGGACCCAACCTCAAGAGAGTCATTGAATTCAAGTTTGGTATTATAATGTATTCTATGGAGCCTGGAACATCCTTATATATCCATATTTTAGGCATCTAATTTGCCTAGTTCAGCAGTGATACTGGATCCCTAGCAATGTCCTTTGCCGCCTCAGTAGGCTTGGCCGCGCCTGCTGCTTCTGTGCCACCCATGTGTATGGACTCTTGCTGAGAGCCACCTGCCGCTGACAGAAGGCTATCTATATATCTACCCAGCCATCCCAGACAAACATTCATTGAAATGCCAAGTCGCTGAAAGCGCTCGGAAGTGGTGAACAATTCTCTTGGGGACTTCAGTTCATGTTTCTTGAAGATATTCCTGTTACATCCTGATATTTCTGGCCTCTGAATATCCAGCTTCCAGATTCCCGTGGCGGCCTCCTATTGAAGAGACAGAGTACCTTCCAGTCTCCAAGCCATGCTGCCACGCAACCAGCATTGTGCCACAGAAGTTGCTGGTTGCAGCTTGATGCTGGCAGTGGAAAAGAGCTTCCACTGCTATCTGATCAGTTTCTGAGTGTAAAGAAGTAGAGTCATTGGAAATTTGGGAGCTGACGCAATCATAGGTTACCCTCTGGCAAACTAACATAACCGTGTAAAATCACTATCCTTAATATGTAAAGCAACTATAATTGGCCATTTTCAATAGCAAACTGTTAGTTTACCAAAGGTTACAAACTTTTGGCTGATCAGGTGTTGGTATTGGTGGGTACGTTATTGGTACTGCCATTGGTCAGGGATCGGGCACATGTTTTTGGGACGGAACCCCAGGGAGGCTCTAAGCATGTCAAAGCTCCAGTGATGCGTCAAAGCTTCAACTCAAATTCAATCATAGACCATTAACCATGTATATATATATATATCAATTTTAATATCGTTGGGTTATTTTAATATCATTGGGTTTACTACATCAATTTTATGTCCTTATGCAACGATATATATATATATAGATGTAGTAAACCTGTCATAAACCAGCCCCATCGCCATTAACGGTTGGTTTTCCAGCCCCCAAATGTTCGGTTTATGGCAGCTTTCCCACATTTCATATATAGAAAACTATATATACAAGGTATTTGCACATATCTTCACCATCATCATATACACAAATATTTAAATATATATAAATATATATATATATAT
>Ga0126342_10006662_pt1:2500-20519 | contig 20519 bp, 15 predicted proteins | sample Cyp1metagenome_FD_92528 | JGI IMG/M metagenome (GOLD analysis project Ga0126342, IMG submission 92528) | Coral microbial communities from Lord Howe Island, Old Settlement Bay, Australia - Cyphastrea 1 metagenome | ecosystem: Host-associated > Invertebrates > Cnidaria > Coral ...
TGGATACTGCGAAGGGGACCAAGATGGTCACCATCGGTGAGGTGCGACCGCACAACAATTGCTACACTTTGACCGATGCTTTCAGTGCTTTCACCATCAATTCCATCCATTCCCTGTTGCAAGCTTGAATTGGGCACAACCTTGTCCTCTGCTGAGATCGATCAATTCCCATAGCTTCATGCAGGTGCTTTCAGTGTTTCCCACACATCTCTTTTCATTCCTCATGTGCTGTCTGCAAGTTGCGCTTTGGGAAGGACTTGAACTTCATGATGTGGTCACTTCCCGAATTCGAAGTCTTCAGTCACATCATGGGCCAGATACCTAATGTTTCAGCATGTGTGTTTGTGCCACTTTTGCTTCGTCAAGCGTTCGAAGTTTATTTGTGTTTTTTTGCTGCCTGCTCCTGTTTGCTGTTTGCTTTGCTGTTTGCTCGTGTTTGCCTGAGCAAGAACCTTGAGTCCCGACGCCGAGAGCTGCATGACCGTGGTCTCTCGACCTCTAAGGGCACAATGACGAGATAGTGCACGTCCAACTCATCCCACAGATCACCTGGTTGTGAACTTAGCAAGATGCTGAACATGTTGCCCAACATCTTGCCCAAGATGTTGTCCAAGATCTTGCAAAAGATTCATGTCAAGTGACTTGAGTTTGTGTGGTCCCTGAAGACTCTAAAACAGATGCTTCTTTATCGTTTATGTTTTCATGGAGGCCTCAAGAAATGGATGACGAGGCAGATGCTCCCGCGGGAGGGTCTGAAACTCAGTGAAAGGTTGTCAAGTCAGATGCAAATTGAAGCCAGAAAACAAGTGTGAGGAAATAGAAGGCACCAGCATACCCCAGCATATCCAAGCACCTAGCAATTTCTGATGGAAAAGCAGCACGAGCAACCGAGAGCCCCGAAAGCTCAATGTATGATGACCCCTGTCCTAAAGGTTGATAAGCGGTTACTGTAATTGCTGTTAGTTGGGGTTCATTTAAGATCTATCAGCCAGAGCTTTGTTAAAGCTTTAGTTGAGCGTCAGGAGATGTGACTAAGACGGTTTTAGACCTCTACTAAGGCCTTTGATCACTGCTGACCGCTTTGTTTGCATTGCTAACGACGAGCACCCAAGGCCGAGACACTTCAGCACTCAAGTGAAAGTCACTGTAGCTGTAGCAAGCCAGAGAGACCATTTGTCTAGGTGCAAGAGACAGGAACTAGTGCCGTAGTTTTGTTCCTTGTTTGGTTCGCTCTTACACAATTCAACAATTCGACACAGAAAGCCTCCAATGCAACAGAAAGGCAGGTTGCAGTCCCTCGATGTCACTTTGACGTTCCTGCCCTTACCCCCACTTTATGGCTTCCTTTGACATTTGATGTTGCAGTGTTCTGAGTTGTTTTTCATCCTTTCAAATCAAGCACTAGCAACCAGACAGGGTGGTGAGCTGCGAGGGATTTGGAGCAGCCATGCGTTGTTCTCAGCTAGCAAAGAACAGAGACGAACAGAATGTAGTGAGGTGCTGTATGTTTTATACAGTAGTTTCTTGGGTTTTATAGGTTTTGCACGGGGTACCTACGATAGTTCGTTGTAGGATGTTGCAGGTAAGTTTAGATTTTGGCACTTTGAGTCTGAGCATCGAGGTCAAATGAGTTTGCCAGCTTGGAAAGTTGTGTTCCTTGAGAATCTTGAGATGATTTGTGTGCTGCTGTGATCATTTGAGGCTAAGAGGTCACACTGACGTGGTGATCTCCTGCGACGTATCAGTGGATGGTTCTTGGATCGCCACGGGTGGTCAGGTTCTCAGGGGGACTCAAGAACAGGATGGCATACAGCAAGGGGGCTGCACGAAATGCCGATCAAGATGACCCAAGGAAGACTAGGAATATCAGATGTCAATGCTCTTGCAGAATGGCAAATGAGATCGCACTATCATGGAAGAGAAAGTATACAAGTAGTACCCGGGCAAGCCCGGGGCGGAAGTTTCAAATTTGAAACGCTTATAGCCTATAGAGCGGAACAAAGACTGTGCCTATAGGTGACAGGCAAGCCTCCTGTGCATCGCAGCAACAAGCTCTTGACTTGTCAATCTGGTGCCATGTCCTTCGAATGTTGAATCTTTTCTCATTTCATCTGATCTCATCGCATCGCAGCTTCTCTTGGAAATTGCTCATTGCATCCCTCTGTCACCGTCATCCCATCTCATCTCAGCTCATCTGATGTCTTCTGAGTTTTTTCACCTCATCTCATCTCATCCCATCTGATGTCTTCTCTCCCTTTCTCAACTCTTCTCAGCTGATCACAACTGTTCTCATCTCTTCTCATGTCACCTGACCTTTTCTCATCTCATCTCAGCTTATCTCAGCTTTTCAGATTTTCACAGCTCTTCTCAACTCTTCTCAGCTCTCCGCAGCTCATGTAAGCTTATCTTATGTGTTCTCATCTCTTCTCTCCTCTTCTCACATCTACTCAGCTGATCTCAGCTCTTGTCAGCTCGTCTCACCTCATCTCAGCTCTTCTCAGCGCACTCTCAAATCATATCACCTTTTCTCTGGCCCAAAACCTGCTCCAAAAACAGTTCTCGGCGCCAAAGCAAGCAACCCCTACGCTTTCCACAGAGAAGATTTGACACAGAGAAGCTTTTACACATGGCAAGCTTTTGCACAGAGAAGCTTGTACACGCAGAAGCTTTTGCACAGAGTTAGGGAAGCTTTTATTCACAGCAAGCTTTTACACAAAGCAAGCGTTTGTACACAGCAAGCTTTTACCCAGAAAATCTTTTGCACACGGAAGCTTTTACACAGAAGCCTTTACACAGAGAAGCTTCTACACACAGCAAGCTTTGACACAAAGAAGCTCCTGCACAGAAAAGCTTTTACACACAGAAAGCTTTTACACAGAAGCTTTTACACAAAGAAGCATTTAGCTTTTACACACAGAAGCCTTTACACAGCTTTTACACACAGCGAGCCTTCACGCAGAGAAGCCGCTACACAGAAAAGCTTTTAGACAGAGAAGCTTTTACACACAGAAAGCTTTTACACACAGAAGCTTTCACACAAAGAAGCCTTTACACAGCTTTTACACGCAGCAAGCCTTCACGCAGAGAGCTTTTACACACAGAAAGCTTTTACACACAGCAAACTTTTCCACACAGAAACTTTTACACACAGCAAGCTTTAACACAGAGAAGCCCTGTCACAGAGAAGCATTTACACAGAGAGGCTTTTACACACAGAAGCCTTTACATACAGAAGCTTTCGCGCACAGCCAGCTTTTACACACAGAGCAATCTTTTACACAGAGAAGCCCTTACACAGAGAAGCTTTTACACAGAGAACTTTTACACACAGCAAACTTTTACACACAGAAGCTTTTACACAGAGAAGCTTTTACACACAGAAGTTTTTACACACAGCAACCTTTCACACACAGCCCTTTTACACAGAAAAGCTTTTGCACACAGACAGCTTTCACACAGAGAAGCCCTAACACAGAGAAGCATTTACACAGAGGAGTTTTTACACACAGAAGCCGTTACATACAGAAGCTTTCACACACAGCGAGCTTTCACACAGACAGCTTTTACACAGAGCAGGCTTTCAACAAAGAAGCCCGTACACAGAGAAGCTTTTACACAGAGAACTTTTACACACAGCAAACTTTTACATACAGAAGTTTTTACACACAGCCAACTTTTACAAAGAGAAGATTTTACACACAGCAAGCTTTTAAACTGAGAAAACATGCTGACAAATTACGATCGCAGCCTTGATGCAGCCACTCCAATACGATGTACGATGCCCAGCTGCAAAAGCCAATAGTATTACGCACGCAGCCGCGGCGCCAAGCAACCTTGACGCAGCCATTACAATGCGATTTGCAAAGACTGAGTTGCAAAGCAAAATAGAACTATGCGCAACGGCGTCAGAAATTGCAGCTCCAGAACCGGGATCTCGACGCCGAAGAAAAAAAGATTTTGAACACTTTTCAAAAATAATTTTAAATGGAAAATCACCAGCGACGAAAATCTGCTGACAAGTCACTATCGCAGCCTTGGTGCAGCCACTCCAATACAGTTTACGATGTCCAGCTGCAAAAGACAATAGTATTACGCGCGCAGCCGCAGCGCCAAGCAACCTTGACGCAGCCATTAATCACGATGCGATTTGCAAAGGCCGCGTTGCAAAACACAAGAACTACACGCAGCGGCGTCAGAAATGGCAGCCAAGAGCGGATCTCGACGCCAAAGCAAAACAATATGCAGCCCACGAACCCAAATGCAGTCACGTAGAACACTTTTGTGAAACAAGTTATTTGAACAGTCTACATTTTTCCACTGTTACCGTACCAGTGCGCTGTAGACTGTGGAATGCAGAAGAGGGTGCAGTGCAAAGTGTGGAGTGTTGGAGTGTAATGTGTGGAGTGCAAAGTGTGGAGTAAGGAGTGTAAAGTGTAACGTGTGGAGTGTAGAGTGTAGAGTGTAAAGTGTAGAGTGTAAAGTGTAGAGTGAAAAAGTGTAGAGTGTAGAGTGTGGAGTGTAAAGTGTGGGGTGTGGAGTGTAGACTGTAAAGTGCGGAGTGTAAAGTGTAAAGTGGGGAGTGTCGTGCGTAGAGTGTGGAGTGTAAAGTGTAAAGTGTGGAGTCTACAGTGTAAAGTGTTGGGAGCAAAGTGTAAACTGTGGAGTGTAGAGTGTGGAGTGTAGAGTGTGGAGTGTAGAGTGTGGAGTGTGGAGTGTAAAGTGTGGAGCGTCGAGTGTAAAGTATGGAGTGTAAAGTGTGGAGTGTGGAGTGTAAACTGTGGAGTGTAAAGTGTGGGGTGTGGAGTGTAGACTGTAAAGTGCGGAGTGTAAAGTGTAAAGTGTGGAGTGTAAAGTGTAAAGTGTAAAGTGTGGAGTGTAGAGTGTAAAGTGTGGAGTGTGGAGTGTACAGTGTGGAGTGTGGAGTGTAAAGTGTGGAGTGTAAAGTGTGGAGTGTAAAGTGTTGAGTGTGGAGTGTAAAGTGTAAAGTGTAAAGTGTGGAGTGTACTGTAAAGTGTGGAGTGTGGAGTGTAGAGTGTGGAGTGTGGAGTGTAGGAGTGTAAAGTGTGGAGCGTAAAGTGTTGAGTGAGGAGTTTAAAGTGTATAGTGTGGAGTGTAGAGTGTAGAGTGTAAAGTCTGCAGCTTTCCCCGTAGACATGGCGAGGCCACAGGAAACCAGAGACTCAAGACGAGACACGTGGGAGCATCAAAACGAGCATTTCGTGCGAGACTTGCTCCAATTTTCACAATTTGTATTTTCAAAATCGATGTTTTCCGACAAGTTTTCTTATGAACCTCTAAATTTGCAACCTCAAAATCGTTGTTTTGTGCGAGGCTTCCGTCAATTTTCATCGCATCTCACAAAATGCCACGCTTGCCACGGAATTTGCACCTTGTCGCCACTTGACGCAGCCCTGACAATGCGATTCGCACAAAACACGCAACACGATACGTCTAAAGTGCTGCGCCTGCCACGCAAAATGACGATGGGCACGTCCAAAGTGCTGTGCCTGCCACAAAAACTGTAACGCATCTTCTGAAAACGTCGCAAGAGTATTGCGCCTGCCACGCAAAAACGATTTTCGACACGTCGCAAAACACGCCTGAATGTCACGAAGTGCCACGCCTGCCACGGGAAACGAAGCAACGCGACATGTGAAACTTCCAAAAGTGACCCCTTTTTGCAGAACTTACCATAGGCACGGCCACAGCGACCTCACGCGGACGGTTGCGAACGGTTGCAAAGGGTTGCGGACGGTTGCGAACGGTTGCGGATGGTTGCGGACGGTAGCGAACATAAACGCAACGTCGAGCGAACACACCCTCAACCCCCAGACCCCCAGAGTGAAACGGGAACCCTTGCTACGCATTTGGGAAAAGACGATTTTGAAGCACTTTTTAAAAGGAATTTTTTAAACGAAAATCACCAGCGCCAAAATTGAGAAAATCTGCTGACAAATCACTATTGCAGCCTTGATGCAGCCACTCCAATACGATTTAGGATGTCCAGCTGCAAAAGACATAAGTATTACGCACGCAGCCGCGGTGCCAAGCAACCTTGACGCAGCCATTAATCACGATGCGATTTGCAAAGACTGCGTTGCAAAACACAAGAACTACACGCAGCGGCGTCAGAAATTGCAGCTCCAAAACCGGATCTCGACGACAAAGCAATAAAAGAAGATTTTGAAGCACTTTCTAAAAGGAAAATCGCAAGCGTCAAAATTGAGAAATTCTGCTGAAAAATCGCTATCACAGCCTTGATGCAGCCACTCCAATACGATGCACCATGTCCAGCTGCAAAAGACAAGAGTATTAGGCACGCAGCCGCGCCGCCAAGCAACCTTGATGCAGCCATTACAATGCGCGACTTCCCTCAAAATCTGAAGGTGGAAGATGTGAGAACGAAGCTTTCGCGCGAGACGTCCCTCAAAAAGTGGAAGTGGCAAATGTAAAAGCGAAGCTTTCGTGCGAGACTTCCTGCAAAATCTGAAAGTTGAAGATATGAAAACGAAGCTTTCGTGCGAGACCTCCCCCAAAAAGTGGCAATTGAAGATATCAAAGCGAAGCTTTCGTGCGAGACTTCCCTCCAAAAGTGAAAGTTGAAGATGTGAAAACGAAGCTTTCGTGCGAGACTTCCCTCAAAATCTGAAGGTGGAAGATGTGAGAACGAAGCTTTCGTGCGAGATGTCCCTCAAAAAGTGGAAGTGGCAAATATAAAAGCGAAGCTTTCGTGCGAGACTTCCTGCAAAATCTGAAAGTTGAAGATATGAAAACGAAGCTTTCGCACGAGACCTCCCCCAAAAAGTGGCAATTGAAGATATCAAAACGAAGCTTTCGCCCTCAAAATCTGAAGGTGGAAGATGTGAGAACGAAGCTTTCGTGCGAGACGTCCCTCAAGAAGTGGAAGTGGCAAATGTAAAAACGAAGCTTTCGTGCGAGACTTCCTTCAAATTTTGAAAGTTCAAGGTGTGAAAATTAAGCCTGAACTGGCAGTTCCAGTGCGCGGCTGATCTGAGCATGATCCCGGTACAAACGAGCGTGTGCCGAAACCGTCCGCCGGACAAGCTTCCCCATCCATCTTCCCAGACGCGTTTTGTCCTGCAAAACATAGCATGTCGTGCGTCCGCTATCTCTCAAAAACGGATTCCGTGCGAGACTTCCCTCAAAATCTGAAAGTTGAAGATGCCAAAACGAAGCTTGGCTGTGAGATCTCTTGGCTGCTTGATCTCTTGGCTGTGAGGTCTCTTGGCTGTGAGATCTTTGGCTGTGAGATCTCTTGGCTGTGAGATCTTGGCTGTGAGATCTCTTGGCTGTGAGATCTCTTGGCTGAGAGATCCCTTGGCTGTGAGATCTCTTGGCTGTGAGATCTCTTGGCTGTTAGATCTTTTGGCTGTGAGATTTCTTGGCTGTGAGATCTCTTGGCTGTGAGATCTCTTGGCTGTGAGATCTCTTGGCTGTGAGATCTCTTAGGCTGTGAGATCTCTTGGCCGTGAGATCTCTTGGATGTGAGATCGCTTGGCTGTGAGATCTCTTGGCTGTGAGATCTCTTGGCTGTGAGATCTCTTGGCTTGATATCCCTTGGCTGTGAGATCGCTTGGCTGTGAGACCTCTTGGCTGTGAAATCTCGCGGCTGTGAGATCTCTTGGCTGTGAGATCTCTTGGCTGTGAGATCTCTTGGGCTGAGAGATCTCTTGGCTGTGGGATCTCTTGGCTGTGAGATCTCGTGGCTGTGAGATCTCTTGGCTGTGGGATCTTGGCTGTGAGATCTCTTGGCTGTGAGATCTCTTGGCTGAGAGATCCCTTGGCTGTGAGATCTCTTGGCTGTGAGATCTCTTGGCAGTTGTAAATAGGTTTTTCAAAATCCGTAACTCGGAAGTTAGACCTTCAAACTTCCTTTGATGAGTATAAAATAAAGATTGAATAAAGCCATTTCATTTCAAAATGGTACAAAATTGGTAGACAAATAGCAAACAAGTCGCAGAGACGGACAGGGATGGCAAAGTCTCATTTTGGACCTTGGGCATTGCATGTTAAAAGAGCGAACAAAAGAAGGAAAGGTTTGCAAAAATTGGACCCTGAGAGAAACAGAAGGTCACGTTTGATCAGCGATGATGACTGATTTCATCCTTAAGGAAAAGACCAGGTCATCAAAGTGTGGAGCGCTTCCACATGCGAACTGGCCAAATCCTTAGCCCAATCTTGCAGTGACATGGCGGGCGAGCAGAAACAAAAGAGACAGAGTGGTATACAGTGGGAAACGCAAACCATTCACATTGCCAAAGGCATTGTGTTCATTGTCCAAGCTGTGTCACAAGAACATTTAATCAAATTTATGTCACATTCGTGCACTGGTGGATTTGTCAGTTACAGCATGCTTTTCGGGACAAGGCCTGTACCTGCTCCGGGCACGCTGGGGATGTGCGGCTTCCTCAGGCAAGGTGCAGCCTAGACCTTTCGGAGGCTGGTTCAGCCGCAGATCAGAAAGGATTGACTTTGAGCGACGGGAAAGAAGATGAAAGAAGGATATCTTTCTACATTCCAGATTGAAAGGGCCAATTTGGTAGCAACAACCATCAACGATCAACAACCACCACTCCAGAAAGTGAGCCACACCACATGCAAAGCTATGCAAAACTAGAGATAGACTGAGGACAGCTTTGTCTTTTTCAAAGCGTCGCCCTCGAACAGCCGGTGCCTTAAGGGATGAGATGGACCCCTCTCAGCCGTCCGCAATTCTGATTTTGGTCTTGTATCGATTTGGATCGTGTATTTTCTCTACGGTCCAATGTCTTGCATTTTGAACTATAAAGTTTGGCAGCTGAAGTTTTGTCCTGAGATCCGCGCTGCATCTCAGCAAGAGCAACTGTCAATGACTCTTGTGAGCGCAAGTGCCGGCCTTGGCGGGAGCTCCACCACAAGGAGTAACAACAGATCAACAGACCGTCAACAGGCAGTCAGCAGGCGGCCAACAGGGGGTCATTAACAATATAATTATCATCCGGTCATTTACCATGTCTACCCCTGGAATTGTCAGTTGTCAGACCATTTTGCATACTCTTGCCATTACGGATGTGCACAAAACCTCACAGGCCCCTGTTAAACTGAATTGATCGAAGGAAGTTTAGAAGTCAAACCTCCGAAAATATGGACAGACGAAAAGCAAAGATGGGAAGAGTCAGAGAAGAGAAGAGAAGAGAAGAGACGAGACGAGACGAGACGAGAAGAGAAGAGAAGAGAAGAGACGAGAAGAGAAGAGAAGAGAAGAGAAGAAGAAAGAAGATCAAAGAAGAGAAAGTCAGAAGAAAGAAGATGAAGGTGCGCGAAAAGGTTTTCCAATGATTTGTGGCTCCGGAGGGTCGAAAAGTAGGCTCGCTAAAGCGGCGGGTGCAGAGCCATCTGGCCAGATGAGAGATGAACAAATTCACGCCGTTGTGGCGCGAAGCACATTTCGAAGTCAATATGTACAAAACACACCATGTTCGGACCACTTTTGGAAGTTGAGATGTCGAAAAAGGGCACGCCGTTGTGGCCCGAAGCACATTTGCAAGTGAAAAAGCTAAAACACAACGTTCGGAGCACTTTTGGAAGTTGAGATGTCCAAAAAGGGCATGCTGTTGTGGCGCGAAGCACATTTCGAAGTCAAAATGCACAAAACACTCCAGCTCCGGAGCATTTTTGGAAGTTGACATGTTCAAAAAGTGCACGGCGCTGTGGCGCGAAGGTTGTGGCACGAAGCACATGTCGAAGTCAAAAGTGTAAAAAACTGACGGGTTCGGAGCACTTTTTGACGTTCAGATGTCGTTTTGCGTGGCAAGCGCAAGGGATTCTGCACGTTGCCAAAAGTGAGGAAAACGTGAGGGTTTTGTGGCATTATCAACTACAACCACTACACTACACTACATTACACTACATTACACTATACTACACTCCACTACACTAGAGTACAACTAAAAACTACAACTACACCTACGCTACATTCCACTACACTACACTACATTACATTTCACTACGCTACGCTCCACTACACTACACGACACGTCACTACACGACACTACACAAATTACAACGACTACAAGTACAATTATGCTACATTACGCTACGCTGCACTACACTAATTTCACTACATTCCATTCCACTCCGCTCCACTCCACTCCACTCCACTCCACTCCACTACACTACACTACACTGAATGACACTACACTACACTACACTACACTACACTACACTACACTACACTACACTACACCTACAACTGTAACTACAGCTACAACTACATTACATTGCAATGCACTACGCTACATTACAGTACATTACACTAACTACAACTACAGCTAAAACGACAACTATAACTACAACTACACTACATAAGACTACACTACACTGCCCTAATTACATTACATTACGCTACACTACACCCCACTACACTGCACTACACTACACCTCACTACACTACACTCAATTACGCTACACTACCCTACACCACCCCACACCACACCACGCTACGCTACGCTACGCTACACTACACTACACCACACCACTACACTACACTCCACCACATTACATTACATTACATTGCATTACATTACATTACACTACATTACATCACATCACATTACACTACACTGCACTACACTCCACTCCACTCCACTCCACTCCACTCCACTCCACTCCACTCCACTCCACTCATTACGCCACCACACATGCAACTGCAATTACACTACACTAATTCCACTACACCACAACTACAACTCCACTACACTACAACTACACCTACAGCTGCACTACACCACGCTACATCCAGCAGTTGTGGGTGATGTGACCGACCAGGTGACCACTGCAACCATTGCAACCACTCCAAAAAACATACCTCCAACCTCCTTTCGGTCCATCAGTGGATTCGCTCTGCCATCCGTGATTCACAACAACCAACCTCTCCTATAGGTTTCCTATTTTTGAAACTTCCGCCACCGCCTTGTGCGGCACTGCTGGTACTTAGAAATATTCGGCAATGTTTAAGAGTCACAAAACAGACTCGCGCAATCTGACAGCATCATTTGACGACCAGTGCGTAGCTTTATTCACTATTTGAAGGATACAGCCTTGAGAGCTGAGAACTGAGGCCAAGACAAGACCATGAAAGTTTGGGAGATCCCGAGTGCACTGGTCTTAGCTGCAAGTCAATAGTCATGGATGTCATACCAACTGTTGGACAGGTGTGCTGCTATGTCGTGTGCCACATGTGCACTGAGTGAGACCTGCCTTGGGTTCATTTTGACTGTGATTCAAGCTGTTTGCCCAGACGTTGGTGAAACTTTGCTGGGCCTAGGCCAAAGAGCTCGAGAAGGCGCGCGACCGTGAGCGAGATATGAGCGGCTGTCGATTGATGAGTCTAGGAGGTTGTACTATCATATCCAGTTTATTGGCAATTATCATCGTCCATTTAACCAACCTGTACAATTGAATCGTAGAGGGTTTTGAACGCTACTCACCTGAACTTGACAGTGATTCCAGTGCAGGAACAAAATTAATCAAAAAAACAGATACAGTATTATCAAAATGAATGCCATACCGTACCATGATACAAACTTGTCACTAGCTGATACGCAGCTACTCAGCTGATCTCAGCTGTACATCACACGAGTCGGCAACCTCCAATCTAGAGACGAAATGACACAAATGCAGCCCGGGCTTTTGCGACATTCTAGATGTAATGTTGATGATGTTAATGAACCAATCGGGATATCATTTTTTTGCAATACTGTGTCATAAAGCATAGGGTGCACTGTGGTCAGTTTACAGGCTATCTTGGTTTGAATTCGCTCGAATCTTGGGTACTACATGGTACTACAGTAGTAGCTTAGAGAATCTTAGAGATATACAGAGTGCTTTGTGAGCTCTGTGAAGGTGATCAGGTTTCGAGACCTTCGACATTGGGTTTGACATATTTTTGTTCCTGCAGAATTTTGACTTTGATATCAAGGGTTGCAAAATACCCAAAAGTATTACATCAAAACATAGAACAGTAAAGGATAGTCAAGGAAAGTGCAGAAGGGCACAGAACAAAGGCATTTGCAAAATATCTATCCTGGAATACAAAGTCAGAAAAAACATGTCAAGGCTTGCCCTTGGACTTTCCTTCCATCATATCGCAATGGACTCTGATGTACCCAGTGTACCCCATCCCTAAAACCTCTTGTAGATAGAAAGAAGGGGCCCTATGGTTTGGCAAACTGCGCGGGGGCTCTACGTACCCAAACAGCCAAGCAGTTCATGTTTCACGATCAGGTTCTGGGTCCTGGTTCGACCGTAAAGAAGTCCAAAGTGACTGTCGGCAACTGAGAAGAGTGCAAATGCGCGGTCCAAGTGTTACTGCTTTGACAGGGGCACAGCCGGGCACAACCCTCATCAATGCTGGCTGATTTGGCTGCTTTGTACTGAGGTCATTGCGCATTCAAAGGAAGTGAACGATGTCATGGGCCCAGCGGCTGCAAGGCACTGCAAGGCTGCTGTAGGATGCGGTGAAGAGGTGCAAAAGGTTGGATACAATAGCCCCAGGTTTTGGCAAGCAAAGGCTGTGAAATGTGCACCCGGAAGTGAAGAATCACAAAGGACATTCTACCAGGCCATAATTTATCATGGACAACAATATGTACATATGATGTATATGGGGCTGTATATGGTGTATAAGTTGTAATTCAGTGTAATTACTACGCAATTTTGTGAGTTGTGCGGAAAAGCAAGGCTCTTTTTGGCCAAGGTGCTGGTCTCGCCAAACAACAAGCTCATCGCATCAGGGGGTCAGGATGGGCTGAGCAATATTGAGCTCTGGCAACATGGCTTAGCCCACCACCAACCTCAGCTAAACCCCAATACACTGAACAGCATCAGTTTCTCAGGAGAATATGCATGTATGCGGATGATCAATGTCATTCAACCATGCAGTGATCTCTTTTTGCTCATTTACTTTACTTGTATCGCAGAGGACAAGCTACTCCGAATTTGGAAGTTTCCGGAAGGTGATCTTCTGGGAGAGTGTGCCCAGACTGGGAAAAGTATGCATGTTGCCTTCCGGCAGCCCCTGGCACTTGGTGCCTGTGCTCTAGTCGCTCACGCTTTTTGTTGTGTTTTCATGTTAGTGTCGCCGTTCTACGCCATTCTTGGTTTGGCCTGATCATTTGCTTACATTTGCTTACATTTGCTTTTCAATGTTTGCCGGAAGCATTTGACGCTTTTGATGCTCTTGGTGGCTAAGGCAAAGGCCATCGACGAGGCATTTGGTGCGTTGCTTTCTCTCCCATCGACCAAGTTGTGGCATCTGCATCTGGCATGGGTCTCAAGATGTGAGTGGAAAGACCTTCAAACAAAGCCACGGCACAGATATGTCACACCAACAGCAGAAACAACTTGAAGAAACTTGAAGCAAACAGTAAAGCAGAAATTCTGCAGAAGTGATTAGAACATATTGCATAAATTAAGACTTTGCTGGAGAAACGGCCAAGAGACTTTTGACCAAAGCTTTGTGGCTCAATTCTGGAAAAGGTCCCTGCGCTTGATCATGCTACCTCGCAGCACCACATGTTGGGGTCCGTCTGAAAGCAGTCTCAAACGAGATAGCTTCAATGACCTTATCCGTCACAAGACCATCAAGAAAACCAACGTCCCTCTCCTCCTGATGAAGGCCAATGTAATGGGCAGAACAGCAATGCTTTCGTTTCCAGCAGTGGGCGACTACACTCACACAACAAAGGGACTTTCAAAGGGACCAAAGGGACTTTCCGACGCCAAAAGCTGGAAACCGTCAGCCTCCTTCCGCTCCTTCAGATCCACCAGTTTGTCAAGCATTGGGATGAAGTCTTTGCGCTTCTCCACCAGTAGTCAAGATGGCCTTGGCTCCATTCGTCAAGGAACGCCTGTGACTGAACAGCGGAAAGGAAGTGCCGCAGGAACAGCTCGGTATGGCTACATGCCACCTGAAGCTGGGCGTATCGACCGGAAAGAGGTGAAGCTTTCCAGATGGCTACAGAGCCAAGTTGATGACCTCTATCGAAAGATGGATGAAAATGCGGATGGGCGACTCACAAAGTTGGAGGCCCAACATTTCTTCCAAAAGTTTGGGAAGATCAGCAGTTCTGCAATGTTTTCTGAAGTTGATGAGAATGGAGATGGTGAAATCCTCCCTTCCGAATGGCGAAACTTTTGGGAGCAAGTCCGTGGAAATGGGTATAGTGAGGAAGACATTTCAGAAGAGCTGCAGCAGTTGATGTGCGGTGGTGTTTGGGTTGATTTCCTAGATGATCGCACCGTGTCGGTCAATTCGCGAAGTGCACCGAACGTAGAGAAGCTGTGTCAATAGTTGGTCCGCGAAGTGGAACAGCATGTTTAGTGCAGCAGATTGGCAGGACGTTTGCCATGTTTCAGTTAGGACTTCGAGGTAAAACAAAGAGCTTGGTTATTTCACGGTTAATTGCATCAGAGAAGCAGTAATCCGCTTGAGGTTTGTCCCCTGAGCGCTTTGACTTGAGCCGTTCCACGAAGGTGTCGACAGTGTCACTATCAAGTTGCCGAAGCCGTTGAAAGACCGGTGCTGTGTGGCTAAGGTGATGCAACCGTCAGACTTTGGAACTTGAAAGACTTTAGGCCAGGACCGCGAAGTCATTCAGATTTTTTGACCGGTGCTTCGTGTGTCTTCCTGTAGTCCTACACGAGATGCTGCATGTTATTTTGATTTTTGCTTGAGATTCGCTGACAAGATCGTGCACATGCATTGGCACACACACACACGCGCAAATGTTTCTTCCGGTGCTGAAGCAACCTGCGCTTGGAGTTTATAGTTATTTAGCACCCTGCAGTCCCCCTCAGATACTAATCAAGACGATCAACCCATCAATGATCCATTGATATCCATTGATGACATTTCATTGCACCAGATAATATATATCAAAATATGATATGATACAAATCGACAATAATATAGTATATTAATGCATATTACTCCATATTATATATAAAAATAGAATATAATAATGATGTATACAGTATATATATATATAAATCAATATTATATGTATATATACATTATATATATAGATACTTGTAATATGTGTGTGTGTATATATATATATATAGTTTGCAACGTAATTGCGCTCTGCAGACACGCCCTGGCCAGGGCAATTCGCTCTTTCCAGGGTCACAGCAGCGCAGTTCTCCGCGTCGCCTTTCTGCCCAATGGCATGCAATTGATGACCAGCAGTGTGGATGGTCTCCTGAAGCTTTGGCATATCAGGACGGAGACTCCGAGAATTTGGAGAGTCAAGATCTTGTGTCTTGCAAAAGTCCTGCGCAGCAAGATGTAGACGGATCATAACGTCAGAAGCAAGATACTGACACCTAAGAGCAGAAAGACGCACACGACCACAATAGTTTCTGCGATGGGTTGAAGCTTACTTGCCCATTCGTTTGAACTACCTTGACTCTGGTAGGACTGCTGAATGTGCTGGCACTTTTGAAGAGCACAGCAGCAAAGTGTGGTGTATCGATCTTTGTGGAAAACGCATGGTCTCTGGCGGTGCAGACTCCAAGATTTGTACTTTGGTCGCATGATGTGAGTCCCATAGTCAAACCAGTTGGGTCTGTTGAAATTGCTGGGGAGATGGGGAGCGCGGTGCTAAAAAACAGTCTCAAAGAAGCGAGCAAAACTTGCAGGGCAAAGCGCCAAAAGTTATATGTACACCAAGACCTCAAAATCCAAACGCAAGTGTTCTTAATTTGGACGTTAAATTACTGCGAGTGATCAAAGTTTTCTAGACACTACGACCACCACTTGAAGATACTTGAAGATTGAGCCAGTTGTCGCTGAGGCGTTTGGAGAGATACTACAGAAGAGATGGAGAAGCAGCGTGTGCTGCCGAGTTTGCCTCGACACTCTTTGATTATTTTGGTTTGGACTTCAGACTCTTCAGACTCTTCACAATCAGAAGCTTCTCGCATCCGTCCTTTGTTGCATTGGCAATCCCTCGCCAGGCCAAGATGAAAAGGCAGATCTGGCTCTGAAGGACATCAGTCAGTAGTTGACAAGTCAAGCAGAGGAAGAAACAAAACCTTTAGCTGAGCATATCATGAGACCTGCACAGGTAGAATAGTCATCCCTGGGTTGTGACCTCGTATGGTGTGTTTGCAATCCTTCTTAGTGGCAACTATTGCAGCCATACAGCATTCTGGGAAGGACTCTCGGATAGCGATGTTGGTTCGCGAGGGCAAGGCCTACAAAGCAATCAAGACAGACATGTTGCTTGTCGCCCACCAGGACCAGCCAGCCAGATCAATCTCAGATTTGTGTATCAAGATTGATGCCTGTGTTGCCTTCGTTGCCTGTGTTTTGGATCAAGATTGATAAATCGTGTTGCAAAATGTGTTGATAAGCTTTGTCCGTTTCAGTGCTGGTCGAGTTCGCGCTGACAGGTGGAGGCTGCTTTGACTTTGGCCGGGATTTTAGTCGCCGAGTCTCATTTGGGTATGTCAAAGAACAGTCTTTTTCGTAGAAGGAACTTAGAGCTGTAGTGGCCCCTGTATTCTGGATGCGCCCATGGTTTTGATAGAGATGATTGAGATGATTGAGATGATTGACATGTTTCTCTTGTTGCGCCTAGTCCTGCTTTCTTCCGCGCCGAAGTTTCTGTCTCTGATATGTTTTTTGTTTAGAGTTACCGCACATCGGACATCGCACTTTTCCCCAAGGCTTTGGACCTGAAGCGACCGGGTCAGATGCGTCAAATCCTCCTAGATGCTCAGCATGATTCACTATGATTCAGCATGATTCGGCGCTGTTTCGCTACACGGCTTAGAGCAGCCTATAGCATTCGATTGTCCTGAGCTTGTATTTTAGTTTATCTTAGTTCATAGTTGTAGAACGTTCTAAGTTACAACCTATAACGTTACTTGCTTCACTTGCTTGACAATTTGCTTCCAGATTCATCTCTGAGTGCTTTGCTGATGCATCCTTCCATGTGAAATATCGCATGAAGTGGGATGCCCTAAGGACCACACCATGGACACTGTTGGCAGGAGCATGTTCACAGGGGCAGGATCCTGAGACAGCGCCACCTGCATATTTTCTGCAAATATGTTTGTCTCAGTCTCCTTTGCAGAAGCTTCGAGAGTTTGCTTTCGTCTCTGATAGAGACTCCGCCCCTGTACCTCGATCACATTGAATATTTTTTGAGATACGTGTGCTCACTGTGCGCTCTTTTCTGCTCCTTGTCACAGTCTCCCAAGCGACCGTCTCCGATGTTTCAGTCTTTTTTAGATTTTCAGCGTCCAGGCCAAGTCAGAAACTGCTCCACGGTCGGGGTCGCTCGAGTCAATCGAGTCGCTTCCGAAGAAGTCCAGCCAACTGCTCAGCACAACTTTCCTTAAGGAAGGTTATTTTGGGTATTTAATGCCTTCGGCAAGCCTGCCGGCCATGGAGAGGTGGACCCAAGGGAGTTTGATGTGCACTCTAGGTGGTTGACCGTATACCAGATGAGTACCGCCCCCAGCAAAGGAGCGCCAGGTACTATGTGTGAGCTTCTGGCTTAACAGCAGACCGCTGCATGGAAGGGGACAGGGTGGAAGGGGAGAGAAATTGCTCCAAGGGTGGTTGATGTGCATGGAAGCCTGAAAGAGAAGCAGAAGATGAGAGGAGGAGAAGAAGAAAAAGAAGAAGAAGAAGAAGAAGAAGAAGAAGAAGGAGAAGAAGAAGAAGAAGAAGAGGAGGAGGAGGAGGAGGAGGAAGAGGAAGAAGAAGCAGAAGAAGAAGAAGAAGAGGAAGAAGAGGAAGAAGAGGAAGAAGAGGAAGAGGAAGAGGAAGAGGAAGAAGAAGAAGAAGAAGAGGAAAAAGAAGAAGAAGAAGACGAAGAAGAAGAGGAAGAGGAAGAGGAAGAGGAGGAAGAGGAAGAGGAGGAAGCAGGAAGGAGGAAGGAGGAAGGAGGAAGGAGGAAGGAGGAAGGAGGAAGGAGGAAGGAGGAAGAAGAGAAAGGGGGAA
>Ga0126342_10006663_pt1 | contig 20519 bp, 25 predicted proteins | sample Cyp1metagenome_FD_92528 | JGI IMG/M metagenome (GOLD analysis project Ga0126342, IMG submission 92528) | Coral microbial communities from Lord Howe Island, Old Settlement Bay, Australia - Cyphastrea 1 metagenome | ecosystem: Host-associated > Invertebrates > Cnidaria > Coral ...
AAATTGAATGAGGTAAGTATGCTTTGACTGCTATGATTTTGAAAAATTGAATGAGGTAATTATGTTTTGATATTGTTGAGAAAAATGAAGCAATTAACAATATATAAACTGACTTTTTGGACTATTATGTTTTTTAATGAATAAATTTTGATTTGTTATACTGCTATGATATTAGTTTAGAAAACTTCACTGAATCAGTTTTTTTTTTTACATTTTTTCCCCCTGCTGTCGGCAGGGGCCGGCGGATTATTAACTATTCTCAACCCCGTGTCATTGAAAACCAGATAGATGAAAAGGATTGAGCAGGTGTAGGCAGTTTTTTTTGGTCCATTGATGCTGATCCAGTTTCATGGCCTGGAGCTGACCAGGCAGCAAGATTTCGGTGGTGCGACGGAGCTCTCTTGCGAGCCATGCGCCAAGGGGCATGGACCTTAGCATTGCTTGTCTATGTTGGCGTTCCATGGCCTTGGAAGGATTCAAAAAAATCAGTTTCCTGAGAGGTAATACAATATCGTCAAGTGATGTCTTGATTCACGGCATCTGATTTTCGACTGGCTGTTTCACTACAGCACCAGTCATAGTCGAATTTGATTCGCAAGAGTGGGCAAACTTTGTTCAGCTGTCAGGACTGGGTGCTGCTGGATGAGATCAATTTGGCTCCACAGGACAGCACACCTCGGAAAACGGCTGTGGAACTAGCGATACATAGCACGATGACAGGAAGCAACCTGACAACATGGTCCATGCAACATGGTATATAAATAATATATATAGTGATCCTAAAGCAGATAGACTATTTTTTTGGAGGGTGAGGATTTATGTTGGAATTATGTTGGATGTTGGCCACTTAAAAAAGTAGTAGTTGGAATATTTCGACCCCCTCCGGGGAGGTCGAAAAGTGGTAGTTGGAATATGGTTTGGAGGGTTAGATAGAATATTTTTGTTCAAAGTGGCCCATTCACTTCAAGATATTGCACAATTACCCGTATATACTAATGTATAGCGATTACTATGAATACATATTATGTAGGTATTTAAAGAGTCTCAAACTGCTTTGGGGTCTGTGCGAGGTGTTCACAATTCCCTCTATCTAAGATCTACCTGGTTTGAAACAATTTTCTATCCTTTTTTTTTTTAAAAATATATTCTATTTTTTTTGTCTCTTTTGTTGTTTGTGTTTTTTCAATATTTCTCCAGATCCGTGTCCAAAACTGGCTAAAAATGACTTTAACAGGGACGAAAAACGTATAAAAACTGAGGGTTTTGAAAATATTTCATTTTTTTTTGGAATCAGGATTGAACATGTCCGATATTCTATCTACTCCAGGATGACTATATAATACTATATATATATTATTATATAGATACACAGAATATACACATAGAATCTTTTATAGTCAGGTCTTGAATTCAGGAATTGGATTCAATGATTGAATGGTTCTAGAAGACTCAAACGGTCATTGCGTTGTGCTTCATTGCGAGGCCACTTTGGAAGGTCTGAATGCACTCTTGGACCACCGACGGCAGGCACTTGACCTCCTCTCTTCGCATCCAAGGATGTTCGCTGGACCTGATCTCCGCTGCCAGGTCTATTTGCCAGCTATAGGGCAAACTGTGGCAGCCCATCATGGATTCAGGCTGGCGACAGAACTGAGCAATACCTTCTTATAGACACGTAGCATTCTGATATGTTCTAAGTATCTCTTAGTATCTTTAGAGTCTCTAAGTATTTAATTTTGGACAATCAAATGGCGTCTTTCTTCTTTCTCTAAAGGCGGAGTCTATCACAAGAGATGCTTCCTCTTGGTTTCAGGCTTTTTGCAGCTCAAAATCCAGTTGCAACAGGAGGCAACTTTCGTGGGAAGCAGGTTGCTTTTTGGCATCAGGGTGACGGTGCCATCACTTTGCTTGCAGAGCTTGTTTGACTTTGGGACTGTAATCGGTTTCGCAGACTATGAGGTGGTCGCAAGGGACTCCCACGATCCTTCTTGAATCGGTTCACACGTGTTGTGCTGTCTCAGCTGCCAGACCCTCAGTACTCTGATGATTTCGAGCTTTTGAAGAGGTCTCGATATGTCTTGAGGTCTCGAGCAGACCTTCTGCACATTTGCCCCGGCCACAATTGAATATTTAGCTGGATGCTGGCAGATTCTCGACGGACCCATCACTTTAGATTTGCTCAGGTCGCCATGTGCATGGTGCAGCTCTTGGTGAGGACATCGTTGACCGGGCAGTCACTGCGACATGCTTAAGAGTATTAACAGCAATAAAGTGCGGAAGTGACCACATTCAAATAGAATCAAACAGAGACGTTCTGTACACATAAATGACGTGAGATCGAAGCATCCATACACATGGCAGGTGGCTTTGCTTGAAGAGCTTCAAAAAGTATCTCAAGGAGATGGCGAGGAAGGTGGGCAAACTGGCGAAAATTCAAAAAGAAACATGACAAGACAGTCATTTGTCGCATGGAAAGTACACAGTCTGGTGAACATTGTAACATACGCAGGACATTATGGGCATCTTTGATCATACGCGCATTGTTTCAAATCTTAACAGCCCTGCAAGGTCCTTTCCAGGCACGTCTCGAATTCGCAAACAGCCCAGTACTCCAGTTGGACAGGAAATGTGAAAGGTGTCGAAGGAGCTTGCACAGGGTCCTTCCAGTGCGGGACTTGAGGATTGGAACCTTCGAGATGCCTTGCGGCTTTGTGAGCTGTTACGAGAAGCATCCTCAGTCAATGTTGCAGACTTTGAAAACCACTGACCCAATCTGACCAACACCTGTCGATCTGGGAAAGTAATGCTGTGCTGAGGCCAAAGTTCCGCTGGCAGAAGACTTTCATACATCTGCAGAACTGCTCTTTGTGCGAGTCTTGTTTTGCACCTCACAAAATGTGAAGACAAATCATTTCCACATATTGAAGTGATTCTCTACGCCACTTGGTTTCCAGGTTTCAAGACTCCGTTGTGAAAATGACCGGAGAGTCGCTCAACAGGTGATTCGAAGGACTGATTTGGTGCTCCGGTTAGAACCCGCAGCAGGGAGACAGTTGGTGATATGGATTGGATGATCATGACCAGACTCGCGGTGCAGCAGGATATTTCCCCTACCAAAGCAAGCCAAGGCACAAGCATAGTGCAGTCTTGAGCTAGGAACCCATACAGACATTGGTGAACGATCATGGAACTGATTGCATTTGATGGAAGCAGATGAAGATACCACTGCTTCAACCACTCACCGCAATTCACCAAGTACATTTTAGCTTCTCTGCAAAACATATTTTCTGGTTCCAGGGGCCCACGGACGTGAAAAGTGCTGCAGCCTTGCTGAGGGCAAGCTGTGGGTTGGCAGAGGCCGCAGCTGCGAATTGGGGATAGAACGCCATTGCCACAACTGATGTATTGCCAATTTTCGAAGGCATGGGAAGATTGATGCAAGAATTCCATCCTCATTGCTTTCAGTTTTCGCTTCAGGGAGCAGAGTCGATCAAGGAAGAAAGCATGTCTCTCAGATTCTCGGGGACAAAGGTTGGGGTCTGTTGGGGATGTTGGGGACATCCACAATTTCTTGGGAGAGATCCCCCAAGAATTCCAGCCACAAAAGCGTGTAATCATAAGGCATCATGAAGGGACTGATGCTGAGAAAGTCAACGACAACCATTATGAAGAGTGGAGCGAAGCTCCACAGCAGAGAACCTCGTGAAAGAGGGACTCTTGCAGCAAACATTGCAGAAGATCTGAAAGACAAAGCGATGGAAGAAAACAGATCTCTGTACCAAGGGAAAGAACCAAGTAGCGAGTACCGAGTACCGCTTGTCATTATTTTCGATGCCTGAGCTGAGCCGCAAGGTTCGGTCAAAGCACCTGCGCTGTGTCAGGGCCCTTAGAGCCGGGAAATAGGAACATATGTAGTAGCATCCAACAATCATAAGATGAACTATGTTATGTACATATAAATATGCACAGAATTGCGCTGTAAAAAATACATTTTTCACTTGTGGTTGAAACAATTTCTGCAGGATGGCAGGTCCCTTTGGCAGCTCAGAGCAGACTCTGAGGTTTGGGAGCACATAGCCTTCAAGCACGGCTGAAGGGCATTCAGGTGGGGCACAAAGGGCAGGGTAGTATCTCTGGCAGCGGAGGAATCAGAAGTCCTTGCGGAACTTGCTACATAATTCCTTCATCCTTTTACTAACTCGGTTCCTTGTAAGACAGTGAACGCAAGCACAACAAGGTGCATTTTGTCAGTGATGTCCAGAATTCCAACTGATCTTCCATGCCATATCCATCCGTTGAATTCAATGTTTGACCAATCGTAGGTGGGTGCTGCTTTGCTTCAACAACTCCATCCTGGTGATCCCCGCAGCTGGAAACCCAAAGACCAAACGGGTTTGGTTCCTACAAAACCACCAGTGGCGCACCTGCAGTATCACAGATGTTTGAGTTTCAGGTTGGAGTGGCTTTGAGCACATCCGACATTGTCCGAATTTGGCTGCTTTGGCCAGCCTGGTACTTGTCTTCTTTCTATATCACGGAACGGAACCTACACGAGAGTCAACACCACAGTGGAACTTGAATGACTTACAGCTTCCGCTTCGTGGTGAGGCCAATCTGCTGTGGTGCATGCGATGTCGCATGCAGTTTCAGAAAACTTGAAATGGCCAAGAGCTCACAGCCCTGTTCAGCCTGGTTCATTCTGGTATAGTAGCAGGGCCATAGAGCTGGTGCAGTCGCAACATGTCGCAACAAAGATTTTGCAGGCCGTTCTGGTCCAAGGCCATTGGGCAACTTATCGATAAATAAGGCGCACACACACACACACATGTAATGGCAAACGATCATCACCCAATGGCGAACACAAGCGCTTGGATTTTTTCATTTGTTATTATTGGTTCTGGGATTTGAGACTCAGTCTGATGGTTGTTCAAGCCTCACATTGCAATGCTCAGACTCAGAGAGTAAAGCCAGGATATATTTGGTCAGATCAGCCAAAGAACGAGGAACTCGTGCTCCCTACACAAGCGCAAAGATGACGAACTGGCAAGCAACCACTGACACTGACATCAATGAGTGATGATGAAGTGGATGGATGGCATCACGTGGGACGTCCTGCGAAGCAACGTCGTCGTCAGGCGAAGATTTCTTGGGAAAGAGCAAGTCGAACGCATTATTGCTTGCAACATCGAACGCAACCAGATGCAACAACTGAGTACACAGTAGATGCAACGAATAATCTAGAAATCGCAGGTGGCAGCAACTTGCTGCACAAAGAACACTGTCAAGATATTTTGTTCGCTATAGGCCAACGAGAATTGGGGCAACATCGGCGCTTTGTTGGAAGGTCTTTTGCTCGCAAGAGTCAGTTTCCATTGAAAGGCCGGAAGTAAGCGCACGCAGTTACTTGAACGAAGTGCAAAAATTAAGCTCTGGATACCTTGTGAGGGTTGCTATGGGGTTTGAAAGAGGGACCACATTTTGTTTCAAAAGAGACCGAAGAAACGCTCTTTGTTTGCTCAGGAACCTCTGTGGTGAAGCTCTTCTGCAGAGAATTGAAGCCGTTTCTCGGTGCTTAAGTGGTTCAGTTTCGACCGTTACGTTCACTGATTAGAGCTGGCTAGGTGGCAGTTCGCATCGCTGCTTGCTTCAATGCCTATATTCTGCGTTTGCCAACCAGTCAGGAACTACTCAATGCCATGGACGACAAAAAGGCAGGCTGTGTGGCCTCCCACCTGAAGTAATTCCTTTCACAGCAATGCAGATGAAATACCTTCCATTGTCATGACAGCGAGACAGCACCTCACATGGCCCCTTCATGCTTGGCAGGCAGCTGTCATCAACTTCAAGCGCATTTGTACTTAGCTTGGAAGAGCGTCTGCTGCTCACAAATCGGCACTGCGTTGCTCATGCGAGTTGTATTGATGCTTTGTGGCACTTGGGTTGAAAACAGATGAAAGAGAGCTTGCTGGACACATGGGGTTAGACCAACCATATGACAAAACCCTTGCTTAGGAGGTGCGAAAACGTGGTGATGACGAGAAGTTCGAAGCAGAAGTCTTGGCGCGTGCAACCGATTGTGATTTAGCAATCCTCACTGTCCGAGATGAGTCATTCTGGACTGGTTCATTGAGTGCTCAGACACTTTGCAGTGATGTGCCTGCGCTCTTCTCTGAAGTTGTTTGTGTTGGCTATCCCACTGGCGGCGACAACTTGTGTGTGACGAAGGGGGTGGTGAGTCGGCTGGATTATGAAGAGAACCCAGACCCATGGAGGAATCGCCTTGTCATTCAAATCGATGCTGCAGTTAATCCGGGGAATTCGGGAGGACCAGCCCTGATAGCTGGAGGCCGCTGTGTAGGGGTTGCCTACGAATCATTGAAAGACGGGTCCACTGAAAACATTGGTTTCATCATTCCTGTGAGCGTGGTTCAAAAATTCCTGACAGCCTGGCGTCGGGTGGCGAAGGGCAGCCCGAAGGGCCCGAAATCTGATGAGAACACCATGAGAGTTACGGCCTTTGGGCACGGTCGATTTTCCACTCAAAGGCTAGAGAATGCGGGGATGCGACGTGCTTTGGGGATGGTCAAAGGGCAAAGTGGCGTGATCATCAAATCCGTCGACCCGACTACACCTAATGCCAAAGTTTTGCAGAGAGGTGATGTGCTTTTGTCACTGGCCGGGGTTCCGATTGGAAATGATGGTTGCGTTCCCTTTGTGTGCGGTTCGTCAAGGCACGATCGAGTGCCATTTCCATATGTAGCCATAGACAAGTTCGTTGGAGAATCGCTGGACGCGGAAATCTTGCGGAATGGTACTCAGATATCATGCACCTTGGAATTGCTCCCGCAGGAGCCTTTGGTTTCAGTGGAAAAGGAGGCGCCATGGCTTCTTGACTACTGCATTATCGGTGGCCTCGTTTTCGTAGTGCTGTCGCGACAGTATTTGCGAGCCACGTTTGGAGAGAAGTGGAAGAAGGAACGGTGCAATGGCTTGGCCGAGATTCTTGATTCAAGGGAACGTGAGTTTCCTGACGAACAGGTGGTGGTGTTGTCTTATGTCCTGTCGCACACCATCAATTTGGGATTTCAAGATGTCCGGAATGCCCGACTCAAAGCCTTTGTTGGGAACGATGGCAAGCCAGTGCGTATACGCAATCTGGCACACTTGTCAGAGGTTATTGACTCCTTCAAAGGCGAACATCTTCGATTCGAGCTATTTGGAAGAGGCAGGGAATAACCTTTGGGGGTGCGCAGGGAGGAGGTTGCTGAATTAAACATGTCCACATGGTTTTGTCTCCTTATTAATTATCTCGCTTCTGAGCACCCAACCGCAACAAGTGACTATAACAAGTCGTGCTTGAGCTGGTTCAGGTTCTGGCTTTCTCCCAGAGATCATTGTTTTGGAGCGTGCTGCTGTGGAGGGCGCAGAGGAAGAGATTCTAAGACGAAACAAAATCCCTGCGTCCAGACGAATATCGGCCATAGTCAGCTGAAAAAAATGTTCTGCATCTTCACACATATTTACACATCTTCACACGTCTTCACACATCTTCACGCTGCTTCACTTGTACTACTTGCATCTGCATTTCAAGAAGTGACAGGCATGCTTTCGCTTTCCGGTGTGTCTAAGGCCTGTCCTGATCGTTGGTGGTCCGGCCTCTGGCAAACACAGTGTGGTCAGATGGTTGGCCGTTGCTTGGCTGCAATGGAGAGACGGATTTTTGTTGTGCTCATGGTGATTGAAATCACCTACCGTTCAGACACGAGTTTTGTTGCTGAACTTTTTGTTTTTGGGGAGAAGCGTGGACAAATGTGCAGTGCTACACATTTTGTACAATGTTGCCGCTTTCTTCAAGGCTATGGCTCGAATGCCACTCCAGGAGGCCAGGCATTGAGTGTCACTCTTTCACCAAGCTGCAAAATCATCGGAATCCGGCGAATCCGGAATCATCCGGAATCACTTTTTGTCGAAATTGTCTTGCCTTTTGGATCCTTTTGGCAGGTTCCGTTAACACCCGCCATGGATGCAAGCGAACTCTTGGGCTGCTTCGAGCAGGCCCTACCCGTTTCAGTTGTAGCGGAGGGCAGAGAGTTCGCAGTGCTGATTGGGCAACGAAATGCGTGGAATGTCAATATCAACCAATATCAACAATCAAAAGGCAATCTTTCAAAGACCATCTAGACAATTCTAAATCAGTACATGGCAGGTTGATGCTCGAAGCCAGTTGCGGCATTGGGCGCATGGTGTTCGAGCTCTGGTCCATGGTCTTCGCCAAGTTGAAGAGGACGCGGCTGCGTGCAACATGCTGGATGAGTGCTTTAGGCAGGGTGTTGCTCTGCGGTGCTTCAACTGTGTTTTTGATGTCTTGACGCGTCTCGGCGGCTTGCATAGGCTCGCATAGGCTTGCATAGGCTTACTACAATTGCCTGAGACGACAGGCAAGGTGCAGAGTTGGAGTCACTTTCTGACAATACAGACGCTGCGACCTCAAGGATAAGTTGGATGCTTGAGTGCACCTGCTTTTGAACGCGCAGATCTTCTTTTGAATATTTTACAGCGGACCTGAAGCACACGTGACAAACACGCGATTCACCATGATTGTGTGTTTCTTTTTCTTTGCTGCTGAGTGCATCTAGCAGATGAAAGGTAGACATTGTGAAGCTCCTATCACAGGCCATTGTCGCTTCTGTTTTTTTCTCCATTGCGTCAATTCATTGTGAGTTCTGAGTGCAGTATGCTGCAGTCTACTGTACCTGGGAATTACAAGTGCAGAAACGCCAGAAGCTTTCCTGTTGCAATGCTGGAAGTGACGGAAGTGACTGATTCAGGCTTCTGCCCTACAGGAGAGGTCAGGACACTCAGCGGACATGCTTGCACTGTATGTCTTGGATGTGGAGTCTCTTTCAGAGCAAGGCTAAAAACGCGTGGACAGAACCACGAAGCGCAGAGGGTTCAGCAGGACTAGAATCGGTGATTTCTCGACTTCTGCCAAAGACACTGCTTCGCATCACTTCATATACTTCATACATTCATACAGAACATTTTGGAACAACTGAAACGACACTTGAAGCAGCTTGTAGCGACTTTTGCTTGTCGTACTTCGGAGAGCCCTTTTTCATCGATCACCCTTTGAGCGTCGTAGTGTTCCACCAGGAGATGTTGAAGCGCCTGGAGGGACAACTTGACATTGCAAGGCTCATGGGGTGATGAACTAAATCAAAGGTGGCCTTTTGAAGTCGGACTATTGGCTTCAAGCACATTGACATTCCAACAAGGTGGATATAGATAAAACATGATAAAACTAAAGTCGTTTCTTTCGATTTCTGTAAATCTTTTCAACACAACATGGCGGAAGTCACACTTTTTTCGTTGGGATAAATCCATCAGAGATAGCAGTGCATTGTGAGCCTTTGTGAACCCTCCAATTGCAATCATTTGCAATCAAATTCGCTTTGTGATTTCTGGTGTACTCGCTTTCAACGCAAAGGCGATGTCCCTGTGGGGAGCAGCATGATCAGCATGAGCATGACTTAGGCTGACTTAGGTGTGACTTTTGAAATAGTATTGCCATGCTGTTGCCATGCTGGAATCGACTTCAGGCGTAACTTAGGCATGACATGACTCTGGCTTTCAGCTTTGTCAGTTTGTGTGGGTAATGAGACCTCAGCACAGGGCCCGGAAACAGTCGGCGGGCTGCTTTGAATGGGATGGGACCTCGGCATCGATCAAACGTCCAAACCTGGCCGCTTAGCGCAGCCGCCAATTTCTGTTGGGTGTCTTTACATCTTCTTCTACATTTTCTTCTACATTTTTTTCTATCCAATGGTTGCTGAGAATTGCTGAGAATTCCTTATGGTCCGAGGTCGACGGGCCTCTTGTCACAGCGATGATGGAGGGCAGCTGGGTTCTTCTTTCGCATGCCGAACAGGTGCGACTGGAATCGACGTACACTGCCAGTGATCCTGTTTTGGGACTCAAACAATTTTCCCTCTAAATGTAAGGTCCCACCGTTTCAAGACCTATAGACAGCGTGTTCAACATTTCATTTGATAGCGGTGGAGAGCAGCTGCAATGTCTTTCTTCCTTTGAGATACAATGTGAAATCGGTCAATGACACTGATTGAAATGGTTCGGTACGTTATATTATAGTACCATCACGTGCCATCCAAGCTTGCCCACGTGTGAAGGCAGCCCCGGCGGTTTTGGACCGCTTGAACTCCTTGCTGGAACCTGATGGTTTTCTTCTGCCAGGATCTCAGGAGATTTCAACCAGTGATCCAAATACAGGAAGCAGTCTTCGGCTGTCGCTTGAGGCTCACAGAGTCAGGTGAAGAGCGACTTGTTCGGCATGCAGCTAAGTTGGATGAGCCGGCCATTAGAATTATTGGACGTAGAGGGAATGACAGTTGCGTCCGCATTTCGCAATGCTGCTTTGTTTCAGGTGGTGTAAGAATGGGCTCAAAGCCGAAACTCTCAATGTAATTCAACTTTGGATTAGACTCGTGGCACTCTGCAACAAGGCCACATCCAGATTTCAGAGTCTTTTTTACCATGACCACTGGTGGAGCACCCTCAACAGTCCGTTCCCAAGACCTTATTCTCCATTGAGATTTACGGATATTTGCAGCAAATGGATTTTGGAACTGCGACTCATGTGAAGGATCGACATTGTGTGGCTTGGTAGGAAGTAATTTCGGCGAGGTCTCACGTGCTTTGCGCAACCGCTGTCTGGAAATCTTCATGGAGGGCAAGTTGGGTGGCGTAGGTGCGGCATTTGCTGGTCACAGAAGCACTTGCAGATGGGTGTGTCTACAAATGGGGCAATTATAAGGTGTGTCTACAGATGATAACCCAGTGGATTTATACCCCATTTTCAGAGAAATCCAAATGTAAGGATAGTTGAGATCATTCCAAGAATGGACTTTGTGATTTGCTACCATGCCGCTGTGGAAGTTTCCCGGAGCTTCGGAGGCTTGGATGACTTTGAAGTGACAGATGCGAACTCGGGAGGGAAACAGGACCATCAATGTGAGTTGGACACTTTTATGAAGAGATTTGCATGATTTTGCATGCCCCACTGCAGCGTTGTGAAATTACGCTGCCAGAAAGGGTCCGCGTCGGTCCCCGTCCCTGCTTCAAGTCGCTTTCAGATCTCTCTATTCAACATCACTCAACATCAACTAGTCAAGCTGTAGGACCAGAAGTCTTCAAACTTGATGGAGAGAGCTGGCGTCCCAGTCTCCTGCAAATTGAGAGTCCTTAATGCATCTTTGGAGATATGAAGTCTAGTCAGCTCCTGGTCATTGTAACACCGAACAGCTGCTCCTTGTGCTGCTTCTCCTTAGCGCTACTGACAGTGATGTCGATGCTGGTGGTGATTGTGCTGATGTAATCTGGGCATCTCTGGGGGATATGGACACGGACCACATTTGCCACTGTGAGACAGATGTGGTCGTTACAGTGAAGTTGTTGCCGGGTCGTCGTTACCGCTTTGATAGTGATGACAACCATGATGTCCATGAGGATGTGACACGCAGTCAAAATGATTTTTAATCATTCAATGCAGTGAACACGATCTTCAATCTTTTAGTGGCACCTTTGGTAAAGGCACTTGCTGCAACACTTCAGAATGCAAGACGTTGTTCTTGGATTTGTCTAGTATTCTTGCAGAATGGGGGCTCGAAAGTAGCTCCCGTTTTCCTTGCGCTGCGAATGCCACGTTTTGAACTCGTTGCGATCTTGGTCTGGCTGAGCGCCGCACAAGAACAGCTACGTGGGAAGGCTGTTCCAGATTACACGCAGTGTGGAATAGTGGGAAACAGGCGCGGGACTTTCGAGGACCTGATCTTTTCACAGAGTTTGAACCCACAAAGTGCATAAAGCTTTGGTAATTTATTCCAGCGCCTTTGAAAACCATGTCGTCCTCACCTCTAATGCTGACTTTGTCAACGGAGGAAGCGCTACAAGAGTGGCATTGTGCACGGGAGGGACGCCGCACAATGTGTTTGGAGATGGCAGGTGAGTTTGAGAAATCAACGTGAGGATCATCCAGCCATTCCCTTTTGTGGTGGAACACTAATTGCACCTGGATGGGTTCTTACAGCTGCTCACTGCACTGCTAACTTGAACGTTTGTCAAATGCGGAGGCTCCGAGTTGTTGCAGGAGACTTCAACCAATTTTCGGATGACGAAGCTGCAAATGGAATTTCTGTCGAGCGAAGAGTTCAGGGCATCTACACGCACCCCATGTACAACAAGGTCACTTCTGATTTTGACTTCGCCTTGGTGGCTCCTTGCCTTCTTCAAACCAGTTTCAAATCAGAGAGTTTCAGGGGTTAAGGGCATGTGCTGAAGAGATCTCAAGAGTCAAGAGCATGTCGTAACGCCAGTTTTAGATTGACTTGAAATCTGAGGAGTTTACAAGAGCCAGGCTGGAGAGGTTGAACCACAGTAGCTGAACCGCTGTTCTGCCAAAGTAAGGAGTTGGACAAGGAAGTGCCGATCAGTGACTGCATTGGAGTAGCTTGTTTGCCCAAAAGTGCTGATGAGACTGGTATGGAGTGTAGTATCACCGGCTGGGGCACTTTGATGTCCTCAGGACGCTCAGCTGCTTTGGTAAGCTTTTATAGGCTTTTAAAATGCATTTTGGCCAAAATAAGTCGCAGGCATGAGTGGTTGGTTTCTTGAACGAAACCTATAAAGAAGCTGCTTGCCTTCGGCACGTAGATCGGAAAAGACTGGGAGAATACACTTGTGGATCTACTGTTCGAAAACTGAATCCCAGAACAATTTTCACTAAACAGTGAAAAAAACGGCATGAATTCAATCGGATTCAAAAGAGCAGTTGCTCTGATGGCTCTTCTACAGACATTACAGACATGTGTGGCTGGACCCACACTTGCAAGATCCAAGTTTGTCCTGCGACATGGAGTCCACAGTGCACATGAACAGCACCATCCTCTGACACAATATTTGCCCTGTGGATCCTGCAGCCTTCCAGTCTGCTTGTCCCAATGAGAAGATACTACCACCGTTTTTTTTTGCCGTAAACATGTTACTTAGATATTCTTAGTTACAGTACTCAAGTACGCAATATATATATATAATACATATATATATATGTATGTATGTATATATGTATATACATATATATATATATATATATATACATATATATATATATACACATACATACACACACGTGTATATACAATTATATAGATATTTATGTATCATGTATGTGTGAAGCTTTGGCAGAAGACATTTGCTAGTTGCCCAGGACCTTCTCCGGAACTGCTGCAGGAAGCTCCTGCTCGGATCCTAGAATCTGTGTAGGGTTTAGGGCCTAGGGTTTGCCTTGGAAGTGCTTTATGGAAGATGAGACCAACGCTTTTGACCTAAATGTCTTGACTATATAGTATTATATATATATATATGGATTTATACATATATATATATATAAATTATATAAATACATACATATTATATAGATAATATCAATAATAGATTGGTATGGCTAAACTTAGACTGAGGCTGGTCATTTTATACCGGAGTTGCCATGCTAAGTGGAATGGTAAAATGGTACTGTTGAGTCGTCGTGCCTGCCGGCCTGGCATGCCTGTGCAATGCGCAGATGTCTCCAGGTCAAGGTCTTGGACAACAGCCGTTGCGAGCGCGATTATGCAGAGACAAACGAGAGCATCACCTCTTCGATGCTTTGCGCTTCTGGCAGATCTCAAAGTGGAATTACTGACACCTGCCAAGGCACTTGGCTGCACTGATCCTGCAGACGTGTTCCAATTTGGGGAGCCAAACACGAATAAACAAGAAAGGAACAAAGCACTCTTGGACAAAGACCATCGTTCTGGACTGGCCAGTTCACACCTGAGGTGACAGCGGTGGCCCTTTGGTGTGCAAAGAGTCTGGGCAATACGTACTTCGAGGTGTTACCTCCTGGGGTGATGGTTGTGGGCTTGAGGGCTTTCCTGGAGTGTATGCCCGCGTCACCTCTGCATCTGAATGGATGCACAATGTCATGAAAAGAATGGTGGCTTCAGATCAGGACGATGAAACGACGGATTTTGATGGAATGATGTGGGCAGTCGTTCATGGCCCTTGCACCATGGACGAGTCCGGTTGTATTCAAAGCCCAAATTTCCCTGCCAACTATACGATGCAGGAAGCTTCTCGTCTTGAGTCTGGATCTTTGAGCGAGTTGAGTAGTTAAGGGGTCAAGAATTCACTCTGATGCATTCTCGTTTGATATCAATCACGGCAGTGGGTTCCAAACTTGTCGTGCAAGGGGCTATTCTTTACTTTGATTGGGCGGCGCTGCATTCATGGAACACTACATTTTACAACCTGCTTCTGTTTCCAGCTTTGCATGTCTTTAATGTGAGACAACCGTAAATGATAATGTTGCCGGCTGTAGTATTTGGCTAACTTTCTGGTGGGGGTGCTGTGCCTTTGATCCGTGTAGTTTCTTTGCTGGGCAATCGGAGTTTTGGCTCCTTTGCTTCCTGGCTTTAATGTAGAAAACGGCAGAGTTATGAGCCATGACAAACGACAAAGAATCCCCATAGAAAAGCTCCTTTCATAAGAAGAATCACCACAGACAGAGGAATTCAAAAACTGTTTTGATCTAAGCACATGGCACGAAGTCTGGGAACAACTTCCATCCCGCCATGATAAGGCTTGCACGATCGCTGTGAACGTCACTGCGGCCGTGCCTATCCAGGTGCAGAGTTTCTCAACCGAAAGGGCCTACGATGCCTTGCTGGTGAACTGCAAGGCCTACTCCGGCAGAGATGGGCCTCAAGGAGTAATCCCAGACAGCAATGTCTATTGGCTTTCCGATGGCAGTGTGAATGCCCCAGGGTGGAAGATATGCCCTGGGATCGAGAGTTAGTCACTGACGCACAAAGAAGCGTCTAGGATCTTGTAGGATTTTCTAAATATGTTCCTGTAGTGTTTGACTCAGTTTCCATGTGATGAATCTACCTTTGTTTGACAATGCTTTGCTCCAGAATTTGCAGTGTGATGTGATATCACGTTTCTAGCTCTTCCAGAAAATCTGGGCAATTCGCTGTATAGGGGCTTTTGAAGCAGCCACACGCATGGAGCTGTTTTTGCCAGGCTGTCCTAAATATGAACACAGTCTGGCCCAGACTGATATCTCTAACAGCTAAATGACTTGCAATTTGCACATGTTCCAAAATGAGCTGCTTGTCAGCCTATGTCAGCCTGTCATAGCTTGAAAGCATGACCCAGCGATTCTTATGATTCTTTCTTTGATAAACACGTCAAAGAAATCCACGAAGTGTGACGCACCGTGTCTAGCTGAGAAGCTTCGAACACCTTCCCCCGGACATGGCACATGGCGCGTATGCCCTAGGTCCGTCCGGCTTTCGTGTTCCTGGCAGAGGCTTTACAGCAGTTTTCAGCAGAGTCAGACACCAAGTTTCGAGTGCCAGACCTGTCTTGGTTTGTTCATTGTTTGTATCTCTTTGTTCTGTTTTGTCCCATTTTTCGATCCATTTCAGTGGAAGCTTCAAGATCGTGAGACATCATTTGCCTTCAGGCTTCCTCCAAAACCTGAGCTGACCTGGGCAATAGGCTCAGCTTCCACGAGTGCAGATCGCATTGCACATCAATCTTCATTTTACTTATTTTATTGTCATAGGTCAGTCTTCCTGTTTTTTCTTGAGCGATTTCACGGCACATGTTGTCTTGGACCCAAGGTTCGAACCATCCTTGGGCATTCTACTGTGCTGGCCTGAGCAGCCGAAAGGACGCCTGTGTGCGGCTTCGAGTTGACAGCTGCGAGGTGGATGTCGTCCTGCCGAGCCCTTTGACAGTGATTGACGCAGTGCGCGTGGTGCTTGCAAATGAGGCTGAAGTGAATCAAATCTCTTTCTGGAGCCATTCGCAAGATCTTTTTTCTTTGATTAGTCAGCCCCCAAGCGCAGGCAACTCCTGCCAACGTTGCTCTGCACATTGCATGCCTACACTGCCTCGCCGATTCGCCGTGAGCTCAATTTGTTTGGTGTGCGCTCAAAGGCGAAACTCTAATTATTGCCCACCCTCTATTCTCCAGATGCGTTTGATCACACATATATCTGAGAGGATTCAAAGCTCATTTTGCAGTCCAGACGGCCAGACGAAAGGGCTCGTGCAAAAACTTGCAAGGTTATGGAGGGGCCTACGCAGGAAATCCTTGGAACGAGGTAGCCATTTTTTTGCGTTCCGTGTCTGCTTTCTCTCGATGCTTTGAACTTCATTTCAGGATCAGCGGACTGCAGCCAAGAGGCTGGGAGTTGTCTGGTTATCCACTGAGAGACTCTTTTTCTACTTGTTCACTGCAGGATCAGCGGATGCGTGAATCCTGGGTCTGGGCCATTGGATGCGTTGCCTGTGATCAATCAAACCAACAGTTGTTTGTCTTTAGTTTCGTTGCGGCGAGTCCAGTGTTTGCTTTCCTTTGTGATGCAGCTGTTCCATCTTCGGATCTCTCAGAATGCTATTGAAGTAGCCAAACTGTGCGGAAGCTAGAGCAGCTTGGCGACAATGTCAGTCAGTAGATATTTATCCGTTATCCACTTGCATAGCGAGGATTCTCTGCATCCATTTTGAATTTCAGTCCCTATTTTCCTCGCTAGACACAGAAACAAGTGTCTTCAGTGTCTTAAAGATTCCTGAAGTGTATGCAAACAGCCAGCAACAGAATCATGGATGTAAGAAAGAAACAGTACCACTGCAAAGTCCCCGGTGTAGCGCGGGGCAAACGCATGATGAGACGATTTGTGTTGGGCTGATGGCGGCTGATGCCGCCAGTGGAAACTGGGAACGTTCAGCTATTGCAGGCTGGAAAGCAAAACCACGGATCAAGCAACATGATTTGATAGTTCTTTAGTTGAACTCACTCTTATTGATCCACGATCATCCATGACTCATCCATGCTTATTGAACGCCTTCGTGCCTGCAAGGCAGACTTTCGGTCTCCAGTAGACTTGCTGTTGAGTTTGTTTATCAGGCGAGGGTCAGTGCAGTGTGCATCAACAGACTTGCATTGCGCAAACTGAACTGTTTGAGTTGGAAGAATTGACCATGGATGCAGGCCACCCCGGTGCCATTACTCGCCAAGCAAGCTGGGACCAAGAACATTCAAGATCAATGACAAGGCACTGCAGTGTTGGAGGTTGATGGTGGCTTTCTCCACTGTACAGGTTGTGATGCTTGAAAGTTGAAAGACTATTTAGGCCATTTTAGGCCTGCTTCAGTATATTTGTGGACTATCAATGTCCCCAATATTCATTTTAGACACATCACAGTCCATGCAGCACCTCGTGAATTTGGCTTGTCCACCAAGGGACATGGTCGTCGAGAGGATTTCGTCCTTCATAATCCCCGCGGTCAGACCTTGCAGTGACCTGGCCAAAGAAAAAAGGCTAGGAGATGCTAGGAGTCTCGAAGGAGTTACAGCTTTGCGAGGTCCCAGGCTCATTTTTTGGGCAGAGACTCATTGAAATCATTGAAACAGGTAAGGCAAATGTAAGGCATGTACTTTGCGAATCTTTGCGACCTCCCCAGGTGCTCGTTGTTCGAACCCATTCCAGACCCGGCTGTACCAACTCAGGACGGTACATTCGGTACATGCTGAAACGCTGTAGCTTTGTTCCAACGGAATTATCATGACTCAGATGACTCACATCTTGTTCACCATGGTAGATCTGTCATAGCTGTCATGCCGAACGGCCGGTAGATGTGCCTGCAGGAAAACTGGTCCCGAGAACGACCTTGCGAAGCTTGCTTGCAAATTGATACACGCTTTTCACCCGGTTTGAATTGACTATAATACATTTTTTTTGGCAATCTGCAGTTATGTGATGATTGAAGCATATTGAAGCTTTGAGGTCATCTATCTACATGGCAATTCATCCTGCAGATTGGAGGCCCTCCCGTTACTACCGTTACGCACCAAGAGCAAGGAAAGCAGTCTGTGTTTATTGCTTTTGCGACAGCAAATCGCTCTCAAACATCTCCAACTGTCTTCAACTTATGTTTCTATCTTTTCGCCTTCAACACAGCTGAGACGCTTAAGTTGGAATCAAATGAACCAAGGCTTCTCCTGCCACTGAGAATCATGCTCTTTTGCTTTGACTTCGCCGGCTCTGGGATTTCAGAGGGCGAGTACATTTCTTTGGGTTGGTGCTTCGACAGCATTGTGAATCATTTGGCAGAGGGTTAAGACTTGTTGATATCTCTTAAGCATCCTCAGTCTGTGACCAAGGAGCCCAAGATCTTTTCTTCACCCCTCTCAAGGAACAAAGCATGATCTCTCGCCTCCTACCCGGGTCCTATACGGCTCCTAACTCTACCACTTTAGCCCGAGGTTTGAACGCGATGATTTGGCCACGTGCATTGAATACCTCCGATCCACTGGAAGAGTTACGCGTATTGCCCTATGGGGAAGATCCATGGGGGCCTTTACGGTAGCGTGGCAGCAGCTGCTTTTGGTTCGGCTCCATATGGATTCAGCAGCTGCATACCTTGCTGTGTTGAAGCCGAGGCGATTCTGCATGCTGATAGGGACCCCTCCATTGCTGGCTTGGTGCTTGACAGTCCGCTATCTGGCAGCACTTAAGCGCTGTTGGCAAACATAGGCTCCGCTTTGAAAGTTCTACTTTGAGCCTGAGACACAAAGAAATTGAAGTAGGAAACGCTTTTTTCAGCTCTTGGCGCGGGTGAGGCTATGGGTTTGGGTATGTTAACCTACCTAGAACTTGTACGCTCGGCTCATGCCATAGTTGCATACAGTTGGTTTTAGGTTAAAGACGTTAACATACAGGTGATACCATGCGTTGCACGGGTAAGATGGGATAGGTGAGCTGTGTGTCTGGGTTGGTCGGCACAATGTATTGCAGGGAGGATGGGTTGGGATCGGGCTGGGCTTAGATGCCGTGGGGTAGGGACGGTGCACTTGATTCATGGTTCATGGAATTCTGCATAGTTTTGGGAAGATACTGTACATTCTTTACTGTTGTTGGGGCCCAAACAATGACTTCATAGATCTTCATAGCATCGCAAAGAAAAGACACGTTGTCCCTATTCGATTTGAGCCACAGGCTTGCGGCATGCATTTCCAAAACAACGAAGCTCACATTGCAGTATCCAAGTTGCTTTGACAACAGTCCTGTAAGCGGAACGTGTCTTAAGACGTGTGCCCGCCTGGGTTTCTGCACGTGGTAGCTGTGCTGCCCCAGGTTTGTGTCCTTGCGTGATCTTGCCACAGAATTAGCGCGTAGACGGGTGTGAACCTGAGTTCAATCTTTATGAGTATTTGCAGAGCTGCAATTTTCCTTTGAATTTGGAGATGAGCGTGAGGCATTGATCCCAACTTGGGCAGCACGTGTCTCGGCAATTCTTGGGAATCAGTTGAGATTCCAGCGATGAGCAGGTAAGCCAGTCATGTGAGTCACGTGAGCGCAGATGATGTGGACAGGCGCGGTGCTGTCCGCAGCTCGTTCAGCGATCAAAGCACGAGCAGGCTTCGACTTTGAGGAGCTGCGTGATAGGATTGTTATTGGATTCGTGACACCAGGAGTCTCAAAAAAAAGCCAAAAAGTTCTTTCTTTCCCCACAGGACATTGAGGGCATTGATCATGTCAACAAATCCTTTATGCCTGCTCTGTGCCTCGCCTGCAAACACACGAATGGTTGCTCGGTTCCTCGTTTGTAACGACTTGTCCCTTGGGCGGTCTGTTGGAAGGTTCATTGCTGCGCGCAGAGATGACTTCATCCACCAGAGCCATGCTGACGCTTTGACGATGTGGCTGACGTTGCCCACAATTTGTAGTAACAAAGTAACAAAGATCAACGTCCTTAAGATTTTACATAGTCAATCATTCAAGCTTATAGAATTCATGGTGCGGCTGTGCACAAGATCTGCACCTTTTCAACCAAGGAACGTTTGTTTGTCGCCTACCGGGGAGAAAAAGAGCTATACCTCACAGATGGCGACCACCACTCTTCTCGAACACTTGCATGCAGGCCCCATCCCTGACACTGTCACCGACTGTCCAACGATCACTGCATCACTGCGCTGCAGGCAGCACGCGACGCTCTTCCTTTGCAGAGCTTTCCATTCGCCACACTTGGCACTGGCCTCGGTATCGAGATGTGTCGCTTCAAGATGATATGCCGTACCACGTAATACCACGTATATCATTTATATAATGTACATTCGTATCATATAATTGTACAATTTTATACTTATACTTATATATATACCTGGATCTTCATTCGGACATTAATTTCTGCCTTTTCAACATTATATGCCTGAAGGGGGTGTCGGACAGAAAATCTGACTGCGGGTGGAATTCAGTTTCAACAATCGGAAACATTGAAATGCTGTATTTTTGGGGAAAATGAATTCGGGCGGAATTGCACGTGATTCGGGCGGAAACACACGTGATTCAGGCGTAAATGGCCGTAACGATTTTTTTGAGAACACAAAGATA
>Ga0126342_10006664_pt1 | contig 20518 bp, 23 predicted proteins | sample Cyp1metagenome_FD_92528 | JGI IMG/M metagenome (GOLD analysis project Ga0126342, IMG submission 92528) | Coral microbial communities from Lord Howe Island, Old Settlement Bay, Australia - Cyphastrea 1 metagenome | ecosystem: Host-associated > Invertebrates > Cnidaria > Coral ...
CACTTTTTTTGAAGAGTGCTGGTCCGTTTTGAGCCAAATGGACTTCAAATCATTCACAATTCTTGGTATGCCTGCAGCAATTTACTGGAATGTTACCATGCAAAAGAGTACATGGAACTACCACATATAACATCCAGTCCTGTGGTCATCTGCAAAAACCCTACACGGTGTCAGTGGGCCTTCTTCATCTTGTGCTGACTTTGGAAGGCTCGCAAGTTGTCTACAATGCCTGCCTGTCAGAGTTCAGATTCCCAGTGCCCAAAAGAGGAACCCAACATTGATCTCCCAAAAGGCCCAGGGGATCCTTTCAACTAAGCCTCCATCAACTTTTAAGCTTGGGAAAATTGGACATCACCACCGCCCGTTGAAGGCAAAAAGATTTTCAAGATCTGGGCCCAGGCCCTCAAAAAGAAAATCAAAACGCCGTCCTGAAGTGAAACGGTCGTGGCCCGGGGCGCACGGCACCTGCAAGCACGTTTCAAACTGCTCTGTTTCCAAGTGGCATCCAACTTGTTGAATCCGCTCTCAAGCTGTTTGAATTTGAAGCTCTTTAGAAAAGCCTTGCAATGACAGTACCACCCAGAAACACAGCTCAAGTTATCCGTAAAATGTGTTAATTTCAGGTCCATATATGTCCATTTATGTCCATATAATCACACCTGCCCTGGTTTCACCTTTTTTCAACGGCCAACTAAACATCCGGCTCCTTGGGAGCTGCGGCAGTGAAAACTATTGAGTAGATGCACCTAGTGGACCGAAAAGTTCAAGGATTTCACGTATGGAAAGGTGTAGGTTTTCTATGGTTTTCTTTCAGAAATGGTCCTCCTTATGACCAAGGTTTTCCACCGTGGAAAACAAACGATGCAAATTATGCAGAACTTTTCGGTGTGACTGGAATCGACATAGCTGACAAAAAACAGTTTCGATCGCCACCGGCATTGCCACTGACTTCAGACCATCATCCGCCGTGCGTCGGTTTCTTTCCATCAGGCCGCCTGCAGCAAGCGCATGTCCAAGTGGGACTGGCCTTTTAACCTCTGAAAAAGTCTCGCAAATGATTCCATTTCCTTCTCTGTGGGCTATTGTAGGAGCCAGAAACCCTTGGATCCCTTGATTTCATTTGCATTTTCCAATCAATTTCCCAATACACACAACATACATATACAGTCATATACATACATTGTATGACATACATATCTCAATTGTAAAACATTGTAAAATATTGTAAAATCATATTGTATAACGTCTCATATTGTAAAATCATGTCTCATCATTTCTCAAGACTTCCTGCCATCGCCTGGTCTTGAGCACCTGAAGGGAACGACCCAGTGACTCCACGGTGGGTGCAGCTCCGAGACCTCGCAACTCGACCGAGGCCGTGAGCGGTCATAATTGGCTTCAACGATCGTATGGAAAAAGGATGTGTGCAAAAAAAGAGGCTTAAACAAATGAAGTGTAGTATCTAGTGTATAGATATGATATAGTGATATAGATATACAGTATAGTATAGGGTATTGGTGCCATTGGTGCAGTATCCCCAATGATTTTTAAGGATTGGTCGGTATGTTGCTATCTGTCACACGCCAGAACCCATCTGCGGCCCACGCCTGCTCCATACAGCGCTTGACCTTCCAATCTCCTGTGACTCTCGTGGCGAGGACTCATCGTGTCACGAGAGTCCCAAAGGAAAAGGCAGACTGTGTTTGTTTTGGATGATTGGAATTCAACGATTCAACGGATTCTTCAGTAAAACTCGCTTTATATCTCAAAGATTCTCAAAGTCTCTTTCATCGATGGAAAAGACAAATTGCCAGTTTCATCCATTTCAGCCCAAGTTGCGCTTCTTTTTACAAGTCTGCAACAATGGCTGCGGACGCGGTGAGCCACAACACGGTGCAACAAAGTATGGACACCGGTGCCACCGTGATCCGTACCCTTGGATTTGAGGCAAGGGTTGGTCCTCATCCAATCTGAGGAATGGTTCTGGTACTTCAGCATCTGGGCGAGAGGAAGCCATTGATCAGTGTGGTGTTCAAATCCACTTCTGATATCAATAGGAGTTGCTAGACAATCATCTTTAAACCAAACATTGCCCAATGACCATAGACATGTTCCCAATAATCTACATACAAAATATCAAATGAAGCTTTAACATTATGCATTAAATTATATATTTGTGCAAGATTTAAAGACCTTTGTTTCGTACCAAAAAAAACACCGTGGCCCACTGGGCACTTGGCACCTCCAGGGGTGCCGAAGACGGACATGCGGACACCGTGGACGCCTGGCACTATCTTGAAACGCCCTGCACTCGGCAAAGTCAGACTGTATCCAAAATGACATAATTGACAACGAACAACATCGAACAACATGATGACATAATGACATAATGAATCATAGAAATGATTGGTCTTTTGATAGTTCCGATCACCAATCCTGTTGGTTGCGATTCTGATCGGTCATCCCATCTTGCTTCAAGGATATTGCGCGATTCTGATCGATTTAGGCGTCATCCCATCTGCAAAGGTGCACCGATGCCTCTTCTGGCTGCAAATCCGTAAGAGGCAAGCCCAGAGGCCTCCCACTTGGGACTTCGGAATGAGTTGTGTAAACAAGTTTCGGAATGAGTTGGCATCAGGCAAAAGATGTAGTGCCAAAAATCGAAAATAGACCCACAGCCCCGTTTTGGCACGGCATGATCCCATCTGTTTTAGCCAGGTGCCAGGCTGATTCAGCTCCAGCTGTGAGAGACGCGTGGCGCCAATGCCTCTGAAGGAACCAAAACCTGGGTACATATGTAATATGATAAATATATTTTTTGTTTTTTGCCCACAAACATCTTGCATATCATCAAACCTTAGATTAGATTGTTTGATGACATGATTATTACCTCATCTTGGAGAATCGAAGAGGAAATATGTTTATGGGCCCCAATCGCAAATACTGGAGAGAAGCATACCCACCTGTTTCTATAATTCCTGAGTTCCTTAAAACTGGGGAAAATATTAAAACTGTTCGTTTTGGGGTTGTTATGTTTTTTTTGTTGGCCCCTGTTAGCCTGTTTGTTCCATGATTGTTGTCCCTCGTATTTCTAACATGTTGAACGCTGTTCCAAAATTGTGTATTCTATGAATATTTTTCCGGGGGCACTGCAGTTGTATAATATGTACATATAGGGTATGTATGTATGTATGTATGTATGGATGGATGGATGGATGGATGGATGGATGGATGGATGTATGTATGTATGTATGCATGCATGCATGGATGGATGGATGGATGGATGGATGTACAAGTGGTAACATCCTACAGAGCCTGATACCCACAATGACCATTCTAGAACAGTCACCGACATCATTATCGAACAGAACAGACTATAGATCAAATAAGACTTGGAAAACGAACTGCAAAATAAGGATCGCAAAAGTACGTTTGATTTCCCTTACTTTTGCGATCCTCTTTTTGTTCCATTCATCTGTCGGGGCCTGGATTAATGTCTAAAGTCAACTCCGAAGCACTAGGCACCTGTAACCAAACTGGCAATGGCACTGCATTGCGACTCCCTGGCGCACTGTGTCAGTTTCGGGAACGGTTTCCACGTTTTACCAACGTGGCTAGAAAGAGAAAATTTCTCAGCGCCCCATACACATGATACACCATTTCGGCCTGGGAGAGTTGATCCATTTGATGTCCATGTAGGTTGGATGTCGCCTGCAGTTTGGGAAAACGAAGAACTCAACCAACTTTTCCGAGATCATCCCTTAAGATATTGGGAAATCCGTTGTCAAGGCTGCCAATTTTCCGACAAGATCTGACGCAATGATTTCAAGTTCAGGAGCAACTGGTGATTGAGACAGCTGATCGTAGCAAGCCACGATTCGTTCACGGATTGAGCAAGTGACCGAGGACTGTGTCATACGAAATATAGAAATTGTTGGGCAATGGGCGAGTTTTAAATGCGCAACATGATCCCTGCCAAAGCCAGCATGTCCACTTCCCAATATAGCAGAAATTGTCATATATAACTCCGTGATGACTGAGTGATGACTGAGTAATGATTGAGTGATGATTGAGTGATGATTAAGTGATGACCAAGTGATGATTGAACGATGATTGGGTGATGATTGATGATTGAGCGATGATTGAGTGATGGTTCAGTGATGATTGAGTGATGGTTAAGTGATGACCAAGTGTTGATTCAGTGACGGTTATGTGATGATTGGATGATGATTACGTGATGATTGACTGTTGGTTGGATGATGATTAAGTAATGATTAAGTGATGATTAAGTGACGGTTAAGTGACGGTTAAGTGATGGTTAAGTGATGATTTGGTGGTGGCTAAGTGATGATGAAGTGAGGGTTAAGAGATGATCAAGTGATGATTAAGTGATGATTAAGTGATGCTTGAGTGATGGTTGAGTGATGATTAAGTGATGATTCAGTGATGGTTCAGTGATGGTTCAATGATGAATAGGTGATTCAGTGATTGGTCAGTGATGATTAAGTGATAATTGAGTGATGATGACGTGCAGATTACGTAATGATTACGTGATGATTGAGTGATGGTTGGGTGATGATTGAGTGATGATTAAGTGATGGTTTAGTGATGATTTAGTGATGAATAAGTGATGATTAAGTGTGATGATCAAATGTAGTGATGAAGTGATGGTTAAGTGACGATTGAGTGATGACCAGGTGATGATTAAGTGCTGATTAAATGATGATTAAGTGTTGGTTAAGTGATGGTTAAATGATGATTAAGTGATGATTAAGTGATGATTAAGCGATAATTAATGAATAAGTAATGATTAAGTGATGGGTAAGTGATGATTAAGTGATGATTGAGTGTTGATTAAGCGACGAATAAGTGAAGATTAAGCGATGATTCAGTATGGTCAAGTGATGATTAAGTGATGATTGAGTGATGATTCAGTGATGATTAAGTGATGGTTAAACCGAGATTAAGTGATGATTACGTGATGACGAAGTGATGATTAAAAGGGTTGTTAAGCGATGATTAAGTGGTGGTTAAGTGATGATTAGGTGATGATTAAGTGATGATTAGGTGATGATTAAGTGATGACAAAGTGATGACAAAGAGATGATTAAGTGATGATGAAGTGATGATTAAGTGATAATTTTGTGCTGATTAAGTGGTGATTAAGTGATGATTGAGTGACTATTACTTAATGATGACTAAGTGATGTTCAAGTGATGATTCAGTGATGATTAAGTGAGATGATAAAGTGTGATTATTAAGTGATGAATGGGTGATGATTAAGTGATGATTACGTGATGATTGGGTGATGTTGAGTAATGATCAAGTGATGGTTAAGTGATGATTGAGTGATGACTGAGCAAAAATTAAGTGATGACTGAACGATGAAAGAGTGATGATTGATGATTGACTGATGATGGGGCAGTGGTTAAGTGATAATTCAATCATGATTAAATCATGATTAAGTAAGGATTGAGTAATGATTAAATGATGATTAAGTGGTGGTTAAATCATGACTAAGTGTGATGATCAAGGTTTGATTGAGTGATGATTGGGTGATGATTCACTGATGATTACGTGACGATTGAGTGATGATTAAGTGATGATTAAGTGATGGTTAAGTGATGATTAAGTGATGATTAAGCGATAGTTCAATGATGATTGAGTGGTGACTGGGCGATTACAAAGTGATGACTAAGTGGTTATTAAGTGATGATTAAGTGATGGTTGAGTGATGATTAAATTTTGGTTAAGTACCGATTAAGTGATGATTAAGTGGTGTTTCAGTGATGGTTAAGTGATGATTCAGTGATGATTAAGTGATGTTTGAGTGATTATTACGTGAAGATTAGGTGATGGTTACGTGATGGTTGAGTGATGGTTGGGCGATGGTTAAATGATGATTCAGTGATGATTAAGCGATGGCAAAGTGATGATTAAGTGGTGAATAAGTGATGATTAAGTGATGGTTAAGTGATGATGAAGTGATGATTTAGTGATGGTTAAATGATGATTGAGTGATGTTTAAGCCATGACAAATTGATGACTGAGTGGTGATTAAGTGATGATTAAGTGATGGTTGAGTGATGATTAAGTGATGATTGGGTGATGATTAAGTGATGATTAAGTAGTGGTTAAGTAATGATTGAGTGATGATTTAATGCTGAAGTGATGATTTAGTGATGGTTAAATGATGATTGAGTGATGTTTAAGCCATGACAAAGTGATGACTGAGTGGTGATTAAGTGATGATTAAGTGATGGTTGAGTGATGATTAAGTGATGATTAAGTGATGATTAAGTAATGGTTAAGTGACGGTTAAGTGATGATTAAGTGATGATTAAGTCATGATTACGTGATGGTTAAGTGATGATTAAGCGATGATTAGGTGATCGTTGGGTGATGGTTAGGTGATGATTAGTGTTCAATGACATTTTCAGTTGATCAGACGGGAGGTCACTGAGAGCCAGACACCAGCTCGAAATTGCCGATCTTCCCAAGGCGTTTCCGGCCCCTGGGAATCAAAATTGGATTCTGACCATCTTTCCTGGGTCGTGTGAGTCATGTGGGTCACATTCACCCTCTCTGCCACGCTCTGCCACTGGTAGCAGCCGGTCGTATCATATTGGCTGAGGTTTTGATGGTTCTCCACTGATTATCTCCAGAATCTGAGTCTTTTGATTGTCTGTGTTTTGTTTGAAATCAACTTCCACACCGGGTTCCCTCCTCACAAACCTGACGAGCACCCAACTTTGGAGGATGCTGCGTTCGCGCGCGGACGTACTGCAGCTCTTCTTCACTTTTCCTGTTTTACAGATCTTTACCGTGTAAGTTTGGCCGATGTAAATTGAATAAATTGATCATTGTCCAACTCCACTGATCAAGATAAGTCAAGAACGCTTGGAAAACCCTCTATCGATTCTCTTTGCGACCCCAAGGCACCTCGCCCAAATGAGCTCACTTTGTACACGAGTGTACTCGGAAGAAATGCCTCACGTGCAAAGAAATATGCCTTGGGTTTGGTCCTAAATTCACTTTAAAAAAAGGACCCCTCTGCTTTCAAAGCAGCGCCTGGGAGATTTGGGCGGCCTCCAGCACCTTGAGAAGGACCTCACCAGAGCCGTATTATTTCCCCCCAAAAGTCTGTCAGCGTTTTTGGATGACACACAGATCTAAAGTTTGGGCACCTGAGCTTTGATGGGCCATTTGAATTCAGTTTGGGTAGATTTGTATGTTTCCCAATGTCCAAACACACCTGTTTGTCACAAACACCATCACACCAGATGCTGCTCTCCAGCCCCCATGGGTTGCACCTTCCGGCATTGCAACAGCGCCCGCGGCTAATGCTTGCGGTGGACGCGCGTAGCAGGACGTGATGAATAGATGAAAAGCGCTTCGTCAAAAGCTTGACTAATTGTGTTTTGCACTGGCAGTGAATCCTATCTTCCGTTTCTGCACAAATCGGAATATGGTATGTGCTCAACTGTCTCCAAGTTGCACAGCACTGCTATGTACATCTAAGTCACCTAGAGCCAAATGGACAATTCACAAAGATCTGAGGAGTCATCCTTTTCCAGCTTCAAAACATCTCATAAACATTCAAGAACTACTTATCAATAACAATGGTTCGTCATATTCATCGTTGAGTCATGAGTCACACCGACACCATTGATTGGCGCCTGATCCATTCGTGCTGCAGCGCCTGCTCCGGAGAGGGCGGCAACGCAAAGGTGGTACTACGAATAGCAGTGTTGGAATTGGGAAATATGTCCTGCTAAGTTCCTGGTGCGAACGATTTCACCCAGGAAATTCTATGTAATTTTCACCTGTGACTGCACAAAGTGGATCTGCAGAGGAGTTAACCAATACTGATTTCTCGCTGTCGTTTGGTAAGTTCTGACACCTTGGCTTCTGGAGAACTTTGCGGAGCCACTGATAATAGACTCCTTCGAATATGTGAAAATCCACCAAATCTGACAACATCAAGACAACTGCCCGCCTGCTCCGCTGTCAGGCGTTGCATCGGATCAAATTTCAACAGCATCCTGATCAGCCCCTGGGCACAGGGCCGTGGCTCAAATGGCTTCAAGATAGAAAATGATACAAGCAACCTTTTCTCAGACATGGCCACACTGTAAAAATGTCGCCATTTGGGCCGTCAATTCAATGTTGATTGTTGATATGTATATGTATATGTATATATGTGCATATACATTGATGAAATCACGGCACGGATGAAATCGTGCACAAGGGCCACTGGTGTTTTCCACCAGGCGCAGCAACGTAAGCACAGCTCTCCTTAGAGCTGGCTCAAGGGCCCCGGGGCAAATCGGAAGATGCATGTCGATCTCATATGAACCCAGCTGGATATGGACGTATCAATCCATCATGCATGCAACCATCAAGCTTGCAATCCACTGGTTTTTACACGCCCTGGATCGGCACTTTGCAGTATCGAATTGCACTCACAGGCTCACCCATTGTATGGCACCATGGACTCTGTCAGTCCGCAAACTCTCGCACGAACGGTGCATCTGCCTCTTCATCCATCCATCCCATACGCTCTAAATAAAGCGCTAGGTCAACTGCAGGAGTGATCTTCTTCTTAACAATGCCCGACCCACCAGTTCTGAAGGCCTTTTTGATCCACTTCAGGTAGGCGCAAATCTCGGCAGATTTCTTGGCATCCTCAATCAGTCCCACACAGGAGCGGCCATGGGGCGACCATTCTTTCACCTTGTCCATCGTGCAGAAGCTCTTTCCCCATGCGATCTCATTCAATCCCTTGGGCAAAGGAATCTTGCCATTGATGACTGGCAACTGCGGCATGGTCTGGTTCTGCATTTTGGGCATAGGAGCTTCATATCCTGGGTTGCCCACATAGGACGGTGCTGGCTGATAGCCACTGTGCGGATAGTTGTCCCCATAGTAGAAGACATTCCAGCTTGACGTACCATCATCTCCATCATCCTCAACTTCACGAAGACGCTTCGTAGCATTGGTCATGTTCTCACACTGTTGCGGCAAGCACGTTGGGGCACATAGTTGGACTTGGGAGCGTGGGACATCTGATAGGCGGTCAGGACCCGGTTGGTCTGCTTGAACTTGATGGCTCGGTGCAACAACCCAGTCGCAAGACAAATCTCACGCTGGCTGAGCGGCCCCTACTAGCGGCGACCTTCTTGGCTGGAGGCGCTGACACGGTGCTAGGCAAACGTATTCACACCTGAGTGGATCGGATCCCTCTCGTTCCGGCCCAGCTTGACACCAAAAGCTCTGGCATTTGGCTCGCTTACAAACTGAACAACGTTCACACTGCTGGCAAAAACGAATGTGCATACCTGCAGTTTATTTGGTTACGACTAAAGTCCCATCCAACTTATCTATACAAAAACTTATTGTCCCATTATGGTCTTACACAAGCAGGGTGTGGATCGCCATCATTGGCGTGCAGCTCTGGATTACACGGCTTATTGCCCTATACATGTAGCTACCTGCATTCACCAAGTATGGACACTATGCACTTCTTTTGGATGAAACTATATATTCATTTGGTGGAGGTTCGGACACTGACTCTTGTGCTTTCTCCTTTCTTCCGGACTGTGTGCCTATGGTGATGTGGTAAGTACCACCTTCCAAGATCTCAAACAGCGGCTTCGTGTCCCCACGTAGTTTTGTGAAACAGTCAGCACTCATTCTCAAATTGTTAACCCAAAACGCCAGTATGTTCTGATTTTTCATTGTTTCCTTGGCAATGGCACAATCAATTTGGAGGCGGAGCTCAATAGAAATGGCTTGAATGCAGCAGCTACGTGTTATTGCAGCATAGAAACCTGTGCTATCTATTACCAACCCGGCTGGATAGTTTGGAGTTTGGGATCTAAAGGCTTTGGGGCTGACACCACGGAGTGTCTCTTCAACCAAAGCTTGAGCCTGTCCAATCCATTTTGCCCGGCTAGGGTTTCAGCTGCAAGGGACGATCTCACTGCCCTACGAAGCTTGTGGGATTGCCAGTCAACAACCCAGGCTTTGGTTCGTTTCCTCTCAAACATTTCTTGGGCAATTAGCCAAAGGACTTAACCCCCTTGGGACTCACCATTGCCCCTTGTACCCCAACCTGCATCAGCTAAGCAAAGAATTCTCCATTGGCTGTCTGAGATGTTGCTTGAGTCCTGAGGCATACCTTGCTTTCTTTCATTTCTCTACAGGCCTTGTTATACATCTGAACATGTGCAACAGTTCCCTTATCCTGAGCACCTAGCAAGTAACACACAAGAAACGACTGGTCTGGCCGAGTGCTGTTGGCTACCCATGCCAATTGTCCGGCACAAGTTCGAAAGATCTTGGGATCTTGAAACGGTGTTGAGGCATTTCCCAACGGCTTTGTTGGTACTGGCTCCAGGGCATCTATGTATGCTTCCTGACCTACTTCAATCTCCATAGTCTGAAGGTTTTGGCGGATTTCCACTCCGTTGTATCGGATGGGGTAAGTCCTATATTCCCCAAATGGCATCTTTTTCTTGAATGCTTTCAGGGTCTTATCCATTTCAGGGGTCCCACTTCCTATCAAGTCGTCAACATGGATACCACAAATTCCCAATAGTATCCCATTTCTCCTCAAGGTATATAGGCAAGGGTCTAGCTGGGAGCAAAACATATTAACCTCAAGTAGTTCCCGAGATAGCCGCAGGTACCAGGCTCTGGGGGCTTCGGCTAGGCCGTACGCTGCGTTTTCGGATCCTGCTGAATGCAACACCCACAAGCCAGGACAGGCTATTGCAAACCTTGGGTGCAGTGAAGCACTTCACGCGGTTTCCAAAGGCGCAGAGCTGGAGCTTATTGCGCCGCTACCGTGATGAAATCATGGCACGGATGAAATCGTGCACAAGGGCCACTGGTGTTTTCCTCCAGGCGCAGCAACGTAAGCACAGCTCTCCTTAGAGCTGGCTCAAGGTCCCCGGGGCAAATCGGAAGATGCATGTCGATCTCATATGAACCCAGCTGGATATGGACGTATCAATCCATCATGCATGCAACCATCAAGCTTGCAATCCACTGGTTTTTAAATATAATTATATATATATATTGCACGAAATATCAATATATATATAATATATAATTATATATATACACATGTGTTGATCCATTATTAGCAGTTTTGCTCCTGTTTGACCTGCCTTCAAATTGAAAATTCGAGAACAATCTCCTCGCCTTGGCATCTTCGGAGATGTGCCTCCAGTCCTGGCCACAGCATCATTGGAATCATCCAATCATCATCCTAATCAAGGTCCTTATCTATATGATGCTGCCAAATCTTCCTTTGTTCATTCCTTTGTTCAAAATCACAAAATCTTTGATTTGTTCATTGCACTGACAGAATCTCCTTGTTTTCAAAAGTGAAGTTGCCACTCTTAACTTTCTGGAGAACCTGACTGCACGCGTGGGATTCACAAACACCAGTGGTAATCCTACGGCCAGAATTTCGGAGGCATACTACGATCCTGCAACGGTGTTGTTTCGGACGTTCTAAAGAAAAACCGCTCTTACCACATATGTTGATAAAAGAATGGAAAAATGCTTCATGGTGTTTCATGATGCTTCTTCCTGCGACATCCCTCGGTCATGGACCTCTTGACACGCACACTGTTTTTTTCCATGCAATAGTTTATGATACAATCTAAGTCACGGGTTTCTTTTCTCCCCTTTTGACACTCTATATTGCCAATACATGCCAATACTATGTTCTATGTTCAAAGAACGTGGGAATTTTGATTCCTCATGAGACATTACTGTTTTCTCTTTTGAAACTCTATCATCAATATTTTGTTTCAAGTCAATGGCGGTTTTGGTTGCTCATGAGACAATTTAAGTACTGTATATTTCAGTACCGGTTTGTTTATTTTCCCTTTAGAACGCTATATAACGCTATGACATGCTATGATCACTATGTTGTCGTTGGGAAGTGGTGGGGTTGATTCCGCATGAGACAATCTAATAAGTAACGGTCCTCCTCTTTACCCTTGGACCCTTGGCTGGTTGATGGGAATGGGAGGCTGGACGCTTGAGTTGTACCAGTGGTACAACCCCAGCACTGTACTAATCTTACTTGTCCGGAGAAGAGGTTGTTAAATCCGGAAAGACAAAAGTCCACCAGTTGCTGCCAACTGTTTTCCACCTCCTGGTCTGTTTTCCCATAAAAGGGAGGATAGCCACAGAGCAAAGTATACCTCAGGGTTCACCAGAATGAAGGATTCAGAGACCACACTGCGGCACCGTCTGTCAGCTATAAGATGCGTGGAGTATCGTGACAGTATCGTGACAGTATCGAGGAGTCACGAAAAGAAGTGCTTTTTATATTATTTTTATTTGCCTTAGGGACATCCTTCAACTGCTTTGACTTAGGACAGTGTCACAAACGGCAACAGCTGGCCCAAAATCCTGGCGTGTCAGCGTCCTGAGTTCCACACATTATCACGCCGCAACTCCAAATGTCGCAGGAGTGATTATAACTGCCTTGCAACACCTCAAAATCAGCACATAGCAGTGCCATGACCAGATGCGACAGGTCTTGCATAAACAGCACAGAACCTGCGGCGCCACATAGTACGGCGTTCCAGCTTTCGTGGACATTGCCTGTGACAAGGACATCCTGCTTCAAAACTGCGCTTGTGACGCTTACAGTTCGGATTGTTGCTGCAAAAGGAAACGTAACCACACATATTGCAGCTATCCTCACTACAGGTCAGACGGTAAGATGAGGTTAAACTGCTGAAACTTATTACAGGCACAATTTGGACGGTTGGCCTCCCACAAGACTCCCACAAAGCTAAGAAAGCCAAGACTTTCTATGACTTTAAAAAGCCTCTAAAAAGCGCAAGTTTGGAAAGAAATGGTTTGGGTTTCCACAATTTCGGGATCTGCATCGCTGCATCGCAGAGCGTGCCTTTCCATTGCCCATCAGACTTGACAAGCCAAAGTCCTGCGCAGGGCCACGCAGCTTCCAAAATTCATGGGAATTCTCTCAGATTCCCGGCAGCCCGCAGGGCCAAGAGTTGGCAAAAATATGGAATTATTATGAATTATTCGCAATGACTTGATGGTTTGAGCTTCTGGGTGCCCGGACAATCAACTTCAGCTGGTTCTGGTCGATGGGATCCTGTCACTGAGAATTGAGGCCAAAAAGAAAAGAGGCTCCGGAAAATCTGTCACATTAGGATGACATGCATGAAATATCATGAAATACCGCTCTCCTTCGAAAGAAACCTGGGTGCACCAGGGGCAATTCAATGGATTTCTGATGAAAAAATCAAACGTCATGCCATGATGCATAATTTGTAGCATAAAGGTCAGCCAAAAATTGTGAAGCCTTGAAAGAAATCCAGTCTGGACTATAGTTGTGCCGTATGCCGTATGGCAAGGAGCAAGAAGTTCTCCGGCTTCAAATCACGGTGACCTCAGAGTGCGGTGACCACGGTGACCACGGTGACCACGGTGACCACGGTGACCATGGTGACCATGGTGACCACGTGTTGAAGATTCTGGAGACATCTGGAGACCATGAAACGGCAATGAAACGGCAATGAAACATCAAGAAATAATGAGGATTTCTGCTCAAAACTTCATAGTGAAACTGAGGGTCACACAAACACCATTCCTGAGCAAGCTGAAAACAACTCCCAACAACCCCCAGCAAAAAAGTAGGCTGGCCCTGTAGTCTACAGCGCATAGACTGCGTACAGCTCCTACAATACTGGTTGGAATGGGTTCAACCGTTTTTTCGCCAATTTTTGTCCAACCGTTTCAGCGCCGAGGTTCTTGTGCATGTAGAAGATCGCGTGCAAAATGTGTGACCTCACTGCCACACGAGATACGAAGATTGAACAAATTGAAAGCCCAACTGCCAAGGAGAGCACACCACAACTGCAGCATCCATCTCTCTGAAGTGACCAGCCTGAAAAAGCAAGGAGTATTTTGGGTGTTTTGGGTGTTTTGGCCACTGGTCCACATGACAGCCACTTGTTTATGCATCATGTTCAATATGTATGCAGAACTCAGAAAATCCAGTGTCCTGTCCGCCTTGCAAGCTTCTCACAAGTGCCTGCCGTCCTATGCTGCCACTGCACCACTGCCTCAATGATCTTGTCAAAGAGTTCTCCGCCGGTACAAAGCTCCATGACCAGATACAAATGACGACCTTGCCGAGCTGTTCGCTGCGAATTCCTAATTTCCGCACCTTTGGCAATCTACTTGGAAAACAAAGGGCTGAGGTGCCCCAGTTTTACAAACAACGAAAGGGCAACGTGGTTTATGTGTTTTGCAACCAACTTCAGGCAAGAACAACCACGATAGATTCAATAGAGGTATGAAAGCATCCAAAATATCGCAAAAGACCACCAATTTCGCTGCCTAAATGCGCTGCAGAAACGAAAAACCAGAGCCATGATGGCCATGATGGCCATGAGCAAATTCGAAAATTTCGGGGGAAAGACATGGAGCCCATGGAGCCGCTGGAGCCGATCTTTGCTCCCAGCGATCTTCAAAAGTCTCGTAGAGTTTGATGATGTTCGGATGGTCCATGACCTGGCGCCAGATAGTGCGAGTGCGCTTGGGATCGCGATGCGATCTGCGGCCATCAACATGCAACTGCAGGTGGAAGCTGATCGTTTGAAACGATTTGCTGATCTGTGCATTGTGCCATCCCATGCCATGCCGTGCCGCTGTGCCCGTGCCTTCATGATGGCAATCTCCTGCTGGAAGCGTTCCATGTTCTTCACATGGCCCTGTGAAACGGTCACACGAAACTTCACATTGAGCATTGTGCCAAGAGTTCGCCATGTGCAGTGTGCCTCTGTGTGCCTCTGTGTGCCTCTTTGCAGCTTGTTGAAAAATGTTGAAAACAGACAAATATATGGTTTGAATTGGTTTGATGGTTTGCCATTGTCCAAACCAGCTCGTTCAGCTCAAATCGATCGGACAAAACGGTTTCCCATTTGTGAATGGTGCCCATAGTGCCCATAGTGCCCATAGTGCCCATCCTCACGTGCTCACCCTTCCGCCCCGGTCCGACCTTCGACATGGTCTTGACAGCACGCACAGCCCCAGTGGCCTTGTGCCTCATTGCTTCGTGGCTGTGTTTTCACTATCCTTTTCAACATGAATCACCATGTATGTTTCTCACAACAATGTTCAATGAGTTTCCAGCCTGGCACAAGACACAGATCCATAGGTCCCTTCTCCAAGCTTCTTGGCCTAAGATATTGTTGCCGGGGTTGCCAACCCAGAGACTTCAGAAGACAGAGCCTTGGAAGCGCTGAAATGGCCCCCTATATGTTATTGTTTACTTCAATGTTGAATCTGCTTTGTCAGAATGAATGAACTAACGAACGAATGTCATGTCATGTCATGTCATGTCATGTCATGTCATGTCATGTCTATGACATATGTGTACATATATGTATATAATATATACATATAATATATATATATATACATATATATATATATACATATATATATATATATGTATATGTATATTTATATGTATATGTATATGTATATGTATATGTATATGTATATGTAATGCTCTACATATATGATCACACGTGTATAAATATAGTTATATAAATGTACACACGAAGTGATCTGAAGGGTTCCTTGCATGAACAACAAGGTGTGTTGTGGCACTGAAGTGCAGACCTCGATGTTGTACATGTCCCGAATGTTCCTGGGCCGCGACAGGATGTTTTTTCTGGTGCCATGCCTGCAGGCCATCGCTGCCAAGTTTCCCTGGATGATTCGGAATCAATTGCGCACGGGACAGGCAGTCCTGGGACGGCAAACATGTGATACCTGACCTCCGATTCGCATCGCACAATTTCACTGTTTCCACTGTTTCACTCATGTCGCATTTTGTTGTCCAATTTGAGTTCACCACTGCTTTCGCAGGTTTACTGGGCCTCGGCCGGAGAAGGGTCAAGGCTGATAGCTGCCAAGTGTTTCATTTACGTTGTGCACAACATGTGTAACCGTTCAAAATCCGGTCATGAGTCTGCTCGAATTTGTTCATAGCGCCAAGTATGCCCAAAACCTTTTCAAAATTAAATTTGATGGGAATTTCCATTGCAACCAGCACCGAAATCTTGGCCAATCCTGCAATTGTGTCTACTTGAAGGCTTGTGTACCAACTGGAGCAAGTCGTTGCGTTGCAAGAGGGGAAAATGCTGCAGCAGAAACGTCACAAAATCGAGCCAGGCACGAAGTGGTCTCCAGCATGGTTGGAAGGGAGACCTTCCTCAGTGAGAAAAACAAAACATCGAATTTTCACAGTTGTTCACAGTTTTTCACAGTTTTTCACGTGCAAATTGGCAACTTCCAAATCCATCCCTTTGCCAGACTCCATGGATTCAATGGATTCAATGGATTCAATGGATCGGAGTCCGGCATCAATTGTGATCAATTGTTGACATCTGTCAGGCCCAAAGCAAAGTATACATAACACAATTTCACACAAAACATCACAAAACCAATCCTGTTCTAAACGGGTTCAAACTGTGAAATTGATCCATTTTTCAAAATCCTGTTTTTGCAAATTGATGATCACAAGTAAGGAAAAAAATGACAGTTGATTCAGTTGTTTTAACATTTTTTAATTGCACTGCTGTTGCATCGAGCTGCGAGGCATCAGGTCGTCCTGGCCTCTTCGCCACCACGGCAATCTCCTGACCGCAGGACTGCATACAGCAAACACATTTAAGCACGATGTAAGCACTATAAAAACACTATGGCATGGATTATCTTGAAACCACCCCTTGCTTAACCTCACAAGTCCGTCAATTTTCATTTTCCACCCTGATTGAACACCGTGAACCAAATGTACAAAGTTTGAAGGGGCCAATGTGTTTTCTCCGCTGGTTTTTATGCCCGTGCCACATATGTGCCACATATGTACCACATCAACATCGCCGCCTGGTTTTTGCCTGAACAAACCCCCATGGCGACTTCGCCTGGCATTGAGAACGAAAGTGGACAAAAATCGTCGAGAAACGGCAGAAACAACATAGATCCATGGTCAATGATCAGAGTGGAAACACGTTACACTTGCAAACACATAATTAGAAATCCATCGCCTGATATCCCTCACATGTTGTAAGGAACTGGAACGCCAAAAACAAAGTATTCGTATGGCATTGTGTTGTCATACGTTGCAAACCCGACTGCATGCCAAACTGGTGATGACTCTCCCACCAGCGTTTCCCGCCAACCTGGGGATGCCAAACCAATTGTTTCAACTACACTTGAGACCAGCAATAATGCAATCATTGATGGTTTCATTTGCTGAGGTTGCAAACTGCGTTTCATTCTTATATCCTACATTCAGCAAGGGTTAAATTATATTTCTTTGTTTGGCGCGGAATGCGTTTTTTTGATTAGTTTTAATCCAATCACGTCTTCAATTGTGAAAACACGCCCGCACAAAAAGCTCACAAGATTTGAAGCAAATGAAAAGGGTTGCAAAATGTCAAGTTGAATCGTGTTTTGTTTGCATAAAACTGTGCAATCTGAAAATCAAATCATAATTTGCGAGTGTTTGTGCTGATCGTTGATTGTCACATGGTGCCCGAAAGTGCGTTCAATATGATTTTCAAGAAAAACATGCACATCCGTCGTATCATGCAACCAGTACATTGTTGCCAACGTTGTTGGGGCCGAGATCGCATCCACATCATCTGCCCCTTTATTTTGACGGCACTTCAAAGCTACATCCGATGAAATCAAACATGTACTACCGTACACAGTTTCAAACAAGCATCATGCAAACATTCCACTTCAAACACCCCAAATTGTGCACATGCGCGCGTGGGCATTCTCACACGTGTTGGCATGGGTTTGAATGACAAATTCTAGGGGAGGTTCCCTTTGAAAAATGCACACGTTTTCGGCTGTTAATTTCGATCTTGAGAAGCAATGGACGAAAATGAGGCACCTGTTTTGTGCCCAAAAGGGCCTCGACGATCACAGAGTCATTCATGGTTTTCATGATGCTCAAACGTGACACATGACAACTAAATTCATCTCGATTTGTGCTGTGTCATCCTTGCAAGTCTGGGACATGAATAGGATCTACAAATCTTTGCGTTCCTCCTTTGGAATTTGAGTGCTCCAATCAAAGTCCAGCCTTTCAACGCATGTCCAGCCATAGTTTGCTGGAGAAGCATATCCGTCCCAGTGTCTTTTCCATCATTGCATCAATGAGTTCTAGAAATGGAAACAAACTCAATACATACCCATATTTTTGGCTCTATCCCTCCTATATTCCCATTCTGAGTTGCTTTGCCACTGAAATTGTTCTTTTCCTGATGGACATGGAATTTCCCACACTTCTGCCATCTGTTTTTCCAAACAAAACAGACACACCACCGGACAAATCATCAAAAAGTAGTTCCAAACCCACTTCTGCCATGAATTTGAAACCTTTCCATGCGCTCATCCAGCCCCCTGTTCCTGTGGATGCTGTAAAACATCTGAAAAATGTGTCTCACATCTCTCACAATTCTCATCGACAATCCTTCCGGACCTGCACCGCTTGTAGCGTCCAAAGTAACTGATTGGCCTCTGTCCAACGCTCTGCCTGAAGTGCAATATTTAAAACACGTCTCACATGTTCCAGCAGGGATGAAATACATCCGTGGGACCTGTGAGTTTCAGGTTCAACTACTGGATCAACTGTTCTTGATTCTTCTTCTCCTCCTTCACGATGATCTTCCAAGTTGGCATCTGTTGTATCGGCCCTGTTGCGCAAGTTCCAAAACACCATGTTTGCGCGCTCTTGTACGAACATATGGGACCTCTGCTCACGGGAGAGGATAGTATGTCGAACGAATCCTCCAAGTTCCATGAGCCCGAAACGCAAGCAATTAATTGCTTCCTTTGTTGTATGAGAGGATTCCATCATGCCCTCCTCCGATGTTGCTGCTCTTGCTGCCTGTGCATCCAAGGCCTCATCAATGCTTTCACATCTGATGTCCACACTGTCTAAATTTGCTTCCCAAATTTCCAGCATATTCATAGTGATCTCCCAATTGCACCTGACCTGGAGTGAGCCCACATCACTTTCCAGCCTTTTCATTCTGTCATCCCAACTTTTCACAAAGCTTTGAAATTTTCGCCAGAAAGCTGCAAACACAACCAACACGCAAATCACGCAAATGAACAAAATCACGCATGCAAACATCCAGGAAAACTTGTTGGTCTGGATCTCCTCCATGTTGCACTGCTGAGCCATTGCGCCACTTGACTCAAGGCCCTAAGTAATCCCCCTTGCAAAATCCCATACGTAAAATCGCCTTGGAGATCTTCTTGAGCTGCTGCGCATTGACCAACCTTTCATTCACCAGTGACAACTCATTCTCACCCACTTCTGAAAAATCAACTCCATACATCAAACCACATGAATGCAAAAGGTAAAAGAGTCGTTGACGTGACAGAGTTTTGGTTGCAATGTCTGCCACATTGTGAATCGTGGCAACAGGGTGAAGTGAAAAGGATTTGTCTGCCGTTTTCTCCTGGATCCACAAAAGTTTGCCCGCAACGTGCCTCACTCTTCCGCATCCTTGTCGACACGCAAGTTGACGCGCCCAGCATCAGTGTACTGTATGTGTTCCACCAATCCATTCAACACAAACATTGCACAAGCTCTGATGTAGATACCGTCACATGCAGAACTTACCAAGCTATGAAGTTCACTTTCAAAACTGCTAAGGGATATGACTTTTTGATTGCGGCTGCTTGCATACATGAAACAGTTGTTGGTGAAAAGGACACCGCAAGATGTAGAGCGCCTCGTGGTCTTTTTTTCCGTCCAACGCCTAATAGCTTTCGCCAGGTCGTTCATCATGCCGGTAAGCCAGTTGCATATTGACAAATTCGATTAATTAATGCAAAGACGTCATCCATCTTCACAAAGGTGGACTTCAAAAGTTGAACTGAAGTAGGACCAGTACATGGTCCAATTAGCTGTCACGATGCCAACAGAAAAACCACAAACAAAACAAACAACCAAAACCAAAGAGCGCCTCGTGGTCTTGTTCGCGCTCCAATCTGCATCGCTAAAAGTCTCCAGGATCCACTCACACTCAGCTGGTTCTGGATAACAAATAAAGTTTCACTCCAATGTTTCCAACCCGTTTCATAAATCCAATCATCTTACGCAAGCGTGCCAATGCTGCAACCATTGGACATGACATGCAAGAAGCCACTTCTTTTATTGTGTACATCAAGTCCGGTCTCTCACGTCCAATGTACAAACATAGGCCAACGATTGTATGGAACATGCTTGAGTCTCGGTCATTCGGTCTTGGCGAGCGGTCTGTAAGTTGAATGCTGGCATCACTCGGAACCTACAAGGGAGGCCCCCACCGTGTCTCCAAAAAGTCTGCTGATTTCAGGTGCTAAAAACGAACCCTCTGGACATGGCGAGGTGCTGCTCCTAAAGTGACAGAAAGATCAGCAAATGTGGAAA
>Ga0126342_10006665_pt1 | contig 20516 bp, 19 predicted proteins | sample Cyp1metagenome_FD_92528 | JGI IMG/M metagenome (GOLD analysis project Ga0126342, IMG submission 92528) | Coral microbial communities from Lord Howe Island, Old Settlement Bay, Australia - Cyphastrea 1 metagenome | ecosystem: Host-associated > Invertebrates > Cnidaria > Coral ...
GCGCACCATGTGTACACATCAACACACCAGCAGCGTACCATGTGTACACATCAACACACCAGCAGCGTACCATGTGTACACATGAACACCAACGTTGACACACCCCACCCCACCCCACCCCACATGTTAAAATTCCGGGCAAACCCCCCCGGTAGACCCTGCATGTTGCACCAAGCAGCAGTCTTAAGTGTAGGTCAACAGTGATTGGCTTGAAACTCAGACATTCTGGATTTATATTATCATATGTGTATATACGTATATATATATTAGGGTGTTGCTCTAACACGTTTTTGGCAGGTCTCTTTAGGCCATTGTGTACTGTTATTTTTGTCATTTTGCATTGTCTCGTGTACTGCTATGTTTGCTCTCGTGTTCTGTTATTTTTGCTCTCGTGTTCTGTTATTTTTGCTCTCGTGTTCTGTTATTTTTGCTCTCGTGTTCTGTTATTTTTGGGTCTGTGTTCTGTTATTTTTGCGCTCGTGTTCTGTTATTTTTGGGTTTGTGTTCTGTTATTTTTGCGCTCGTGATCTGTTATTTTTGGGTTCGTGTTCTGTTAGCACACATACAAGTTTTTGTTTGTACAAAAGGTTGCTTTCCAGAACAACTTTAGATTTTTGTACAGGACAAATGTAGAATTTATACAGAACACATTTCAATTTTTTAACAGAACAAAAGTATTTTTTTAAAGAACATTTTTTTTACACTACAAATGTATTTCTTATACAGGCCAAATGTGAATATTTTACAGAACAAATGTGAAATCTTTAGAGAACAAATCCAATTTTTTTACAGAACAAATGTGTTTTTTTTACAGAACAAATGTGAATGTTTACAGAACAAATGCTGCATTTAGCTTGTAAAAAGCAATTCCTTTTTGCTTTTTACAAGCTAAATGGAGCATGTGTTCTGTAAAATTTCTTTTGCAGAACAAATGCTCCATTTAGCTTGTAAAAAGCAATTTCTTTTTGTTCTGTAAAAAAAACACCTTTGTTCTGTAAAAAAACACATTTGTTCTGTAAAAAAATCACATTTGTTCTGTAAAAAAAACACATATTCCCTGTGCAACCCATGTTTGCAGCCATGTTTCCGTGTGCCTGGCTGCCCGCTTGTGATACATCTTCTTTAAAAAAAAAGATTTGTTCTGTAAAAAAAATACATTTGTTCTGTCAATATCCACATGTGTACTGTCAAAAATCTAGATGTGTTCTGTAACATTTGTTCTGCAAAAAGATTGCGTATGTAACCGTATGTATTTACAGAACACGAGGCCCTTTTTTACAGAACACAAGACCCCTTTTTTACAGAACACGAGATCCTTTTTTACAGAACACGAGCCCCTTTTTTACAGAACACGAGGCCCTTTTTTACAGAACACGAAGGCCCTTTTTACAGAACACGGGAACCCGTTTTACAGAACACGAACCACCCCCAAAGGCTCTAAAGAAAACGTGATAGGGCAACTGCCTAATATATAATATATATATATATACATATATATATATCCCAATCATCAATTCTAGCGATTCATATCAATATCTGAATCAACAAAAATACATGCTCATCAATTATCCACAGTCACCGTGGGACGCAGCACAATCCCACCATGAGGCTTGGCAGAGTATGTGTGGCACACCGATTTTGCGTTCCTTGGACGACTAGATGACTGGGGTGAGAAAGTCATCTGGTGCTGTGTGTGTTTTTTTTTTTTTTTTCGGAATGATATGGGTGTGCCTCAAAATGTAGTCTACCCCCAATGATGGCCATGTTATAGGGAAAATCATGGCAACATTATAGTAAACTACATGAAATTGGTGTAGCCCATGTTCGGACAAACCCATATGATGATCATAAATAAGATCCCGTAGTGCGGAGACGGCAGAAAAAGACAGGATTAAACTTCATTTGCTTGAAGTGAAACCGCTCTGAATTGCTACCAAAAAAGGATAGAATGAATAGGGAATCTTTATCACACCCAAAATATTGCAGGGGATTGTTCCCTGTCTCATCCCAAACTTGGATCTTTTTGGGGACCGTTGCTGCAACTGGTCCCAAGCATTTCAGGCCACAGCCCACGGCATTTCCGAGGTCCAGCTACTTTCCTGAACGTCAGCTGCTTGACTGCAGAGCCTCCCGGGCAATTTTTATGCGGTGTGGCTCACCCCCTGACCCCGCCTGACCCTGAATCAACCAAAGTCGATATGTTGACATAAATTGAGACTTGAGATTGGTGCATTACATTGCGCTCGACATCATTCAGGCACAAAATTGGATGGTGCAATTAGTATAAACTAGTGCTAAACATGACCAATTGTGGTCCCTTTGCTACTACAGACGGAGCAACGGATCGAGGGTTCACGGTTCACCTCAACTCCTCACTGGCGTGAGTCAAATCAACATACATCAACTATCAGATGGGAATTTCAGCGATGATTTGTGCCAATGGTTGGAAGAAGAACCGTCCAATCAAATCCGACAAGGCCTTGGACTCCCAAGCAGCTAAAAATGGATAATCTATTATCCACCCTTCAAATAGATATTTTTTCTGTAGTATGATGTAGTTCCAAACCGATTCTGTAGTATGATGTAGTTCCAAACCAACTATATATGGCCTGGTAAACCCAATTATAAACCATCCCCAAGATTACCATAGATGCGTGGTAAATGTCATCCCCAACTGGTAACCAATTGCATTATAATATATGTATTTATGTGGTTTGTGGTTTGGAACATTTTTTATTTTCCATAATATATGGGATGTCATCCTTCTCATTGACTTTCATATTTTTCAAGATGGTTTATTTGTTGCAATATGTGATTTATTTGTTGCAGTATGTTTCAAATAGCCCATGGTGTCATGGGACTCGAAGTCAGCAGGTTAATCTTTGGCGATTACATGGCATCTCGCCTGGGTCCCTGGCTGGCAGTGGGCGCCCTCTCACCTCGTAAGGTACCTTGGCATTGATATCATAATCTTACATATATTTATATACATTAATAATTACATATATTTATATATTATACATAAATATATATATATAAACATACACATTATATACAATATACATATACATATCAAACATATCTGAATATTATACATATATTATACACATATTAAATCATATTAATATATATATATATATTTATATTATATATGTGTGTGTATATATATATGCTTGGTGTTCCTTGATATCCCATGACACCTCCAGCATCTCCTATCGCGCCAGTCAAAGCTCGCCAGGTCTTCTTCGAATGTCTTCGCCTTTGTGAAGAGAAGGGCCTGGCGGAGGAGAGTCGCCACGCGCGGCATCTCATCACCGAGCTCACTTGGCGCGACTACTTTCGCTTCTACGCGGGGAAGCACGGTGCGCTGGGTGGATTGGGGGGTGGCTGGCGCTGGTGATTTCGAAAAGGAAGTCGTTCTTTTTTCAGTGCCTAGGGACTAGGGTTTGAACAGACCTGAATGAAATGTGGATTATAAATATATTTTTTGTGATGGATCAGTGTGACCCTTGTTGTACAGAATTTGTGCAGACTGAATCAGATGTAGATAATGCTCATGGGTGCTGATGGTAGGCTAGAAACAACCCTTGAATGCAACATTAACATGATAAAGCTTGTTGGTTTTATTATAGTGTCATCGCAAAATGCATCATGAATCATGATTGTTTGGAATGATTAGTTCAACTGTCCAATTCATACATATTATTCATACAGCATAATCCTGATGGACTGAAACCGGAAAACCAGCGTCACATCTCGCAGGTATGGACATCTACCGACAGGGCGGAGTGAAGAACTACAAGACACTCGAGCCACGTGAATTCACATGTTTGAGGCCTGGTTAATTGGTAAATAGATGGAGTGAATGGGAGTTATACTACCTAATTTATTGGGGAAACTGATAATCCACAATAAGGAAACCTATTCACCAACCAGTATAATACATGGCAACATTTTTTGTTCTCTCTGTTGGAGAGCACTCAACTGTACCCAATTCAATCGATAATTTTTGGATCGACATGTGCTTATTCCTGCATCTTCTTTCAGGAATCTATGTCTGTAGTTGTAGTTCACAAGCAACTTGACTGAACATCCTTGAGCGGATGTTTGTATGGTTTTGCTTGAAAATGGGGTACTGCCTCGGTCCAAAACAGATAAAACAGATTGTCAAATATATCGTCATTCAAACTTGGGGGTGTAAATCCCATGCTACAGCAAAGCCCATCAAAAAGCCGCTTCAACAGTTTCTCCATGGTTTTTCCCGGTTCAAATGATGGGTGTCCGACTGTCCGACCACTTTCTGCCAAGGTTTCCATATGAAATCCCATGAAATCCCCATGTTTGCCAAGGAGACACTGGATGCAGGACGAGCGAATCTTCCATCTCTGGTCCAATGGCCGGACAGGTGGATCCTGGTGGATCCTGGTGGATCCTGGTGGATCAGTAGACGAGTTCAGCGAACCATCGAAGCGCAAAAGATCCAGAGTTTCCAACAAGAAATGTAGATGTGTTTTCGGTAAAAGGTATATATATATATATATAATTATATATATATATGCATATATATATATTTATTTATTTATTTATATATGTATATATATATGCATATTTATATATATATATATATATATTTATGTATGTGTAGATATATAGATATATATGTATATATATATGTTGAATTTGTATGAAACTTGAAGTCGAGGCTCCAGCATTCAGCGATCTACTTGTAGCATGATTTTGCTGACTTTGTTGGTCAAGACATCGTCAAGCAAAACTTCAAAGACAAGATGCTATTCGTTCATGTCGTTTGCTTGTGGAAGTGCGGACTGGTATATTATAGAGGTATAGAGACAGATTTTTTGAGCTGGATGCTGATTATGAATCATATACCCTCTGGTAATTTAACGTAGCTATGGAAAATCACCATGTTTAATGGGAAAATCCACTATTAATGGTCATTTTCAATAGCTATGTTAAATTACCAGAGGGTATGTTTTACTTTCACTTTCCTCTGGTTCCACAGATTTTCACAACTTCGCGTGGACGCAGGCTATCCATTGGTGGATGCATGCATGCGCGAGCTGTCCATCACGGGCTATGCCTCCAACCACGCGCGGCTCAATGCTGCGTCCTTTTTGGCCTACACCATGAGCTTTGACTGGAGGCTGGCATCTTTCTCAGCAGATCATGATTTGGAAATTAAGGAAACCAAGTTCCAAAATGTTCCAAGTTGGGGTTTAGACATGAGAATGATGAGGGATTTTCAATGATTTCCATGAATTCTCTGTTGATATGGTAGATTACCGGACAAAAAAAACGTATGACTGTACTAACAGGCGGTTGGCTCACCAAGTCAGGCGTGGTGCGGATTGGTTCGAGAGCCACCTCATCGATTACGTCGCTTGATGAAACTCATGGAGAGATCAGAATCAGTGAGCTGGATGGCATCACTCGCCATGAATCTATGCACTCATTGGGGGGGTACAGTAGTAATTGTATGTAATTGTTTCAAAGATGATGCATCAGTTTTCCATCCCAAGGATTTCTAAAGAACCGACGATCAAACGGATGATCGCCCACTTGACCGAGGACGTCACGTCGAACTGGTGCAACTGGGTGCGCTGCGCGGGGCTCACGGAGGGCCGTTTGAGCAGTTTCAATGTGGCGCCGTGGCTCAAACTGTGCCCAGAATTTCCTCTCCAGAATCGAAGGCCTTAGGGTTCAGAAAACATCTATTTTGGAGAGATAAATGCTGAGACAGACAAAGTATATACCAAAGGGAACATGTATTCAGCAAAGTGTGATGCAATCAATATATTCAAATCCTCAACAGCCTTCCCAAATTTGCATTTGTATTCCATTGGAGTTGCTGACTGGATGGATATGCTGTTGGCATATCCCCCAACCATCATCCATCCCCCATCTATCCCCTTTATACAATCTCCCCCACCATAGTCCCAGAATAAGTGTAAGCAAGGTAAAATATGCAGAAACACTCATTTTTCTCCGGTAAAAACCATTGGTAAACCCATAATGATACAACACAAATCCATCTCATACATCCCAAATTTAGCAATTTCACCCACTTGCCATCCATCTTCTACATCCATTTGATGTCATATAAATACCATTTCCATCCCATCCCCATCTCCATCTCCCATCTCAATGTGTGCCCAGCCGTGCCTCCGTGTCGCTGCTCGAGGTGCGGCAGAGTCAAAAGTTGGACCCTCAGGGGCTCTACCTCCGTCGCTGGTTGCCGGAACTGCAGAAGGTGCCCATGGAGCTGATCCATGAGCCGTGCCTCGGCGGGGCTGTTGTTTGACGTTGTGTTTTAAGGGAAGAGCTATGGATGGAGAGCTTGAAAGATATTGAAAGAACCATTATATATATATATAGATATGATATATATAAGATTATAACAAAATATGCATTGGATATTGAGTTTGAATTGCTTTGATATAAGCATGCTTAGAGCACATGATTACAATTGATATTTATGGATAGTTCATTATATTTTATGATATCTATGCGGAAACATATGGTCGGAGTATTTTCCATTGCGGATATGTCTGAATTTCCGATCAACCATCACTGCGGGATTTTAAGAGGTTGTTGGACACTTATCAGATTTTCGGTGGATTGATTTTAGAGGTCATTCTTTAGTAGCAATATGTAGCAATCCAAATCATTTGATAAGTGTCAAGACTAACACTATCCCAGTTTTCTAGCAATGAAACCATCCAATGTTTCTCCTGGGAATTCTTTGGATCATTATTGACACCATCGGTTTTTTAGGGCTACCCAGCGACTCGACTTGGATGGAACTATGGAATGGGATCAGGATCGTCCTTCTAAACAAGCGACAACCAGTGGGATGGAAGGGGAGAAGATGAAGGGACACTGCGGCTAGGTAAAATTCACGACGTCAGACGTCAGATGCTTCAGATACTTCCGGTTAGGTTAGGATGGGTTGATCTGTATAAGATAAGAGTATTTAATATATTAATATGTATCTGCCATTAAATTTGCCGACCATGAAACAGGTTTCGCGACCACAACTTGAGCATCTCACCCAGCTCCATGTGGAAGTTATGTGGATGGTTTCCTCAAATGGGGGTAGCCCAAAAACGCTGGATGGTTTATAATGGAAAATCTTACTAAAATGGATGATTTGGGGTATACCCCTATTTTAGGAACCTCCGTACTGGTCCATACTGGTCCATACTTGACATTTTTTACGCGAGAATCTGTCAAGCTTTGTTCCGCCCACAGGTGGTTAATGACCACCGCAGAGCTTACGAGTTATGATGCTGCGTCGTATCCCCCACCGTGTGTGGACCCCAGCTTTTTTGAGGGGCGCTATGGGCCGCGGCATGGCTGGGCAATGATCCCGCAATCGCTTTACAAAACGGAGAAGGAAAATTCCGATTGCACCAAGTGGACTGGAGTTACCCTCTGGTTGACATAGCTATTGAAAATGGCCATAGAAATAGTGGATTTACATGGATTTACCCATTAAAAATGACCATTTTCCATAGTTACGTTAGTTTACCAGAGGGTACTGATCAGATCTGAGCTGGGAGTGCGAATTCTCAAAACAACCAGCTTTTAGCCATGGCTTTTAGCGTGTTTTTGTTCGGGTGCTCAATATTTGCGATTGCAGATGCTCCCCCCAAATCATCCACTGCACCCTGATTGTAATGATTGTATGTGCGAGTATTCCAGTACTGCATAGCGGCTGTTGCGTAGTGGATGATGCTTGTCGGTTGGGATGAGGGTTCTTGTTTCTTTGACCTTACACCAAACTTCAAAGGGCATGGATCAGGCCTTCAACGAACAGAATCCAAAATCAATTCTGAGGAAATTTCATCATGATGAAATCACCAGCTGGGATCAACTTAAGATCACAGTGGAGATATGTTAATGTCATTAAAGTATACAGTATACGAAGTCCCTTTCTCTTGCAACTTTTTCTGCATGAGTTCCCATGAGTTTCGGATGGTTTTGGATGTTGGGCGCTGCGCTGACCAGTTCAAGTCGTAGTCGGGACGGGCGGCGCACGCGGCGCACGCCGCGCGACGTCCATGGCGTTGCTAAAGGACTCACCAAGCAGTTTCTTCTGGTTCCTGTGAAGGGTATAGATGGTGATCAAGGGTGTACCATATATGATACTTATAGATTATAGAATATAATATGATGATGGGATTGGGATTTTATGGGCAATATACCACCATTAAAAAAAAACAAAAAATTGGGGACTTCGCCAACAAGAAGTGAGGAAGTTGCTGACCAAGGTGTCAGGATGCTGTGCACCAATGTGACCCAAATTCCGAATTTCATCCCATTTCTGTGTGGAACTTGCAAGGTGGTGCCCCCCAAGATAGCTAAGTTGGTTTATAATCCCATTAACTATAGTTATAAGTACCATAAACCATAGTTATTAGAGTTATAAACCATAGTTATTTGAGTTATAAACCAACTTAGCTATCTTGGGGGCACCACCTTGTGGAGATGAAAAAAACATGAGACACATCTGGTAGACTAGAACTGAGTCGCATCAACGATACGTTCTCCCAATCCTTGATGGTTGGATATCCCAGGGCCCTGGGGGAGTTCTTAAGTCATGGGGGAATCCCCATCTCACCATGATACCATGGTTCTTTCACTATGAACATGGTCCACTGATGTCCACATGTCCAATGACTTGGATGATATGGGGTAGCCCCTAAAACTTGGGACACCTCCATATGATATCATATGATTTATATGTATATAACCGATTTAACCAGATCATTGGCTAAACATGTCATCTAAATGGAATTCTTCCATATATATAATTCCCACAGATTTTCCCAGTAAATCACCATTCTTCCAGGTGAAACTCATTCAACAAACTATCCCCATGTTTCGTTGCTTCCCCCAGGATGATGCTCGAACGGATCAGGCAAGATTGAGCATTGTGGAGATAAGTCCCTGTACTGGGAAGACAATATGGATCAGTATTACTTTTCTGGGAAAAGACTCAAGAACCTGAAGTTTTGAATTGGATTAATTGGATAGATAATGGATAAATAGGTTTCCTTCTAAAGACTAGCAACTATAAACAGAGTAAAACATGTTGGTTTCCTGATATTTTTTTTCGGCGTCTCATCTATGTACCACACCACAGGTCCAGAATTTGATGAGTGTTGACTGAGCTGCACCTGTACTATCATCGGAGAACCAACCGAGTGTAGGCGATTCACACCCCTCGATTCCACCCCTCGATAGCAGGCTAGTTGGATGAAATCAACATTGCAGCAACATCAAGCATGTATCCAGCAACACCAGGCCACACTTTAACAGCCCAGTCACCAAGATGGATCAAGGGTGCAATGACCAAGGTCCAGGAGCACTTCACGCTCCGAAAGCTGCAAGAACGAGTGGCTGAGCATAGAGAACTTGTGGAGTTTTTTGGGGAACAAGTTCAGGAAATATTGATCAAGATAATATGTGGATAGATATCTCAAGATATACTTCTCAAGTTTATCAATTTAAAGATTGGATATGTTGTCAAGCAACCATTTGGAGGATTGTATCAGCATGCACAGGTATCAAAACGGACCAAGCATGTGGTTGAAAGGTAAGCAAGCAAACAGGGATAATTCACCGGCAAAACTTAAGGCGTACACATACAAACCGGACCAACCTGTGGATCTGACGAACAACAAGTTGAGCCCTATGAGACGGGCTGGTTTGCTGCAACATCTGAACAAGATGGTCGATTGGAGCATTGATTTTGCACGATTTTTTCTTTGGGCGGCCAGGGATTTTAGGGGAGCCTGGCAGAGCCAGAAATACGATTTGGAGCGCATTGGACCTGGGAAAAGTCATTAGATACTCTGTTGATGCGCTCAGGTATGGCGTTTGGAGGCAGAAAACAAGGAGTTGAAGGCAGATGGGTCAGGGATCGAGGTGTATGGGAAAATGTAATCCTTTTCCAAGTAGCAAACAGCGCCAATCGAGATTCTGGTTGAGTGGATCTGTTCATTTGAGGCCCCGCAGAGGCTGTTCATCAGGATGATCCACTGGTTGGGGGTGCCGAATGACACAGGGGCGATAACGATTGTATAAAACCCAAGCTAGCTCTTCATGTGAGATTTCCATTCAGAAACATTGGTTCCAGGAAGTTCCAGGTTTGGACAAACTCGATTCTGAACCTTTATCCGCTTCTTCCCAACAGTCGGAAGCTTTCGCCCCGCAGGTGAATAATTCCATCCTCCATACGCAGTACACTTCGCAGACTGAGACTCAGGCAGACATCCTCAGGCGCAGAAAGCCCTGCCATGCGTCCAAGTTGGGTACCCTGGGCCCCGATATGGAATGTCGAAGGAATTCCCCCCGGTTCAGCCCTCAAACAGCCGAAAATGGTGGTCCCATGTGGTTTCATCATGTTTCATCCCCTATGAAACCATGTTTTCTGGAGGCCGTTTAATATGAACTAGGGATAAAAATGGATAACTATATATATATATATACCATCTGGTTATTTAACATAGCCATGGAAAATCACCATTTTTAATAGGTAAACCATCTATAAATGGGCTATTTTCCATGGCTATGTTAAATAAACAGAGGGTATATGATAAAATATCGACATCAAAGGACTAGTGACTAGCAGCCGATCTGTGGTCGCAAGTTTCATGAAGTTTCCAGTTCTCCAAGATCCGCCTTTTTTTTGTGCAGGACACTCCACTCGAATCTGGAGGACAACTATGCCACCATTGATGAGCAAAAACGGAGGATCGAAGAGTTTCTTGGAGTTGGGCCTGGATTAGTCGCCTTGGTCAGGGAAAACTGAGAGAAGTTTGAAGCCAGGTTGAATATGTATATAAAAATATAATACATTATTTAAATATACGGTGTGTATTTATTTATTTTTGTTTGTACATATATATATAGTTTTATATACATATTACACATTGCAATTTATTACATACGTATTGTATATCATCAAAATATGCCTAATCAAAATATGCCCAATAACATGCATTTCTGCACTCATCTACGATATTGTAGACTTTCCAACGTTCCATCTGAGCGTTTGGGCTTATCCATCGGCCCCCAAACAAGCAATCCAAGCTGCAACTATGAACCAACATATTATATAATATAATATATACCCATAGGATCCATGTATGCTATATATGGTAACATTTACCATCAATATTAATATACTCCAAATGTTAGCATATATACCAGCACCATGGATCCTATGGGTTATATAATACATATAGATATCTTAGATGTCTATTCAAAGATATTCAGGCTTTATTCAGGATCAATTTTCTTATAGAATAACAGGGATTTCCAATTGCATCCAACTGCAATGGTTAGGTTGCTGAGGGTACAGGGCTGCGCCACTTTTTCCCACCTAAGGCTTGAGCAACTGATAGATGTCCGGTTCTCAGTCCACCACACTGGAGGCAACTCGTGACGTATTGAGAAGTCGAGTATTTGGTATGTCGTATGTATTTGGCGAGCATCTTCCACATTCTTCCACCATGAGGCAAACAAAGAGTAAATGAACATCATGGTTTGGGATTCTTTTCCACTGCAAGCTTTGATTGCCAGACGGCTTCTTCAATTTCAATGGGATGAAATGAATCGCTTTATTTTCCATAATCTTTCACTGCAAAGCCGGATTGCCATGGTGCCATGAGGCTTCTTTATTTTTTGATTGGATTTAGTTCACTGTAACATATGGTATCAATTCTTGCATTTTTTTATTGCATGTTATATCTTATTCTTTAATTGTTTATGATTTCATCAGTTATCTATTACATAAACAATGTTGATGTTGATGTCATGCAAAATCTATCACATAGAATTCAACTAAAATCCCGTTATCAACCTAATATTCCCATCATATATCATGATATAATCAGATTGATGGGAATAACATCATCTAGATAATTGGACATATAACCTATGATTTATTATAAATAATGTTGATGTTGATGATCTCATGCAAATCACATATCACATATAATTAAATACGTTGTTCGTAATATATCACAATGTTGATAATATATCATAATAAATAATTAAATTCACATATGTTGATAATATATCATAATATATTCCCTTATCGTTGTATATATATAACACCCCTTATCAACATGACTTTCACGGTGTCGTCATGGCCAAGGATCAGAAGCAGCAAGCCAAAGATGACCTCGATGCCGCCATGGCTCTGTTGGATCTCAGAGCGATGGAGATGTGATGGGACCAGGATGCCATGGAAACATGTGGGAAAAAAATGGAACAATGTGGGAAAACCATGGAAAAATATGGAAAATTGGATATGGATTGAAATGGATGGAAAACATGTTAAACACCATGAAAAAACGTGAAACACCATTGTATTACCGGGGATTTTCATGGATTTACCATTGTAAAAAAAATGAAAAACCATTCAAAAACTATGACAATCATTGAGAATTGCTGGGCTTACCTGTTTGCTTTTCGCATCAAAAGCAGTTTTATTTTATCGTAATACGTACTGTAGATGGGAAACAGTGAAGTACGCGACACGAATTGATTAAGTCATCACTAGACATCTCGCCTCGAACATTTGGTGGCTGTCAACTTCCCAGTTTTCGATGGATTGAGACCGAAATTAAGGCCTGGGATGTCCATTTGTACCTCTTAAATGGAGGTTGAACTTCCAGGTTTTTTCTGAGACTCAATCAATCCCCAGTAGCACGACGTAAAATGGGTCAAATGTCCGAGGAAAGACAACGACATCGCCAAGCTGAAGACTCAGAAGGAGGAGCTTCAATCGCAGCTTGACGAGGCCATGGCGCTGCGCGTTTTGTGGTGTGAAATCACGCCATTGTGTGGAGGATGATCTGCTTGGTGCCTTCATTTTTTGAAAAAAATGTGATGATCGGTGGCTTTTCCAGATTTCAAATGATTGTGTCCATTTCCCCCCAGACAATCCCAAACCAAGGTGCGAGAGTTTCAGCGGAACAAAGAGAACATGGAGCAGGAGCTCCGGCCCAGTGGAGATTTCACCATGATTTGTTTGGGATGGTGCTCCACTGCATTGCAATGAGTTTTTCTCGGTGTTTCAATACTGCTTAGTACATGTTCAACCATGATTTCATGGGATGGTGCTCCTCAAAAACTATCAATAAAAAGAATCGATTTCTTCATGGGATGAGTTTCGCCCAGCAGTGTTTGTTGCTATATCATGCTATATCAATCATAGAGGTTTGAGTTCACCAGATTCGACCCATACCCATTGGGGGATATGGGATGTGGTATCAAAAAAAATCTCATATTTGGGTGCACCAATCGTTAAAACCATTTGACCTGCGTTCTGTCCGACTTGGAGTATACGGTTAATAGATGTTAATAGTTTTGTCATTGACATGGTGACTTTTTTGCGAATCATAGCAGCAGGCAATTGAGGCACCGAAGCTATGGTTCGTAGGTCAGGATCAGGGATGCTAAATAGTCTCCGGTAATCTACCCTCTGGTAAACAAACGTAGCTATTGAAAATAGTCATTTATAGTCTAGTGGATTAACTCATTAAGAATGGTGATTTTCCATAGTTCTGTTAGTTTACCAGAGGGTAATGTATGCAAAAAAGACCATGTATAGATTATTTCCCATAGCTCTGCTAAATTCCCTAACCACTGAGGCTATGTTGTGTTCTCTAATCCAACCATTTCTACTATCCTAGAGACTCAAGCTGCCACAGCTATGTCCATTGGGCATGATGAGCCACCCCAAAATTATTCACCATGTCTCCTTGTGCGTTTGGAAAACCATGGACTACTTTTTTTGGTCCCGGTCCCCCTCAGTTCCATCAGTTCCCCCCAGGTTTGTTCATGAAATCCATTGAATTCTGGTTGTTCTTGTCTTAAGTTTAAAGACTCGGCAATCTGGTCGTTGTCGAGAGTCTAGTCGAAACATCTTGACTCAATCAGTTTTGGCTTCAGTTTAATATATTCCATTATCAGTGGCAAGAAAATTCCATTGTATCCCCACCATAGTTGAATAGAATTATCACTTGGAGGATCATGAAATAAAGAATTATAATGTATTATAGTATCCAACTGGATTATTGATTGGTATTGCTAACCAGATTTGATTATCACTTCATACATACCATACGGATCCATGTGGATCCATATGGTCTCCCTAACCAGGAGTTGGCCTCACTGAAGCAACAGTTGGCCGACACGAAAGAGGCGCCATGGGGAAAATCTTGATTTTCATTATCTGAGCACATGAATTGTTTTTTTTTTTCTGAAAACCGTTGATGAATATAACTATATCATAAAAATATCATATATATATACATGTATATAGATAGATATATATATATATACATATATATATATGTAGCTAAGGCTGGCCATGATACTGGGACTGAACTGGTAATCGAAAAAAGCCCTGAAGTTGACACAACAGTGGCCATTTTAGAAAAATGGCTAGTTTTGCATAAAAAGACTTTGTTTTGCCAACATTTTGCCACCAATCTTGCGGCAGTTCTGCTCACATCGCAGGAATTTCAACGAAAGATGAGCGACTTTGACCGAAAGAAAGCCATGGATATGCGAACGCTCAGCAAGGTGAACGGCTGATTTCACGCTCGTGCTGCACTGGGGATTTCTCAAGTGCGATGGAAACCTCTTGGATTCCCATTGTTGGAGGAAAGTTGGTGTAGGAATTGAAGGGAAACCTTCAAAAAAATACACCCCTTTATCTTGGAAAACACATAATACTGCTAAACAAATTATGTTTGTAAACACGATTATATAAATGCATGTTTCAACCAATTCAATCCAATTCATATATTAATGTTAAAGTTGGCATGTTCAGAAATGCAATCTAATACTAATTAATCTAATGTGGGTAAAACAAACATAAACCATCTCCCAAATCACCATTTTTATAGGTGGTATGTTTACCATTCCCAGTCATGGATGGTTTATGCCATTGTTTTCATTGTTTTACCATGTTTTACCCTCTGGTTATTTAACATAGCCATGGAAAATCACAATTTTTAATAGGTAAACCATCTATTTCTATGGGCCATCTATACCATGGCTATGTTAGTCATAACCAGGTTGGGTATATCCCATTAAATCCCATTAAACCACCATTTTCCTATGGTTTTCCTATGGTTTTCCTATGGTTTTCCCACATTATTGGTGTTGATTTTCGCAGAACGTCAGGACTTTGAGAAGAAGGTGGAGATTGAGGCAGCGAAGCTTCGAGCGAGAACCAAGGAGCTTCGATTGTCGTCGCCGTGTCGCACCATAAAGTTGGGCCGGAAAAAAGAAGCGCAAAAAAATGAACTGTTGGACACAAATCAGAATAGATCTTAGATATATATATATATATATACATATATATAGATATGTATATATATACATATATATATATATACATACATATATATATATATAACACATTTTGGACCCAACATGAATAGATCTTATCTATATATATATACACATATTGCACTATAATCTAGAATAGATATCTAATATGATCATAATATGAAATAAAATGATCCAGCAAACATCAATGGGGCGTGTTGAACCAGCTGCCATGAGGACCAGTTGGATTCCACCACCAAGCGGACCATCATGGAAAATGAACAAATGGCTTGGGGCTTGGCACTGGGGAAACCTGCGGACCGGCAGGGGCTATGAAGGAGTTTCTAGAACTTGGAAATTGATCTCTTGAAAGGACTTCAACGTAGCTTTGTTGACCATAGTCAATAGAGATAATCAAGCACAAACCCAAAGACAGCAGAAAAATACTGTGCTCAGCGGAGGACTATTTCTACTTAAGCTGGTCAAGGGCATGGTGTTACTGCCTGGTATGCAGCACATATCAAACAGCCATATGAAATTCAGCGAGGCCATGTGTGAATCAAGTATGTTCATATCCAGCACCATCACTATCATCAGTACCATCACTGTTATCACCATAATCACTATCATCACCATCACCGCCATCACCGCCATCACCTCCATCACCTCCATCCCATCATCTCACCATGACCATCACCAGCACCATCATCATCATCATCATCACCATCATCATCATCATCATCATCATCACAATCATCATCACCATCATCATCCATTACTTGGATGATGCTGTGCATTTCCTAGGGGCATCGTGAGAAGCATGTCCTTGGTGTCGCGACGGTTCGTTTCCTTTCGTACGGCTCTATTTGATGATGGGCAAATTTAGAGGAGCCCCCGGAGTTTTTTGGCGTCAAAGCCCTCAGAAACCCATGGTTTTCCCTACCATTTTCCTTTGATTTGTTCTATTTTGACCCGGCCACCGCCAAGTTCACAGAGCTCCACTTCCAGAGCAAAGAAACCGAGAAACTTATGGAAAGGCCCTTGGCCCTAGACGGGATGGCGATATTTTTTTGGTGGTAAAACCAAACAACTGTAACCCCCCCTATTTGTTGGCGGTGAATCCACTTTTTCCGGCTATGGCCTGGCTCAGAATTGCGCCAAAGATTGGAATGGTGCAATTCACACTATAGGGATATCCACAAAGATGGAAGTACAAGAATATCTACTATTCAGTCTGAGATGATGCGTCATGTACATTCATGTGCTGTATACTAAAATATGAAAAGATAAAAATGCAATCAACATATCTGAAACTTCAAAGAACCAATTTCTCTGGGTCCAGTTCTTCTTACCCTCCGAGGTTTGTTGGTCGCCACGGTCGCCACGTGCCGCCAGGAATCAGTCCCTGCTGGAAGAGAATGCCCAGCTTCGACGGAACCTCAACATCCACAAGGAGATCCGTCGCCAGGGATTTTTCGACGGGATTTGATGGACACATCATGACACATCCAGAGGGATTATATAGGAATATATAGGAATATTGAATAAGACCAAGCAATTTTTGTGGATGTAGATACATAGTGGAAATATAATGTGTGATATATAAATATAGTTATATATATATATATACATTAATTTATTGCCTCTCAGCAATATGATGATGTGGGTGTGTCCAAACATGGAGGATTTGCCCCGAATGTATGGCAACTTAAATGGGGCAATGATTGTCAACTTGTGGATTTGTAGTATGCACTTTTTTGGACAAACCTAACACATCCTAGTTGGGAAAAGGTCAGTAACCCACATTCCACATACGGATTTACCCTCTGGTTTATTTAACATAGCCATGGAAAATGGCCCATTTATAGATGGTTTACCTATTAAAAATGGTGATTTTCCATGGCTATGTTAGTCATAACCAGATGGTATCTCATGGGGTATACCAAGTGCCAAACTTCAGGACCTGGAGAATGAATTGGCCAGACGAACTCATCTATATCAACGGCTTCTGAAGAAGATGGATCAGAAGTAGCGCTGCCCTGTTTCCAGTGCTCGAGTCGCACTTGGCGACCTTGGGACCTTGGAATCCACCATTGGACAATGGGTGGTTTCTAGTAGCAACATCTAGCAACCATTTTTTCTGGGCTGCCCAATCTTGTCCAATGCCCAAAGCCATTGGAGCCGGAGATTTGATCTAACAACCCTTGAAATGAGATGAAACCCAAAGTCATCGGTTCTTTATTATGAGTCTCCCTTGAAATGAGATGAAACCCGAATGAAACAAGATTATGAGCGTCCTAGCGGACGTGGCCGGGGAGTTGCATGTAAAAATTGTCCCGTGCCTTACTCAGCTTCTGTTTTTTGATGATACCACACTCAGTGGATATTCAGATGAGGTAAAGTGGAACATGGATGGACATGGATCATCACCTCGACAGTTCATCAGGAACGTGTTTAGTTTCAAGACTGCCACCTGGCAGGTTGAAATCCGAGGCTGCTCAAAAAGAGCGCGCGGCCTCAGAGCTTCCGGCAGGTGATTTCCGCACAAATCCAGCCACGGATCCTTCCGTTGAAATGAAACACCTCAAAACTGGCATCAAACCTGTTTGCAAAATGCAGGTATCAGAGGATTTTCCTGGAGCTTTTGAGGGTATTTCGCAATACTCTGCATCTCATTGCTTATTTTCTAGCAGTTTCGAGGATGCCTACACTGATAGGGTACCACCGCTGGTAGATTGACCTACTGTACTTTTGCCACAGTTAGTATGTGGTAAGAATGGTATTCCAAGCATTCTTTCCAAAGCTGGGATGCAGATCCAAATAAATGTGTACTGTACATTACACATATATAATTATATAATATGTATGTGTGTATATATATATATTATATATAGGATGAAGATGCAATATTTGTTTTTGCTCGGCCTTTTGAGTCTGCATCCTGCCCAGATGTAATAGTGTATACATATATATATACAACGATATGATTTAATATGATATAACATGATATAAGATGATATAATATGATATAATATGATATAATATGATATAATATGATTTACATAATATGATATAATATGATTTGATATGATATGATATATTCACACACTGGTAATAAAATATAAGATACGATTATTCCATAGATCCAACCCCATGAACGGCCGTGGCGAGGTCCAAGGATTTGAGCTCCGGAAAGTCCATGGAATCAGCCTTGGAGCAGGAGCTGTTTGAACGTCTTCCATATGACGACTGGGGAAAAACATCCGTAAAAAAAAAGCAAAGTTCAGCATTTCTTGGGCTACTTAGGGTATCTTGGGCTTTGAGACATAGCTATATATATACATATATATATAGAGATTTGATATAGATTTGATATTTGATATAGATTTGATATAGATTTGATATAGATTTGATATTTGATATAGATTTGATATAGATATATATGTTATGCAGATATCGATGAATCATGGCATCTGCGGCGTCTGAAAGTTGCACGACGCGACACAGGAGAGCTTCTCCATTGGCAACTCCCAGGAGATCTCAGGAAGTCACAACCCGAGCCCGGACCTCCCAGGAGATCAGAGATCTGTGGTGGACGGTGGATAGTGGTGGATACCGGTGGTATCCACTCCATGTGTGGAAGATGTGCCATATACTCTGGTAATCTCTGGTAAACTAACATAGCGAACTGGAAAATCACCATTCAAAATAGGACAAATCATCTATAACTGGACCGTTTTCCATAGCTATTTTGGTTGACTGGAGGGTACCCCAAGAATGAGCAAGTCATGCAGACATACAATGGAGCATTGTTGTTCCCTTCCTACGCAAACCAAGATATCTTTCCTAGCATTTCCACGGCCACGGCCAGGTACGAACATCTCCTTTGAGGAGTTCAATCGAATCCAGAGACAGATGGAGGATCATCAGAGTACTCTTCAGATGGTTTGGAGCTGAGAATTTCCAGGATAGAAATGCGTGTCCAGGATGTTATAGATGACGTTTCCCCTGTATGTTCCAGGTTTCTATGCTTTTGTATTTTTGTTGGTGTATGTGTATACATACATACAATGTGGTGCCCCCAAGATAGCTAAGTTGGTTTATGACTCTAATAAGTAGGACTTATGATAGATATATCTACAGTTAATGGAATTATAAATCAACTTATAACTAGGGCTAGGGGGCACCACCTTGTATATAATAATGTCATACATGTGTATTATATGGACCGATTTATAGCATCAAGTAATTGGGTGGTATGGGCAAAAAATTGTGAGGATTCAACCAGTGACTTGGTCGGCGAGTTTGAAGATGATTGGATGATTCGCAAATGGGTAAACATGTGAAGGGGATTGTTTGAAGGGATTACAAACACCACCAACTAGGGATGAAATCCAACCAACTTGAGGTTCTGTTTCTGTATGTTGGGAACCGGGAACCCCAAAAAGCCTTCATTTGGTTGATTTTTTGTGGTCAAGCCTGCCGATCTGTGGGATTTCCCTGCAAACCAAATCACAACCCCCCGTCTTTGTGCTGGTCAAGTCCTAATTTTTCTGGATGACATACAGATACATACAGTAGATCTGTATAGTATTAATAATCATTAATCATCCAATTGAACCATCCCCAAGATCACTTTGAATGGGTACAACCCATCCCCAAATGATATCACATGGTAGATTTATGGCATTGGATTTCCCAGATTACATCACACATCCAACTATTGTGAGTATTCTAGGGTAAACATGCAATTTTAGATGGAACACCCAGACACATTCATAAATCTATATGAATAGATCAGATTTCCCATCATAGATTTTCCACATCATACCATAGATGGTATCCATTTTCCAACTGCCATACATCATTTGGGCCCTTTGGGGATGGTTGGGCCGGAGGTGCGCCATGAGTTTGCGCAGTACCGCCGAGACCATGCGACCTTGGCGCAGCTGCAGGCGCGTCCATGGAGAATGGAAAGTGCATCAAGAAGAATTGAGGAAATTAAGCATTTTATATGGCGTATATGTATGTATGTATATAATATTAATATATATATATATTATATTATATTATATTATATTTTATATATATATATTATTGTATTAAATATTATTATATAATATAATTTAATATAA